>Ga0073928_10004710_pt1 | contig 19862 bp, 20 predicted proteins | sample PaiPotPPA55metaG_FD_76969 | JGI IMG/M metagenome (GOLD analysis project Ga0073928, IMG submission 76969) | Iron sulfur acid spring bacterial and archeal communities from Banff, Canada, to study Microbial Dark Matter (Phase II) - Paint Pots PPA... ...
CAATAGCGGCCATCAGCTTGACGTCGCCGGCGCCCGTCATGTGGAGCACGTACATCGCCAGGTTAAGACCGAAAGCCAGCGCAAACCCCTTTGCCGCCCACCAGATACCTTCCATGGGCGTGTTGAGCACAAAGCCGAGCACCAGGGTGCTGACCGTGAGCCAGTTCGGGATCCGCCGCGAGCGCACATCCGTAATCGCAGCCAATATCACGGAGGTCAGCAGCAGGATTTCAATTCCGAAAGCGGGACGAGTGAATTGCATATCGGCTCCCAGTATACAGATCGGCGGAAACTAAGGCATTGATAACGGTAGTTAACCCTGATTTACCACTCGACTACTGCCAATCGCCGCTGAGCGAGAATCCCGCCCAATAGTAGGGCGCCGATGAGCTTCGCGAATGAGCTAAGGCTACCTGCGCGGCCTGCAGCGCTTTCATCCTTGGTGCGGCCCCCGCGCAGCGCGGCATAGAAGCGCTTCATCAGTTCCATCGTCCGGAAGTCGTCCACGCTCCACAACGAAGCGAGGACGGAGCGGGCGCCCGCATACTGGAAAGTGCGTGTCAGCCCGATCAGGCCTTCGCCCGTCAGGTTGCGACCCAGGCCGGTATCGCAGCCAGACAGCGTCACCGGGTCTGCGTCGATCCTTAGCTGCTCGAAGATCTCCCACGCCTGCAGCAACCCGTTCTCGCGTCCCTGGCCAGCGTTCTGGGATATGGCAAGCACGACAGCGGAATTCAAAGGCAGGCGCTCGTCGAGCAGTCCGTGCGTAGCGAAATGAATGTAGCGGACATCTTTGCCCAGGGCTTTGGCGCGCTCTTCGCTGGCGTCCGCGCCCACATGGATACGGCTTCGCATGGGATACAGGGCGGCAATGTTCTCGACTTCCTCCCGGCTGAACGGCAGCCGGCCAAACGTGAAACCGCGCGTGGAAGCGTCCCGGAGTTCGCTGTCCTCGCTACGGGCCAAGGCGTCTTTGCCGCCCGGGGCCACCCGTGGATCGCCGAAGGCCACCAGTTCCAGTGGTTGGTCCTCTTTCGCATGCCGCTCCTTTCCGGAGTTTCAGCATAGACCGTATTCCGCAATTTGAGCTTGCACGCGGTCATACTCCGCGGCGTTGCGTTTGCGCGCGCGTTGTGGCGCCGTGCGCTTTGCTACGCCGCCTTCCGTAGGCCGCTTGGCGCGATACACCGCTGTAACGGTGATCAGCAGGAGCGCGGCCACGGCTGCAGCGGCGGCCAATCGCCAGCCGGCGCTCAGTCCCCGCATGAACGCCCATAGGTGCCCGAGGTGCTTAGGCCGCCCTTCAACTGCGCCGCCTACCTTCGCCCGAAATTCGGGGTCGCGCAGCATTTCGGCAAGAAGCGTCTCTTCCGCAAATGCGTTATAGAGATCCTGGTCCGACGCCACCGCCTCCATCAGTCGGCGGCCCTCATCGGCGGACAACTCGCAATCGAGATAGCGCGCCAGCAAGCCACCGGCAAGGAAACCGTGCTGCACAGCTTCACGGGAGCGGACCGGCAGAATCCTACCGCCACGTTGCTGCTTGGCGCAAAAGGGGAACCTGTACGGCACAGCTCTAAATGGCGGCGCCAATAGTGGTCCCTGCGCCGAAGCGCGAGGGCTTGCTCGAATTCCGATGCCGTGTCACGCCGGATTGGGATCTCGTATTCAAGAGCTTGAACGTCAGCACGACCGGACTGCGGGTTTTCCCGCTCCTTAAGGGAGCGCATTTCGAGGTATCTCCCGGGCCGGATGGTGCCTCGACTGTTTCCCGTCAGTATGACTCAGCGCCGCCAGACGAGCACACAGCCCAGGCCTTGCGCCAGGCCAGCGCTGGGGCGAACTATATCGCGTCGTTCAAGAAGAGGGTTCTACGGAAGTCGTGATCACAATAGATCATGACTTGGCAATGCAGCAGATGAGCGTAAAGTCGCCCGATACCGACGCTGTGTTTCACCTCGTATTTTCGCAGGTGAACAAAGGGCATCTCATCACAGGCTACGAAAGTACAGTCAAAGCCGCTTCGACGGCTGGCCAGCAGGATCGTACGGTTCACATTGAATACCAGGAGATCGAAGGGCTTGAACTACCACAAACGCTGATCGCGACGTTCCCGGCGCCGGCGGCCAAACTTACCGTCCAATTTAAATTCGAAGATTATCAGATCAAGCGCGAACCGCACTGACGGGGCTTACGGTACCACCTGGAACACAACCCCCAATCCGCTCGCGCCGCCCAGCCGAGTGGTGCCGTAGAGCATTCCCTTGTGCAGCGTGACAGCAGCTTGCGGCGAATCACCATCCGGCGATCCGGCGAATGCGTGCAGCACCTTCTCGGCCCAGCCGCCACCGGATGCGGGCGACACCTCGAAGACTACGCCACAGTTGCACCCCGTCCCGCCTGCTTCGGTCGTGCCATACAGATTGCCGTGAGGGTCAATTGCCAGCGCAGCCAGCGGAATCCCGCCGTCGTTCTTTCCGGTGAAGCTATAGAGGATCGATTCTTTCCACGCCGCACCCGCAGCGGCTGGCGGCGATAATTCGAACACCGCGCCGCATCCGAGCCCGAAGCAGCCCGCTGCGTCACCACCGCCGGCATAGGTGGTGCCATACAGGTTGCCAGCGGCGTCGCGCACCAGGCCGGATTCAGGTCCAACCCCATCGGGGATGTTCAGAAAACTGTAGAGCACGGTTTCGGTCCAGGCGCCGCCCGAGGAAGCCGGCGGGCTGAGCTGGTAAATCGTGCCGCAGCCGTTGAAGCAATTGCCCGTGCCGCCGGCGATGGTGGTGCCGTAGAAGTTGCCTGAGGAGGGGTCGAGGATGAGTTCGCCTTGCGGTTCGTCGCCGTCGGGCGAGCAGGCGAACGAATGCACTTCCTGCTCGGTCCAGGTGGTCGATCCGGCGGCGGGTGGCGCGAGCGCAAAAACCACGCCGCAGCCCGAGGCGCCGCCGCCCCCGGCAGTGCCGATCAGCATGCCGTTCGGGCTGCGGATGACGCCGCCGAGCGGAATCGCGCCATCCGTGCCGCCGGTGAAGTTGTGCAGGACGGTTTCGGTCCACCCGCCCCCCGCGACGTTCGGCGGTGACAAGCGGAACACCGTGCCGTTGCCATATTTGCCGCCTTCATAGGTCGTGCCATAGAGATTGCCCTTGCCGTCGAACACCAGCTTCGACATCGGCAGGTTGCCTGTGCCGCTCCGGCAGATCCCTCCATTGCAGTGGATGCGGAAGCTAAAAAGCTGCGCCTCCGTCCAGGTGGCGGAGGCAGGTGAGAGTTCGAAGACAGTGCCTTCGTTGTCGATGCCCCCGGTTTCGGTGGTAGCGTACAGATTGCCGGCTGCGTCGAAGATCACCGCGCCGTAGGGATTCGTGCCGTCTTGGCCGCTCTGAAAACTGTAGAGCACTCGGTCCTGCGCGGCGAGCGGCGCGCACAGCAGGGCCAGGATAGTGATTGCTGGTTTCATCGCTTACCAGTCTACTATGATGAGAGTTGTCTCCAAGCGTCATTGTGATCGGCGGCGGACTGGCCGGGCTGTCGGCCGCGGCGGCTCTTTCGAGCGCGGGCTTCCGTGTCGAGACATTTGAAGCCCGCCCGTTTCTCGGCGGACGCGCGACGTCGTTTCCACTTTCGCCATCCGACGACGGCTCCGAGCTGATCGACAACTGCCAGCACGTGCTGCTGCGGTGTTGCGTCAACCTGCTGGATTTCTACGCGCGGTTGGGCGTGGCGGACCGCATCCGTTTCTATCGCGACTTCTATTTCATCGAGCCGGGCGGGCGCGTGTCCACGCTGCGGCGGGGGGGGCTGCCCGCTCCGCTGCATTTCACTGGCTCGTTTGCGCGCATGCGCTGCTTGGGCCTTGGTGACAAGTTGGCCATCGCGCGCGGCCTCCTCGCGCTGCGCCGCGAGCGCACGCGGCGGCAGGATCTCGATCGCATCAGCATGCTCGACTGGCTGCGCGAGAAGCGGCAGACGACGCGCGCCATCGAGCGCTTCTGGGGGCAGGTGCTGGTGAGCGCGGTCAACGAGGATCTCGGCCGCATGGCTGCCTGCCACGGCTTTCAAGTGTTCTGGCTGGGATTTTTGGCGCGCGCGGATGCGTACGAGATGGGCGTGCCGGCGATTCCGCTGGGCGAACTGTATCGCGCGGAGCTGTGGCAGGCCAGCCACGTGACGCTGCGGCTGCGTTGTCCAGTGGAGCGCATCGATTCGGACGGCATCCTCGCCGGGGGGGGGCGGCACACCGCCGATTACTACATCTGCGCGTTGCCGTTCGAGCGCGCGGGGGCGGTCGGGTTGGAAGCTCCGGCGTTCGAGCATTCGCCCATTACCGGCATCCATCTGTGGTTCGACCGCGCCGTGACCGATCTGCCGCACGCCACCCTGCTCGATCGCACCATACAGTGGATGTTCAACAAATCTGAAGGGCGCTACTTGCAGCTTGTGGTGAGCGCCTCGCGCAAGCTGGCCGCCATGAGCCGCGCGGAAATCATCGCGCTGGCGACGGCGGAGTTAGGCGAATTCCTGCCGGGCGCGCGCGGCGCGGTGATTGAGAAGGCGCACGTGATCAAGGAAATGCGCGCGACGTTTTCGGCCGCGCCGGGGACCGAAGCGCTGCGGCCTGCGGCGGCGACCGCGCGCGCGAACCTGTTCCTCGCCGGCGATTGGACCCGCTCCGGCTGGCCGGCAACCATGGAAGGCGCGGTGCGCAGCGGCTATCTGGCGGCGGAGGCGGTGGCTGCCGCGAGCGGGCGTCCGGCGCGCTTCCTGCTGCCGGATATCGCACGAACGGGCGTGGCATAATCGAGAGTATGCTGACTCGATGCGCGCTCCTCGCGCTTCTCGTGTGCGCGCCCGCCCTGTGGGCCGCGGCGCCCATGACGAAGCTGAATATCGAAGTGAAATCGTACGGCGGCACGCCAGTGGATCGCGCCGATGTGGTGGTCCGCTTCGTCAAGGGGCGGTCCCCAATCAAGCTCGGCAAGAAGATCCGCACCACCTGGGAGATGCGCACCAATCAGGAAGGCCTCGCCAAAGTGCCCGCCATCCCGCAAGGCTCGATTCTGATTCAGGTGATCGCCAAGGGGTATCAGACTTTCGGCGGAACGTTCGATGTGGATGAGGAAGAGAAGACGCTCGAGATCAAGCTGAATCCGCCGCAACCGCAGTATTCAGCGCATTAGCTTAGCAACCGCGGGGTGGCGCAGCGGTTTCGCCTACGTTCCGGACCGCCAACAGCTTCTGCCACGGGCTGCTAGACAAGGACTAGGCGCGGGTGATGCGTTCCACCGTGTGCTCGGTGCGGTCCAGGCGCCGGTCCACGCCATCCAAGCCGTGCTGCAGATCCTGCTGCAAGCGGTCCAGCGCCCGTGCCAGATGCTTATTGGAAAACCAGCCGGCGAGGCTGGCGCCAAATACGGCGACCAGAATCGTGACCATTATCGGCAGCGTATTCTGCCAGAATATGGGAGTCAGGCCGCTCATATCACGATCCTATCAGAATGCTCACCACCGCGTCAGTGCCGGAAGTGGCGTACGCCCGTGAAGACCATCGCCAGACCCAGGCGGTCGGCGGCTTCGATAACCTCGTGGTCGCGGACGGAGCCCCCGGGCTGGATGATCGCCGTGGCGCCGTGCTTGGCGGCTTCCTCGACGCCGTCCGCGAATGGGAAGAAGGCGTCCGAACCCACGACGGTCCCAGCCAGCGGCACGAGGGCTTTCATAGCGGCGAGCTTCACCGAGTCGACACGGCTCATCTGACCCGCGCCGACTGCAGCGGTTTGCCCAGCGTGCGCGAAGACGATAGCGTTCGACTTGACGTGCTTGGCGACCTTCCAGGCGAATGCGAGCGCGGTCCATTCCGCATCGCTGGGTGCGCGTTTGGTCTTGACCACGGTGGCGGCGCGGTCGAGCCGCACGGTGTCGGGAGTCTGCGCCAAGTATCCGCCGGAAATGGATTTGACGACCAGCCCATGGCCCCCCCCCGCGACGCGCATCAGCCGAAGGTTCTTCTTGCCGCTCAGCGCAGCCAGCGCTTCGGGCGCGTAATCGGGCGCGGCGATAGCCTCCAGGAAGATCTTGGCGCATTCGCGCGCGGTCTCTTCGTCGACGATCCGATTGAATCCGACCACGCCGCCGAAGGCCGATAGCGGATCGCACATGAGCGCCAGGCGGTAGCTCTCGGCCAGCGTGGATTGTTCAGCGCAGCCACAAGGGTTGGTGTGCTTGATGATGGCGGCGGCGGGCTGTTCGAATTCGTTGACAAGCAGCCAGGCGGCGTCGAGATCCACGAGGTTGTTATAGGACAGCTCCTTGCCCTGCAATTGCGCGGCGCCTGCGATGCCTGCTCCGGGCGTGCCGTAAAGCGCGGCGGACTGATGCGGATTCTCGCCGTAGCGCAAGTCTATCAGCTTATCTGCGCGCAGATCGAGCGTGGCGGGCAGCGTGGTCGCGCCATCGACTTGCGCCAATCGCGCGCTGATGGCGCGGTCATAGTCGGCCGTAGTGCGGAACGCTTTACGGGCAAGACGCCACTTCGTTTCGGTGGAAAGCATGCCGCTGCGAGACTTCAGCTCTTCGATGATGGCGGGATAATCGGCTGGCGAAACGACCACGGCTACGTCTTCGAAGTTCTTGGCAGCGGCGCGGATCATGGTAGGGCCGCCGATATCAATGTTCTCGATCAACTCGGCTAGCGTGGCATCGGGCTTGGCGGCGGCGGCTTCGAAGGCGTAGAGGTTCACCACCACCATGTCGATCGGACGAATGCCATGCGCGGCGAGCGCTTCGCGATGGGCTGGGTTCGCGCGCACAGCGAGAATGGCGCCGGCGATGTGCGGGTCAAGCGTCTTAACGCGCCCATCGAGCATCTCAGGGAAGCCGGTTACGTCGGCGACATCGGTCACGGGCACGCCGGATTCGCGCAGCAGGCGCGCGGTGCCGCCCGTCGAGATCAGCTCCGCGCCGAGATCGTGCAGTTCGCGTGCGAAGGCGGCGATGCCGGTTTTGTCAGTGACGCTGATGAGGACGCGCGCGATCTGTGGCAAATGTCGAACGTAACATGGGGAGCAGTTGGTTATGGGCCAAGGGCGGGTTGCGGTATCATGGTTGCGTTCATCCCGACTGGGATGAGTAGGTGGCTTATGATGAAAAGCGCGTTCAGTTATCCACTTTTGGTGGTGTTGCTCAGCTTGGCCGGAGGTTCTTTTGCGGCGGCGGCCGGGCAGCAGATTGCGTTTGGTGGGTTCCCTATCCCCACTGCCAGTAGTGCGCCGCAGTGCATCACTACTGGGCCAGATGGAGCATTGTATTTCGCCGAATACACGGGAAATAAGATAGGACGGATCACGACCGCGGGCACCATTACCGAGTACACGGTGCCCACTCCTAAATCCGGCCCCATAGGAATCGTTACGGGGCCTGATGCAGCACTTTGGTTCACGGAGACCACTGTTGACAAGATTGGCCGCATGACTACTACCGGCACATTCAGCGAATATGCCGTGCCCACGAGTGGCGCCGGGCTTTCAAACATAACAACCGGACCGGACGGGGCATTGTGGTTCACCGAGACTCAGGGTAACAAGATTGGCCGTATCACAACTTCCGGGATTGTGACTGAGTACACCTTGCCCTACCCTGGCAGTAATCCGGTAGGAATTACGATGGGACCGGATAGTGCATTGTGGTTTGCCGAATCAGCAGGCAACAGAATCGGACGAATTACCACAACCGGAACAATCACAGAATACTTCTTATCTTCGCGCGGTGCAGAACCATTTGATATAGTGCTTGGCCCAGATGGAGCGCTTTGGTTTACCGAAATAGCGGCAAATAAGATCGGGCGTATAACCACCGCGGGAACGATCACTGAACACGCGGTTCCGACGTCGAACAGCGGGCCAGCCGGCATCACAGTCGGACCGGATGGCGCTTTGTGGTTCGCCGAAGTTTCAGGTAATAAAATCGGGCGAATCACCACGGCCGGATCGATCACTGAATATGCTTTTCCAAATTCACCCAGTGGCCCCGGCTCCATCGTGACTGGCCCGGATAATGAGTTATGGATCACCGAGAATGGCGGCAACCTGATTGGCGAGGCCGTTTTTGTAACGGCGAACCTGAGTGTTAGCCCATCGATGGGCTCCTATCAGGCAAGCCTTAGTTTCTCCGGCAGCGGCTTCAGCGCCGGCGAGACTGTTTACATTTACGTGGGCGGCGTTGGCTCTGGCGTTCTTGCGAGTTCGATAGCCGATTCGAGCGGTTCGTTCACCGTCTCGTCACATGCGCCGCTATCGCCTTACGGTCCTCGAATATTCGTGGGCGTAGGCCAGAACAGTGGCAAGCTCGGCGCGGCAAGTTTCTCGGTGATACCAAAGCTGACGCTGAACCCGAACACGGGAGCGCCTGGCAGCACTGCCACAGCCCAAGGCTTCGGCTTTGGTCCGGGTGAAGCCGTGAATGTTTACTGGCAGAAGCCATTTGTTTTTCTTGGAACCGCCACAGCGAACATCAACGGCACATTCAAAGGCAGCGCGGCTCTCCAGATCATCGTTCCATCGGCAGCGGCACCGGGCGTTAACAGAGTTTCCGGTACAGGAGAGACTACGCATGCAACCGGCTACGGCAAGTTCACAGTCGAATGATCTACCTGCCTCAGCAAGAGCGCGCCTGCGCCACGCTCATCCCGCGACGGCTTCGGCCAGGTGCGGTTGGTAGACGCAGCGCGGGTCTTCGGCCAGGTAGTTGCCGGTGAGCGCGTAGGCGCGCGAGCGCGACCCGCCGCAGATCTTCTGATATTCGCAGATGCCGCACTTGCCTTCGCGCTGCGAGGTATCGCGCAGCGAGCGGAACAGGCTGGAATTCTGGTAGACATCCGTGAGCGAATCCTGCAGCACGTTGCCGCCGGTGATGGGCAGGAAGCCGCTGGGGAAGATCTCGCCGGTGTGGGAGACGAACACGAAGCCTTTGCCGTCGCTGACGCCCGCCGTGCGCCAGGTGACCGCGGCGGCCTGATCGCTCTCCGGCGCGGAGCGATGCTCGGCCTTCATGCGCTGCGCGACGTAGCGGCGATAGTGCATGGCTTCGGTGGTCTTGATGCCGAAGCGCGCGGTCTTCGAGAGCTTGTACATGAAGTCGAAGACCTGCTCGTATTCCTCTGCGGCGAGGTCGTCGTTTTCGAGCGCGCGGCCGGTCACGATCAGGAAGAACAGGCTCCACATCTTGGTCGCAACGTCGGCGGCGATCTGGGCCATTTCGGGCAGCCGCGCCAGGTTGCGGCGCGTGACGGTGGTTTGAAGCTGGGTTTCGAGGCCGATCTTCTTGGCGTGGTAGAGGGCCAGCATGGCGCGGTCGAAGGTGCCGGGGATGCCGCGGAAATCGTCGTGGGACGCAGCGTCGGGTCCGTCCAGGCTGATGGCCATGCGCGAGACGCCGCACTGCTGGAAGCGATCGATGGCGGCTTCGGTGAGCAGCGGCGTGGCGCTGGGGGTGACGTTGGTGCGCAGGCCTATGGCGACGCTGTGCCGGATCAATTCATAGAGATCCGGTCGCTTGAGCGGATCGCCGCCGGTGAAGACCATCAGGGGATTGCCGAATGACTTGATGTCGTCAAGCAGCTCGCAGCCCTGCTGAGTGGTGAGCTCCTGCGGATGACGGTTGGATTGGGCGGATGCGCGGCAATGCACGCAGGCCAAGTCGCAGGCTTGGGTCACTTCCCAGATGACCAGCATGGGGGATTCGTCGAAGTTCATAGAATACAGGAACTGAGCAGTTGGCGGTCCAATGCGTAAGCCATGCAAAATAAATTAGTTATGCCAGTGATGGCCCGTGGTGTGGGTGAAATCACCCACCAGTCTCCCCCCCGTGGCGCACGCTCCTGCGTGCCGCGTCGGCACTCATGCCGACGCCGCCGTCGGTTTTTCGGCTCCAGTTTTCGCACCGAACCGCGAGTCAGCGACCGGTCCGCCCCTCGGAGCAGTAACCGTTGTGCTCAACGGCATAATGTAGCCCCGGCGTGCGCTCTCGGCATCGCCAGCCATGAGTAAGCATTTTTGCCTACTAACAATGACGGCGAGCGAGCTGAAGCGCGAGCTGGCTCAGCCGCCTTCGCCGTGCTCGGAAAGCGGCTGGCGGTCGAAGCGCGCGACGCCGCGTAGTCACCAGCGCTGAAAATAAATCGACCTCCGCCCCCTTAACAACTTACACGCCCCGACCCCACAACCCTGTCGCGCCCCCATGCTCCCCTGGAGATAAGTAAACCCATATGACCCTATCTCCGAAACAGGAACAGATGCTTGCGGCCATCGCCGCCGGCCAAACTATCACGCAGCGAAAAAACGCCCTAACCTGCACAATTTTGCACAACTTTAAAGGACAAAACCCGACCCCGACCCCTGCCCCCGCGAGCGCGAGCGAGCCCGGCGGACCACCAGCCGCGCGAGGAAACCCGTCATGTCGACTTCAACGGCAAAGAGAAATCCGTCGCAGCCGGCCTGGCCACCTCCCGCAAGAACCCCAAAACGTGCACAATTTTGCACAATGCGCCTTCGCCGCAAATCGTGGCGCACGCACTCCTGCGTGCCGCGTCGCCACTCCTGGCGACGCTCTGCGCTCCGCGAAGGTTCCCGCTCGCCCGGGCATCCCACAAAATCGTCGCGGCGCGCAAAGAATTTACGCGGTAGTAGTACAAAAATGCGCCCCGCCCCCGTCAACGGCAGCGACAAAATGCCCTAACCTGCACAATTTTGCACAAAATTAACGGCGACTGAAATCTCGATATCGCTGTGGTTAACGGCGACAGCTATACGGTTTCGATCCTGCTCGGCAACGGCGACGGCATCCCAGACCTGGCGGTCACCATATATGACAAGAATACCGTCGCGGTGCTATTCGGGCGGGGTGACGGCACCTTCCACGCGCCGGTAAATTACCTGACGGGTACCGGGCGGTACCCCTCCTTATGGGTTTCTCGGCGCCAATTGTGTGGTCCTCGGGGATTTCAATGGGGACGGAAAGACTGACTTGGCGGTGACTGACAGCGCCAGCGATACTGTTTCCATCCTGGCGGGCAATGGAGACGGGACCTTTCAAGCGGCGGTGGCGTTCGCCGTGGCCACCGGTCCGAAGGCAGTAGCCTCCGCGGATTTTAATGGAGACGGCAAACCCGACCTGGTGACCGCGAATTCCGGGGCACGCGATGTTTCGGTGCTCATCAACAAGTCGCAGTAAGCACCGCTCCCTGACGGTCGCGGCTCGGTAGCGCGGTTCGGTGGCGCGGCTCCAGGCCCATCTCGGGAAACCCCGCCACCCGCGCCTGCGTCTTGTCTGATAATAAGTAGGAGAGGGATTAGTATGTCTATGAGATCCACGATTGCGTTAGCGGCGCTAATGGCGCTGGCAGGGCTGGCGATGGCCCAGGAGCAGGAGGGGCCGCAGAAGGATGTCGATCAAACCATCGCCAAGCCGCGCAAGCCCAACGGCGAGCCCGAAGAAGCACCCATCCCATCGAAGCTCAGCAAGAAAGCCAAGCCGGACGTTCCGGAGGGCGCGGCCGCCTTCAAAAGCGATGTGGACCTGGTGAATGTCGATGTCGCCGTGCTCGATAACAAAGGCCACTTCCTGCCCAATATCCCGCGCGGCAATTTCCGCATCCTGGAAGACAACATACCTCAGGAGATCAAGTCGTTCGGCAAAGGCGAAGCACCCATGACCGTGTGCCTGTTGATCGAGTTCAACGCGCGGTTCCAGGCATACTGGAGCTCCACCTGGTACCAAACCCTGCAGGCCTCCTATGGTTTCTTGCAAACCCTGAAGCCGGACGATTACGTTGCGGTCATCGCCTACGATTTGAAGGAGGATATCCTCTCCGACTTCACGACAAACAAGCAGCAGACCGCCGAAGCCATGCGGCGGCTGCGCATCCCCGGTTTCTCGGAATCGAATATGTTTGATGCGCTGGCGGACACCGAGGACCGCATGTCCAAGATCGAAGGGCGGAAGGCGATCGTGCTCATCGCCTCCGGCATCGACACCTTCAGCAAGCTGACGTTCGACAAGGCGCGCAAGGCCATTCAGGAGGGCGGTGTGCCCATCTACGCGATCGGCCTGATGCAGGCATTGCGCATCATTATGGAACCGCGCATGGGCAATATCCAGCAGATGGACTTCCTGCAGGCCGACAACCAGATGAAGACGTTCTCCTCCGAGACCGGCGGGATGGTGTTCTTCCCGCGCTTTTTCGGGGAGTTCCCGTCCATCTACCAGAGCATCGCGCAGTCCCTCCGCAACCAGTACTCCATCGGCTATGAGTCCTCGAACAAGGCGCGTGACGGAAAGTTCCGGAAGATCAAGGTGCAACTGGTGAACCCGGCGACTAATGAGGCTTTGCGGGTGACCGACGAAAAAGGCAAGCCCGTCAAGTACCAGATCATCGCCAAGGCCGGCTACTCGGCGCCGCGCGAAGTGGAATAGAACGCGGCGCATTTGTCAAGAACTGGATCTCGCCTCTTTACAAGCTGATGCAAAAGTGTTGACAGTTGCATTACACGTCTGTTACGTTTTGGCGAGTCAGCATGAGATTACGCCAGGCACCCGCCATTGAAAAAACTCCCGAGATTCTACTGGTTGACGATCACCGCCAGGGATTGATTGCGCGCAAGTCGCTGTTGCAGGAACTCGGATACATCGTCCGCACGGCTACCAACGGCGAAGAAGCCCTGGAGTTGTATGCACAGCACACGTTCGACGTGGTGGTTACCGACTACCGGATGCCGCGCATGGATGGCATCGAGCTGATCCGGCGCATCCGCTGCACGCAGGCGAATGCGCGCATTATCATGTTGTCCGGCTACGTGGAACCATTGGGTCTGACCGAGCAAACCACCGGCGCGGATGTCGTGGTACAGAAGAGTGCGGTCGAGGTGCCGCACCTCACGCGGGCCGTAAAGCGTCTGCTGAGTAACGCGTCGGTGCGCAAGCCGCCCGCGGCCGCGCCTCCCGCGGCGCCGCTCAAGAGATTCAAGGCCGAAGCTTAACCGGGACTGTGTGCCACACTGGAGTTGTGCTGCGATTCGTAGGTCTGTTGCTCCTGGCGGCCTGTCTGGCGTTGCCCGCCGGTAGCGCGCGCAAAGTGCCTCCAGCCAAGGCGGCCCGCTCGTCGGGATTCGTAAGACGCTGGATGAAGGCGCTCACGCTGCGCGAAAAAGTCGCGCAGTTGATCTACATCCCCTTTCGGGGCGCCACCCTCAACACCCGCTCGCGCGAATATCGCCAATTCGTTAAGCTCGTCCGCGACGTGCGCGTGGGCGGCATGGTATTGGTCAACTGGGACAACGGACGCGTGACGGCCAAAGCGCATCCCCACGCGGTGGCAGCCTTCCTGAATCGCATGCAGAAGCTGGCGCGCGTGCCCCTGCTGGCGGCCGGCGATTTCGAGCGCGGCATCTCGATGCGCGTGGATGGCGCCACCGTCTTCCCGCATGCGATGGCCTTCGGCGCCACCGGCGATCCGTCGCTGACGCGCTTCGAGGGCGAAGTCACCGCTCGTGAGGCACGCGCCATCGGGATCCCGTGGATCTTCTTCCCGGTGGCCGATGTGAACAACAATCCGGGCAACCCGATCATCAACATTCGCTCGTTCGGCGAGGATCCCAAGGTCGTAGCGGCCAACGTGACGGCGTTCATTGAAGGGACCCGCGCGGACCCCCACTACAAGGTGCTGACGACCGCGAAGCACTTTCCAGGGCACGGCGATACAAACGTCGACACGCATCTCAACATGGCGGTGATCAACGCGACTCGCGAGCGGCTGGAGAGCCTCGAACTCGTGCCTTTTCGTGCGGCGATTCAGGCGGGCGTGGATTCCATCATGACCGCGCACATTGCGGTGCCGGCGCTGGCGCCCGCCGATGTGCCGGCCACGCTATCGCCCGCCATCCTCACCGGCTTGCTCCGCGAGCAGATGGGCTTCCAGGGCATCATCGTCACCGATTCGCTGGAGATGGGCGGCATCGCGAAGGGCTATAGCAGCGGCGAGGCAGCCGTGCTCGCGTTACAGGCGGGCGCTGACGCGCTGGTGATGCCACCGGACCCGGAGGCCGCTATTAAAGCCGTGATGGCCGCGGTGGCCGACGGGCGTTTGACGCGCGCCCGCATCGACGAAAGCCTCGCGCGCCTGCTGGCCGCTAAGGAACGCGTAGGCCTCGATCGCAAGCGGTTCGTGGATCTGGAAGCCATCAGCGACGAGGTCGGCGCGCCGGAGGATCAGGAGCGCGCCCAACAGATCGCCGAGCGCGCCGTTAAGGTGGTGAAGAACGACGGCAACTTGATCCCGCTGCGGGCGCCGGCGAAGACCTGCTTCCTGACGCTGGCGGAGAGTCACTATTCGAGCGAGGGCCAGGAGTTCGCCCAACAGGTGCGGCGGCGCGCGAAGGATGCATCCGTGATCGCGCTGGATACCTCTATGCCGGCCACCACGCTCGACGCTGCGGTGGCCAAGATCGCCGCGTGCGACACCCTGGCAGTGGCGGCCTTCTCTTCGGTCGGCGCATATCGCGGCGACCTCGCGCTCGGTGGCGAACTTCCGCACCTGCTTGAGGCGCTGCTGGCTACCGGCAAGCCCATGGCGTTGATAGCCTTGGGGGACCCCTACCTGGTACGCAATTACCCGAAAGCGGCAGCCGTGATGCTGACGTACAGTACCGTACCCCTGTCCGAGGAGGCGGCGGTGAAAGTGCTGTTCGGCCAATAGCAAATCTGCGACAATATCGTCAGGTCCCGATGCCCTGCCTCCTCCTGCTTCTTGTCCTGGCGTTCCCGCGCGCCATACTCGTCGCGCTCTTCCTGTTCACGCATTACCTGCAGCGCGCCTTTCATGGCCTGCTTATTCTGGTGCTCGGCTTTCTGTTCCTACCGCTCACCACGCTGGCCTACGCCTGGATGGTGAACAACCATCGCCCGCTGGAAGGCGTGAACCTGATCATCCTGGTAATCGCCGTCATCATCGACTTCGGCGGCCTCGGCGGCGGCGAGTGGCACCGCCGCACGCGGGATTACTAGACTAGCGCGTCCTCACGGATCGTCATCAGATACATACAAAGCCTGTATACTGAGATCGATGGCGGACGAGTTGTTCTTCGACTGGGACGAGTCGAATATCCGGCACGTCGGCCGCCACCTAGTAAATCCCGAGGAAGCCGAGGAGGTCATGTTGAATGGTCCCGTGGAACTCGACTACGAAATTACGGGCGGTGAAGAGAGGTTCGTAGCTGTCGGAGTGACGAGCCGTGGTCGCTTCCTCACCGTGGTGTGGACAGATAGGGCGGGGGCCGTCGGATCGTAACCGCGTTCGATTCACCCGCGGACGATCAGGCGGTGTATCTCCGCGAGCGAGGATTCTAGCGATGGGAACGCGCAAAAGAGTAGTCCCGAAATTCTCGACCGAGGCCGAAGAGGCCGATTGGTGGTATCGGAATCGCGCCCGAATTTCGCGCGATCTGAAGGCAGCAGCAAAGGCCGGCGAGCTAAAAGTCCTGACAAGGGAGGCTCTGCGCCAGCGACTGAAGGCGCCGCCGAACTCGAAGAACATCACGATTCGAATGCACGAGAATGATATCGAGCGCGTTCGCCGCCTCGCGCAAAGAAAAGGAATCGGATATCAAACGTACATGAAGTTACTGTTGCGCGAGGCGCTCGACCGCGAAGAGCGCAAAGCGGGTTGAACAAGCCAGCCAGCAGCCCTACCGCTGCATCTCCCGCACCGCCGCCGGATCGTCCATCTTCACCGACGGCCGCGGATCCAGCGGCTCCCGCGCCTCCGCCGGATCGAACAGCCTCCTGTCCTCCGGCTGCACCTCGTACCCGCCGAAGTCCGGCTTGTCCGTGAAGCAATCGCTCAAGTCCGACGCTGCGGCGTCAAACAGGTTCAGCGGCGGCATTCCCAGCAGCCTGAAGATCGTCTTCAGCATGCCCGGAAAACTGGTATTCACGTGCGACACGTAATCGCGCTTGAAGTACGGCCCCACCCCCATAAACACCGTGCGATGCGAGTCGATATGATCCCGCCCGCCCTGCGCATCGTCTTCCGTAATGAAAATCGCCATCTCGCGCCACCACGGCGTCTTCGATAGATACTCCACAATCCGTCCCAGCGCGTAATCGTTATCCGCCACATACGACGCTTCGAACGGATAGCCATCCTTCGGGCGCGGCTTGTCCATGTGATCGTTCGGCAGGTGGACATAGATGAACCGCGGAAATTCCTCGCCGCCCTTCACATACTTCTTCTCGATCTCGGCGATGAATTGATCGGCGCGAAACTGATCCGGGATATTCAGATTGAACACCGGATAGTCGCGCGATGTGTTGCGGTAGAGCGGCTCGGGCATCGGCACATTGGTCGCAAAGCGTCCGCCGGTGGGTTTGTATCCTTGGCCTTCATCCACACCCGATAACTCGAAACCCTCGCCGTAATTACGAAACGAAACGCCGTGCCGCGCCAAGTGGTGCCAGATCGTGCCGGCCTCCGGCTGCTCCTCAGGATGCACACTCGAACTCCCGCCGGCAAACAGGAACCGCCCCGGCGCCGATGTCGGAAAGCGGAAGTCCTTCTCGTCCGCATACGCCGCGCGAAAGGTCGTCTCGACCCACGCGTCCGGATAGGCACCCACCAGCCAGTGATGCCCGTCCACGCTGACTTCCGAATCCGCATAGAAGTTATCGCTGAGGCACCATTCGAGCGCCATGGCATGATGATTTGGCGTCACGTTGATGCCTTTCAGGCTGAGCCGGTTGCGGTCGCCCGCCGCATAGCCGTAGCGCCCGAAGCGGGCCATCGGCGGCGACCCCATCACCGCGCCATTCGATGCGCGCTGCATGTCGCCGAACACTTCATCGAAGGTGCGGTTCTCCTTGACGATCAGCACGACGTACTTGATGCCGCCGGGCAGCGCCGCCGCTGCTTCCTGCCGGGGTGTGAACCCGTCGTTCTCCATCACCACCTGCGTTTGCGCAGCCAGCCCTGCCGCTTCCGGCAGCGTGAAGATCGAAATGCTGCCCCGCCGGACGCTGCCCATAAATGTTTCGCCGGAAACGAACGCCCGCCATAGGTTCGGCCCGGTGCCCTGCCCATTCACGTTGGTCACATAGACATTGCCGCGATCCACCAGCACGCGGCTCGGCATCCACGCCGCCGGCAGGTGTCCCAGCACTTTCAGAGAGCGCGCGTCAATCACGCCCACCGCATTGATGCCGGCCTCCGCCACCAGCAGCCAGCCGCTGGCCGGATCGTAAGCCATCCCCATTGGCAGCACGCCGCGCAATTTCTCCAATCCCGCAATCCGCAGCTCGATTTCGCCAGTCGCGCTGTTGGTCTTCGGATCGATGACCGTGATCGAGTCGTTATGCCCGTTCGAAACGAACACGTGCTCCGCGGTAGCGACCACGCCCGATGGACTGCTGCCGCCATCCGCGCCATCGCCGAAGGGCTGGCCAGTATGGATGAACGCCTCCACTTTCGGCGCGGCCGGATCGTCCAGTGCGATCACTGCCAGCGAGTTCGCTTCCCGCACATTCGGATCGCCCAAGCCCGGCACATCCACCGGCCCCTTGCCAGTCTCCCGCCGCGCGCCCTCCCGCGCTTCCGCCGACGGGAATCCGAACGCCGGAAAGGGCAGCCCAGTCTCGCGCCCGTTGCGCGGGTCCACGCCCGGCACCGCCTGATATTCGAACATGCCGATGTTGGTTACGTAGGCTTTGCGCTTGTCCGGCGAGAGCGCCACCGCGAACGGCAGCCGCCCCAGTCGCACCGATGAGATCACCCGCTGCTTGCGCACATCGATCGCCACCATGCGGAAATTGGCCTGATCCAGTACGTACACCACGCCGCGCTCGGCGTCGAACCCCAGGTCACCCGTGAAGCTGTCGTGGAAGCCATCCTGGTTCAAATCGTAGACCTTCTTCGCCGCGCCCGTCGCCAGATCGACCAGGCGCACGCGCCCCGAGTTGCCCTCCGAAGCGTACACCGCGCGCTCACCGGCGAACGCCAAGCCCATAAACACGCTGTGCCATTGGCCTTCGTCTTTCTCATCGGGCTTCCGCTTGGGTGCGACCAGTTGCCGCACCTCCCAGCCGAGCCGCTTATCGTGTTCCAGCACAGTTAGCGAAAAGCGGTCCGGCCCGCTGTTGGCCGATACCAGTGTCTTGCCGCTCTCGCTGATTGCCAGCCCGAACGGCCCCGGCCCGGTCGTGTACTGGCGCCCGAGCGGCGAGATGATTCGCCCGCCGGGCAGTATGCTCGCCGCGCCTGGCCGCCGCAGCGCGGGCCGGATGCCCGCGGGCGCTGCGTATTCCGCTGCGTAAAGCTGCCCGCACAGGAGAAGAGATAGCAAAACCAACAGAGAGCGCATCATGTGCCGTTCTTTCATGATATGCTGTCAGCCGTTTGACAGGTGCAGAAATTACCGATACGGCAAAATTCGTCATGAGCCGCACCCGACGCCGGCCATCTGCCCAACGTGAAGATATAACAGCGTGTTACGCGCTACCATGGCCTTTTGGACGATCTGGCACGTCAAGTGCATTACCGCGTCCGTGTGAAGCGATACCAAGCAAATGCGGCACGCCGCGCGAAGTTGGGTAACTTTCGGAGGCGGGCACCCCTTGCTACGGGGGCGTCACGAACGTGATAGCATATACAATAACGACTTTGGAGGAGTTTAAGTTATGGCAAGCAGTCCGATCATGTTTCCGGCGCAGAAACCGCTGGAAGATCCGTTAGCACATCTGCCCTGTTCGACGATTACCGAGTTTCAGAAGGGCCAGATGATCTACAGTCCTGACCAGCCGTCCACCGGCATCTACCTGGTGATTGACGGCAAGGTGAAAGTTTCCCGTTTGGCGGGTGACGGCCACCAGGTGGTCGTGGACATTTATCAGCCGGACGAGTTCTTCGGCGAATCGGCTTTGCTCAGTCTTGCGCACCGTGCCGAACAGGCCACTGCGCTCGAAAACACGAAGCTGATGAGTTGGAGCGCCACCGAGATTGAAGACATCGTCATGAAGCGCCCCAAGCTGGCTGTGGCTCTGCTGCAGATCCTGGTACAGCGCACCATCGATTTCGGGAAACGCATCGAGAGCTTCTCGGTGGATAACATTGCGCACCGGCTGGCCCGTTCCCTGATCCGCTTCTCGGAGCGGCTGGGCACGCCGGAGCCAGACGGTTCCGTACGCATGGCGCCGTTCACGCACGAGTTGCTCTCGCAATACGTGGGCACCTCACGCGAGATCGTCACGCATTACATGAATCAGTTCCGCCGCCAGGGCTATCTGCGCTATTCGCGCAAGGGCATCACCCTTTACCGCGACGCGTTCAAAGAGTGGCTGCGGCAATGTAGCAACTGACCGCCGGCTGCAAACCCGGGCGTGTGTCATAACAAGTCAATGACCACGCCGGATGCCGCGCCGCCGCGCGTCTTCATCAGCTACAGTCACGATTCGCCCGCGCACGAGGCGAATGTGCTGGCGCTGGCGGACCGCCTGCGGCGCGACGGCATTGATGCCGTCCTGGATCAGTACGAAAGCTTCCCGCCCAACGGCTGGATCGCCTGGATGAAGCAGCAGATTCGGGATGCGCGGTTTGTCCTGGTGATTTGCACGGAAGCTTACGGGTCGGGCCGGGGCGCCGCTTACGAGCACCAGATCGCAGAGCAGGTTCTCTATTAGCTGCCGCGCGGCTATTGAACCGAGGTGGCTACTACCTCGATGACCGCGCGCAGTACGCCGAGGCTGAGCGGCTGTACCGGCGCGCCCTCGCCATCAGGGAAGAAGCGCGGGGGCCGGACCACCCCCACAGCGCCACCAGCCTC
>Ga0073928_10004711_pt1 | contig 19862 bp, 17 predicted proteins | sample PaiPotPPA55metaG_FD_76969 | JGI IMG/M metagenome (GOLD analysis project Ga0073928, IMG submission 76969) | Iron sulfur acid spring bacterial and archeal communities from Banff, Canada, to study Microbial Dark Matter (Phase II) - Paint Pots PPA... ...
AGTTCGACGAACTCGTCGTGAACGTGGCCGGTCTTGAAATTGAGGCTGGTGGTCAGCCGCTCGCTGGCGTCGAGCACGGCGCGCGTGGTTTCGGCGCTGGCTTCCTCGAGCCGGTCGAGCAGGTCGCCGCCGCGCTCGCCGAGCGCCAGGATCATGTTGTCGCCGGCATTGCCGAGCGCGCTGGTGATGTGGGCGCCGCGTTCTTCCAGCGCGCCGGTGATGCTCTTGGCGACCTCGTCGACCCGCGACGCGATCGCATCCGATATCAGCGCGATGTCGTGGCGCAGGTCGATCTGCACGCCAGAGATGGCGCTGCGAACCTGTTCGGCCTGTCCGACCAGATTGTCGCGCTGATGGGCGATATCCTGCAGCAGGGCGCGGATCCGCACCTCGTTGTCGCTGTAGGCGCGTTCGAGCGCCGAGACTTCATTGGCCACGAGGGTTTCAAGTTCGCCGGCGCGCGCGATGGCGCGTTCGACGCCGTCGCCCATCGCCGCGACTTCGCGGCGGATCGCCTGACCGACCGTCACCATCGAGTCGCTGGCGGCGCCCTCGGGCTCGGAAAAACGGATGGCAACCTGCGCCATCGATTGCGCGATCATGCGCATTTCCTGGCCGCGCCAGGAAAGCATTGCCAGAAAATAAATCAGCAAAACCGGTGCGGCGAACAAAGCCGCAAGGCCGGCCATCGCCAGCGTGCCGCCGGCACCCTGACCGATCGTCGCCTGCAATGCGGGCAGAAAACTGATCGTGAGGATGATTGCGCCCAGAATCCAGACCCCCGCGAAGAGCGTGGCCAGCGTATAGACGTTGCGCGCGGGCCGGCCCTTCTGAATGGCCTGCAGAATCTGGCCGATGGTTTCGCGGTCGTCATTGGCGGCGCGGCGGATCGAGTGCGGTTCTTCGATGGGTTCGAACATCGGCCGGTCGTTGCTGGGCCGGGTGTCGAATGAAGCCTCACCGAATGAAGGCTCGCTGTAAGCGGGTGAGGCGGAGGCGCTTGCCTGCGCCGCCTCGCTGCGGACCGAGCCCCGGTTGTTGTCGGTCACCGAAACGTCGCTGATGTTCAAGGCTTCCTGAATGGCAGAAAGCGCGACTTCGGTAGGGTCTTTGACCTTCTTGGGATTGTTCGCCATGTTCAGTCTGACCCCTCGTTTTACTTTTCACGCATCCCGGAACAGTCTTGCGCGAACGCCCCCGCAAGCTCGAACCGGCGTCATACCTCGTGCGGCGCCAAGGCGCGGCCATTCGGTCGGCTTGTCCACCAGGTTCGGAAACATCCTATTGGCAAGGCGGCGCGAATGAAATGGCTGCGATTAATACAATCTTAATCATCGTTAACAGCGCCCCGCCGTAAGGTCTTACAGGTCTTCGAAATTCCCGGGCGCCCCAATTAATTGAGGCAAGTATTTGCCGAAAACAAGGCAAACTTGCGGTGGGACGCCAAACCTTCCGTTAACCCTTTCCATGATTGGCTGGCGAAAACCTCGCTTCAGATCGCTGGAGCGCGGAAGGCCCGGATCATCGCCATGCCGCTTCATCTGGAACGGATCGCCTGGATGCCATCGCCGCCACTCGTTCCCGACGACGGTCCGATCGATGTCGAACATCTCAAGCGGATGACGCTTGGCGACGCCGATCTCGAGCGCGAGGTGCTGGCGATGTTTTCGGCACAGGCCGTTGGTCTGCTCGGCGCCCTCGCCACCTTGCCCTCCGACGCGGGCGCACTGGCGCATACCCTCAAGGGTTCGGCGCGCGCGATCGGCGCGTTTGCCGTGGCCGATGCCGCCGGCGGTCTGGAAGCCCTGATCCGGAGCGGCGGCGATCCGGCCCAAGCGCTGGCCGAGCTCAGCGATGCCGTGGCGCAGGCCCGCGCGGCCATCGACGCGATCCTGCAGCGGTCCTGATCCCGAACGATCAAACGCGCGGCAAAACCGCGCCACGGGTTTGATCCCGGCCGCTTGTGGCCCGCCTTCGATATTCGCCCGGCGGGCCCGGCTGGCGCTTCGCGCAAGCTTAGAACCCAGGCGGCACCGGCAAAGCTTGAATTCCAGCGCGGTTTTCGGCTTCCGCATCGGCATGGCGGACTCGCCGGATACGCCGATGCGAAGGCCAAAACCCCCGCACTAGCGCGGAGCGGATCGACCCGTTATAGGACTGCCCGGACCTCTTTCATCCGGCAGCACGAGCGAACATGGCCAAGATTCACTTTGTCGACCATTCCGGCGAAACCCGCATTATTGATGTCGAAAACGGTGCCACCGTCATGGAAGCGGCGATCCGCAATGCGATCCCGGGCATCGAAGCCGAATGCGGCGGCGCCTGCGCCTGCGCGACCTGCCATGTCTATGTCGACGAGGCCTGGCGGGAAAAGGTCGGCGCGCCGTCTCCGATGGAAGAGGACATGCTGGATTTCGGGTTCGACGTGCGGCCGAATTCGCGGCTGTCGTGCCAGATCAAGGTGAGCGATGAACTCGACGGCCTCGTGGTCTCGACGCCGGAGCGGCAGGCCTAGAACTTCGGCTGCGCTACTTCCACGCCGCGGCGCAGCCAGGGTTGAAAATTGCTGACGATCTCCGCTGTCAGCGGCGTCGGTTTGCGCGTGGCCTCGTCGATCAGCACCGTCACCGATTGCGCCGATGCGACACATTTGCCTTCGGAAAACACCACCTGATCGAACGTGACGGAGGTTCGGCCGAACTTCGAGACGCCGAGGCCCATTTCGATAATGCCCGGCCAGCGCAGTTCGGCGCGGAAATGGATATCCAGCCGCACCATGATCCAGGCCAGGCCTTCGGGCATCAATCCGTAACTGCGGTCTTTCATCAGCGTGACGCGGCCGGTCTCGAAATAGGTCGCATAAACCGCGTTGTTGACGTGCTGATTGGGATCGAGATCGGCAAAGCGCACATTGTCGGTCAGCCGGTAGGGAAAATCCTCCAGGCGCGGGGTTGAATCGAGACGGGCTGGTGCGTTCAAGGCGACGATCTCCGTATTTTCATGCCGTTACAGCGCAGTTGTCGAATGACGGCAAGGGGTTGCAGGGCTCCCCAGCGCCATAATATGGCTTTCCTCCTCCCGCCCCGTTGGCTAGACAGGCGCAGCCAAAGGCGGCCGGCTGTTCAACCGAAAAGAAGCGATATGAGCGAAGCGATCAAAACCGACGTGCTGATTATCGGCGCGGGCCCGTGCGGGCTGTTTGCCGTTTTCGAATTGGGCCTGCTCGATATGAAGGCGCATCTTGTCGACATCCTCGACAAGATCGGCGGCCAATGCGCCGAGCTCTATCCGGAAAAGCCGATCTACGACATTCCGGGAATTCCCTTCGTCACCGGCCATGGGCTGACAGAGGCGCTGATGGAGCAGATCAAGCCGTTCCATCCGACCTTCCATCTCAACGAAATGGTGGAGACGATCGAGAAGATCGGCGATCCCGGCTTTCGTGTCACCACCGATGCCGGCAAGGTGTTCGAGTGCAAGGTGGTGGTGATCTCCGCCGGGGGCGGTTCATTCCAGCCCAAGCGCCCGCCGGTGCCGGGCATCGAGGCCTATGAAGGCACCTCGGTGTTTTACTCGGTGCGCAAGATGGAGCAGTTCCGCGACAAGGATTTGCTGATCGTCGGTGGCGGCGATTCTGCGCTGGATTGGACGCTCAATCTGCATCCGATTGCGAAGCGGGTGACGCTGCTGCACCGGCGTGATGATTTCCGCGCAGCACCGCACAGCGTCGAACAGATGCGTGCGCTGGTGGCTTCCGGGAAGCTGGACCTGAAGATCGGCCAGGTGACGGCGCTCGAAGGCGAGGCCGGTGTGCTTTCCGGCGCCACGGTAAAGGGCAACGACAACGTCGTCTCGAAAGTCGCGTGCGATACCATGCTGCCGTTCTTCGGCCTGACCATGAAGCTGGGGCCGGTGGCCAACTGGGGCATCGCGCTCGAGCACAATCTGGTGCCGGTCGAGACCTCGGCCTTTGAAACCAGTGTGCCCGGAATCTTTGCGATCGGCGACATCAACACCTATCCCGGCAAGCTCAAGCTCATCCTGTGCGGCTTCCATGAGGGATCGCTGATGGCCCAGAAGGCGCACCGTTACGTCTATCCGGACAAGCGCCTGGTGTTCCAATACACGACGTCCTCCTCGAGCCTGCAGAAAAAGCTTGGCGTGAATTGAGCGGCACAACGCGGCTCGGCAAAGGGGGTTGGCAGGGCGGCGTCCACGTTGCGACATATGTGTGGCGATGCCGGGTCGCCGCGAGGAGCGATGGATGCGCGACGCCGGGGCACTGGAACCCTCGGCGAAATAGCCGTAGTCTTCGGCATCGTTCGACAGGCTGATCAGGTGATGACGATGTGGAATATTTCATCCAGATTGCGACCGACGCTTCCGATCGTGACCGGCCTTGCGGTGCTGTTCGCCGTGCTTCCGGGATGGGCCGCCGAGCCAACTGCCGCAGGGCTGTGGCAGAAGATCGAGAACGGCAAACCGGTGGTGTGGGTTCTTATGGTCGATCATCACGACGGCTTCTTCGAAGGCGTGATCGCCAAGACCTTTCCAACGCCCGGCGAAATTCCGCATGAGGTTTGCTCGAAATGCACCGACGATCGCAAGAACGCGCCGGTAGTCGGAATTTCCTTTATCCGGAACATGAAGCGCAACGGCCTCGAATACGAAGGCGGCAACGTGCTGGATCCGCGCGATGGCGAAGTCTGGAAGGCGAAGATGACCGTCAGCGCCGACGGACAGGATCTCATTCTGCGTGGCTATGTCCTCACGCCGATGTTTGGCAAGAATGAAACCTGGCACCGTTTGCCGGACACCGAGCTCGCTTCGGTCGATCCCGCCATTGTGGCCAAATACCTGCCGGCGCAGGCCCCGGCGGCGGTGAAGCCGCCGCCGCTGCCCGCCACCGCGAAAAAGCCGGCACCGCTCCCCGCGCGCTGAGACGCGTGCAACGGTCGAACCGGGCGAATTCGAAATCGCGACGCGTTTGAATTAATTATTGGCGCGAGCGCCGGCGCGAGCGATGTGCGAAAGGCAACGTGGCTTTCGCCTCTGCGACTTCAGGCTGTTCTCCGGGCGCGGGAGCGGACGCCGGGCCAGCCTCGCTCATCCGGCGGCGTTTCTGCCACGGCAACACGACGTTGAGCCAAAGCTCGCGGGTGCCCATGATGGAAACCGCGATCCCGAACGGGATCATGAAATACAGGATCCGAAACACCACCAGCGTCGCCAGCAGTTGCTCCCTGCCGAATTCGGGCAGCGCGACCAGCATCGCGGCATCGAATACGCCGATGGAGCCCGGGGCATGACTGGCGAAGCCGAGCAGGGTGGCCAGAATGAACACCACCGCCAGCGAGATGAAATCGATATCCGGCTGCGCCGGCATCAGCAAATACATCGCCATCGCGCAGAATCCGAGATCGAGCACGCCAATCAGGATCTGCACCAGCGTCAGCGGCGCCGAGGGCAACCTCACCTTCCAGCCGTTTTGCCCGAGTTCGCGCCGTTCCTCGCCGAGGCTGAGCCAGACAAAGTAGGCGACGATGGCGCTGATGACGCCGAGCGCGATCAGCCGGTTGATCGCAGGCGGCAGTTGGTCCATCGGGGATGCGGCCCAGGGATGCCAGGCCATGCCGATACCGAGCACGAAGGCGTTGCCGAGCCAGAATGTCAGGCCGGAGAGAAAGCAGATCTTGGCGACGTCGACGGCGCTTAAGCCGTAGTCCGAATAGATCCGGAAGCGTATCGCGCCGCCGGTAAACACCGTGGCGCCGATGTTGTGGCCGATTGAATAGCTGGTGAAACTCGACAGCGCCGCGATCCGGTAGGGAACGTGTTTCTTGCCGATCGTCCGCAACGCAAAGAAATCATAGAACGTCAGCGTGCAGAATGCGCCGATCACGCACAGTGCGGCGAGCGCGATATGATGCGCGGGTATCTCAGTCAGCGCAACCAGCATGACGCCGGTATCGATGCCCTTGAGGGTATGGACCAGCGTCGTGATCGCAAAGGCGATGATGACTAGGCTCGCGGCGATCCCGAGCCGTTTCCAGCCGATCCGTGCCTTGAAGCCACGCCCGAGCGTGGTCAGCAGTCGATACATTCTTCCTCCCGGCAGGGCGGCAACAAGGTTGCGGCCTTTCGAAGCGATTGTCGGCAAGTGGCGCAGATCGCCGTCGATGCGAAGACCCATAAGGCAAAAACGTCCCGTTGTGCAGCCCTTGACAATGCGGGCGCCGGTCCCGGACCGGCGTTGGCGTCATCTGCCATACATATGGCGCAGCGCGGCGGAATCGAGCCCTTGAGTCGCGGCCGGGCGTCGGCCGTCAGGTCTGTTCCATCGGCGTGCGAAGCTCCGATGTTGCCCCGCGGCGTTTTCACCGCGCAGCACGCGCCGCCGAACATGACGGGACCGCGCGCTGCGGCGGCATGATCGCTTGGCTGAAACCGCTCCGCCACAACGCTCGCGTCAAGCTCCAGCAGAACACGCCGGGGGATGAACGGCGGCCGACAACAGGTGACGACGCCGGCGGAGAGCAAGGTCCATCTTTGCGCGGCGCGCTGATGCTTCGGCCGCAAGCCTGGTTGAGACAAAACGTCGCGCTGGCAACTTGGGAGAGACGATATCCAGTGTCGCCATCACGGGTAGAAACATGAAATCGTCGTAAGCTCGGCCGTTGCCCGGCGGTTTCCGCAACATTCGGTGCCGCGATCGGCCGGGGAGCGTGTACAAGAGCTGCTTATGTCGCGAGGGCACGGCAATCGATGCATGAAGTTGGCAATGCCGACACGGGTTTGGTCGCGTCGCGGGTGCAATCCCTGTCGCTTCCAATGCCTTCCTGCCGTGGTTCTTCAGCGCGACCGGCGTCGCGCTTGCGATAGTCGGGGTCTATGTCTTCGGCGCCGCCGGAATCAATCTTTGCTATCATCGGCTGCTCAGTCACCGCAGCTTCAGCTGCCCGCTGTGGCGCGAGCGTATGGCTCTGGGGCGTCGTCGTCAGAACCATTCTGGTCTGGCATGTCACCTGGTGCGGAAATTCCTTTCCCTGTTCGGTTACCGCAACTACGAGACCAACGACAACAGCCGCAACAACGCGTTGGTGGCCATCATCACCAGCGGCGAAGGCTGGCATAACAATCACCACGCCGAACTCCAATCAGCGGCGCTGGTGGAGATCGATCTGACCTATCTGATATTGCGTGTTCTGGTTCTGCTGGGTCTCGCCTAGGATGTGCAGTTGCCGCAACGCCCCGTTCCGGTGCGGGTGACCTGACTTTTGCGGCAGGTGCGCGGCGTTCAGGCCCTGCGCAGCGCAAAATGCGCGCCGCAGAACGCCACCACCGCGCCAAGGCCCAGCGCCGCCAACCCCGCGAGGACGCCTGAGACCGTCGGAATCGGACTGGGCGCCGAGGCGGCCTGGCCGGCGCCCGCCAGCACCAGCACGCCGACCGCGATCAGGAACTGCCGCATCCGCTGCGGAATTTGGCCCGATACCGCGCTATCCATCAGCGTCGCGGTGAAATAGCCGCCGCAGAAGCCGACGGTTGCGATCAGCCACCACGCCAACGCCGCGCCCGCGGGCATGAATTCACCCGTATCGGATCGCCACAGGCCGCCGAGATCGAGCCCGAAGCGTGCGCCGAGCATGTGCACGGCCAGCGCCAGCAGCACTCCTGAAATGACGGCGCCGGCAAGGATCAGCCGGCGCGGAAAATAGGTCGTCTCGCTCATGCTGCGCTTGTAAGATAAAGCCGGCGACGGGCGCAAGCCGGTGCGGGGATTCATTCGATCTTTTCAACGAGGACCTTGAATCATGACTTTCGGTCTTCTCGCGTTGATCGCCTCCGCGATGTTCAGCGGTGTCGCGCTTTACGTAAATGTTGCCGAGCAACCCGCCCGGCTGTTGCTCGATGATCGCGCACTGCTCACCGAATGGAAGCCGTCCTACAAGCGCGGAGCCGCGATGCAGGCGCCGCTCGCTTTGGTTGGCTTTCTGCTCGGCCTGATCGCGTGGTGGCAGGTCGCGCATCCGGGGTTTTTGCTGGGCGCCATTGCGATGATCGCGCCGTGGCCGTGGACGCTGATCGGCATCAAGTCGACCAACGATGCGCTGCTGGCAACGGATGTGGAGAAGGCCGGACCGCAAACCAGGGCGCTGATCGTCAAATGGGGTGCAATCCATGGCGTGCGTACGGCCTTGGGGGCGCTCGCAACTGCCGCTTTTTTCTGGGCGTGCCTGTCGCGCTAGATCTGTTCGAGCCAATTGGATATCGGTTTGCGTGAGGAAAACCCGGCAAGACAAGAGATTAGAGCCTGATTTGTCGAACGATGCTGCCGCCGTCACCCGTTACGCCTACAAGGCATCGCTGATCGGCGCGGCGCATCAGTTTGAACTGACGGAGCAAGGGTTGTCGTGGCGCGTCGCCGGCCGGTCCGCGATGTGGCCTTACGCTGACATCGCAATCGTCAGGTTGTCGTATCGCCCGGTGTCGATGCAATCGCGCCGGTTTCGCGCCGACGTCGGAAATGCCGATGGCGCGCGCATCGTCATCCTTTCGACCAGCTGGCAGACCGCGGCGCTGATGGCGCCGCAGGACCGCGATTACCGCGCCTTCATGACGCAGTTGCATGCGCGCATGGCAAGCGCCGGAAGCCGGGCCGTGCTGGTTGGCGGTCTTGGGCCGCGCGTCTATGCCGCGGCGATGGTATGCGTGACGCTGGTCGCCATGGCGATGGCCGGACTTTTTGTGCGTTCCATCGCAACCGGCGAATGGGCGGGCGCGTCATTCCTGGTCGGCTTTGCCGCCTTGTTTGTGTGGCAGGTGGGCGGCTTTGTCCGGCGCAACCGGCCGCTGGCCTATACGCCGGATCATTTGCCGGAGGCGTTGTTGCCTTAGACCAGCTTCTAGTGCCGCACCACCAGCACCGAGCATTTGGCGTAGCGCACGACGTGGCCGGCGTTGGAGCCGAGAAAATAGGTCCGCATCGCCGGCCGGTGCGACGTCATGACGATCAGGTCGGCCTTGACCGCGGCGGCCTCCTCGAGGATCTCGTGATAGATGCCGCCCTGCCGCACCGCGGTGGAGATGCGCTGCGGCTCGATGCCGGATTCACGCGCAACGATGGCGAGCGCCTCCTCCGAGGTCTCGCGCTGCTGGGCATCGAAATCGGCGGGCACATATTCGGCCAGCATCACCGGCGTCATCGGCAACACGTTGAGGAGCCGCACCGTGCCGTTCCAGGTTTGCGACAGCGTCGCCGCCGTGGCAATCGCCGGTTTCGCCAGCTCGGTATCGGCGAGATCAAGCGGCACGAGAATGGAGTTGAACATCCGGGCCTCCGTGTTGGCGATCAGCCTCTGAACTTCTGCTTCGACGCTTCCTTTGCACGAACCGGCATCCACCCCGCATCAAGTGCGAGACAGGCTCGAAAATGCTCTAGCACAATTTGGGCCGGGCGACCGCCAGAGGTCAGTCGCCCGAAGTTTGCTTCAACAGTTTTGGGCTGACGAACAACACCAGCCGTCCGCGACGGAATGCCACGTCGGTCCAGTCGTCGATATCAAAGTCGAATACGGCAAGACCCGAGGTCGGCAGATTTTCGGCGAGCGCCTTGCGTGCGGCCCCATTGCCGCTGCCGGCAAGCGCGACTGCCAGTTCATGCATTCCCGGATTGTGCCCGACGACCATCAACCGTCGCGGATCGGTCGAAGACGCTTCGTGGACGGTTTCAATGAGCTGCGATACACCGGCGCCATAGAGTTCCGGCAGCAGTTCGACCTCCGGTTCCGCAACCAGCTTCTTCATCGCCTCCCAGGCGATTTCCCAGGTCTGGCGGGCCCGGACCGCGTGCGAAACCAGCACCAGATCGGGAACAGGCCGATGCCGGCCGATCCAGCGACCGATCTCGGTGGCGTCATGGCGGCCGCGGTTGTCGAGCCGGCGGTCCTGATCGCGGCCGCTCGGCGCGTCGGTTTCGGTCTTGGCATGCCGCAGCAGCATCAAACGGCGCATGGCGCATCTCGATTCGGGTTCAAGCCTGCCGGATTAATGTACAGACTGACGCTCAGGACAAGGTGACAAGCGCCGGATCGGCCCGTAAGGAAACGATATGAGCGAGATTTATACAGGCACGACCAGCGGACCGGACACCGGGACGGCGCGCGAGCGCTCGCGGCTTTCGTTCGATCTGGACGTCGACATCTGCGTCGTCGGCGCAGGGCTTGCCGGCTTGACGGTTGGCCTGGAGGCCGCGCGCCTCGGCGCCAGCGTCGCCGTACTCGAAGGCCGGCACGTCGGCTGGGGCGCATCCGGCCATCAGTTCGGCACGGTCATGCCAGGCTACGGTCTTCCGGTCGCAGACCTGATCGCGCGCATCGGTTTCGAAGACACAAGGGAACTGTGGGCGCTGTCGAAGCAAGGCGCCGAGTTTGTCCGGGCCAACGCGTCGGAACACTTGATTCCGGGGATTGCGGTCAGTGAGGGCGCGCTTGAGGTTTCCAACGTCGATGCCGGCGATCAGGTGATCAGCCGGCTGCAGATGCTGGCGGAGGATTTCGAAACGGAAGTCGAGGGCTGGCAGGTCGAACGCGTCCGCGACCACCTCAGGACCGACCGCTATTTCCATGGCGTGTATTTTCCCAGGGCATTCCAGCTCGACGGCCGCAAATACATCCATGGCTTGGCGGCACTCGCCAGGCGGGCGGGAGCGCGGATCTTCGAGGACACGCCGGTGGTCAGCATCGATTCATCCGGCATTCGCAAGCGCATCGTCACGCCCTCGGCGCGGTTGCGCGCGTCGCACATCGTGCTCGCCGGCAACGTGCATCTCGGCGCGCCCCTGCGGCGGCTATCGGAAACGCTGCTGCCGGTCTGGCGCTACGCCGCGATCACCGCGCCGCTCGGCGAGCGTCTGGCCGAGACCATCGCCTTCAAGGGATCGGTGACCGACACCGATGGCATCGATCAATTCCGGATCGTCGACGGCGACCGCTTGATGTGGGCGAGCCCCGAAACCACCTGGGATGCGCGGCCGGCGCGTTTTGCGTCCGCCATCGCGCGCAGGATTCGCACGGTCTTTCCGCGGCTCGGACCGGTCGAGATCGCTGAGGTATGGGGCGGCGCTGTCGGCCAGACCGTGCATGGCATGCCGCAGATCGGCCAGTTGCGTCGCGGGCTGTGGGTCGCGAGCGGCTTCGGCCGTCAGGGGTTGAACACCACGGCGATGGCCGGACAGTTGATTGCCCGCAGCATTCTCTGGGGCGACGAGCGCTGGCGGCTGTTTTCGCCATTCGAACTGGTCTGGGCGGGTGGCTCGACCGGCCGGGTCGCCGGACATGTGATCGGGATGTGGGGGCGGGGCAGCGCCGCCGCCGCCGGCGCATTGGCCCGTTACCGGGAGCGGGCGCGCAAGCAGGAGCGTATTCGCGAGGCGCGTCTGGCCGAGGCCAACCGGCAGGCCGGGACCCGGCCGCCGCGGCCCCGCCCGCAGCCGGGCCGGCCGCGTCCGGAACGCGCTCGTTCGGAGCGTCCTCGCCCGGAAGGTTCTGAGCCTGTGGCCGCGGCAAACCCCGGCGCGGGCGAGGGCGCTTCTTGACCTTGCGCCGCCTCCAAAGCGAGGGGGGCGAGGCTGGCGGGGGGGAACACTCGCAAGAAAGTGAGAGGTTCCCCGCAGGATCGGTGTAACTATAGCTCCTGCGCCCCGTATTTGAGAGCGAACAGTTCCGCAGTTTGCTTCGCACGGAGACCAAGATGATCGACCGCCGTATCCTGCTCGCGTCTACCGCTGGTTTGCTCGGCTTTGCGGCCCTCCGCTGGCTGCGGGGCACGCCGGCAAGGGCGGCGGAGAAATTCGAGATTGAAAAGACCGATGCGGAATGGCGCGCCCAGCTCACGCCGCAGCAGTATGACATCCTGCGCAAGGAAGGCACCGAACGCCCGTGGTCGAGCCCGCTGCTCAAGGAACACCGCAAGGGCGTGTTTGCCTGTGCCGGCTGCGATCTGCCGCTGTTCTCCTCGGAGACGAAATTTGAGAGCGGCACCGGCTGGCCGAGCTTTTATCAGCCGCTCGAGAATGCCGTCGGCAAGACCGAGGACCGCACCTTCGGTATGCTGCGGACCGAAGTTCATTGCCGCCGCTGCGGCGGCCATCTCGGTCACGTCTTCGATGATGGGCCGAAGCCGACAGGGCTGCGCTACTGCATGGACGGCTTTGCCCTGGTGTTCCATCCGGCGGCGCCGTCGGCGAGCTGATTTTTTCACTTGCTTCCCGGCAATTGTTGCCCGCTCGGCAATTGTGCCCCGGTCCTTGGACCCGGCATTTTTATTTAAGTATCTGAAATAACTCGATTCTCGAGTTTGGCACGACGATTGCGATGTCTCCTTCGATGACGGTCATGCCTGGCAATGCGCCCTGGCCGTCCGGATCGAATGTGGAGACAACGTTATGGGTATCTTCGACGCGCTCAACACCGCGGTTGGCGGCCTGCAGGCTCAATCCTTCGCGTTGCAGAACATTTCCGGCAACATCGCGAATGCCTCGACCACCGGTTACAAGGGCATCGGTACCACGTTCGAGGATCTCATCCCGGACTCCACTACGCCCAACAAGCAGGTCGCCGGCGGCGTGACCGCGTTCGCCCAGGCTACCATCACCACCCAGGGCACCGTCTCGGGCACGACGGTCGGCACCAACATGGCAATCAACGGCGACGGTTTCTTCTCGGTGCAGAAGCCGACCTCGGTGGTCGACAACTCGCCGGTCTTCAACGGCGTTACCGACTACACCCGCCGCGGCGATTTCCAAGTCAACGCCAACGGCAACCTCGTCAACGGCGCCGGCTATTACCTGATGGGTGTCGCGGTCGATCCCAAGACCGGTAACCCGCTCGGCAACGTTCCGACGGTGCTGCAGTTTCAGAACAACTTCATTCCGGCGCAGGCCACCACCGCCATTCAATACGCCGCGAACCTTCCGACCCAGCCGCAAACGCAGGCCAGTTCCGCGGCGCTCGCCGGCACCATCACCGCAAACGGCGGTCTCAACCCCTCCGACTTCGCATCCAATCCCCTGCCGGTCGGCACGGCGGCGCCCCTCGTCAGCACCACCATCACCGGCACGGTCGTCAATAACCAGATGGGAACGCCGGTCCCGATTACCGCCAATACGGCGCTATCGGGCACGGCCCCAAGCGACTCGCTGGCCGCGGGGTTCGCTGCTGGCGACGCCATCACGGTTGATGGCACGACCATCACTTTCGTTGCTTCCGGGGCTACCGGCAACCAGCTTAACGTCACCGACAATGTGGGCGCGCTGCTCAACAAGATTGCAGCGATCACGGGGGCTACGGCCAGCGTCTCCACAACACCCCCCACAGCGGGTCAGATCAGCCTGGCTACCGGCACCGCGAAAAATCTGAGTATCACCGTCGCCTCCGGGCTCACTCCGGCTCTCACCACCTCCACCACGAACGCCCTCCAGGGGCTCGGATTCGCCGGAGGGTCGATCACGCAGGCGCGTGCGGCCGGCACCAACGTCGGCACCGGTGGCGTTTCATTTCCCGACCTGACGACCTTCACCAGCGAATCCATCAGCGGCGGCGCGGTGACGGCCTACAACACCGCGGGAACGCCGGTGAACCTGCAATTGCGCTGGGCCAAGACCGACAGCGCTGCGCTCGGCTCCGGGCACCAGGACACCTGGAATCTCTTTTACCAGGCCAACACCACCGCGGCGACCGGTAACCAGGCGTGGGTCAACACCGGTACGAATTTTACTTTCAGTGCCAGCGGCGCGTTGGCGTCTCCTACCGGTTCGTCGGTCGCGATTCCCAGTGTGGTCGTCGACGGGCAGGCGCTCGGCGCGCTCTCTCTCAACATCGCCTCCGGCGCGCTGACCCAATTTGCAAGCTCGAGCGGGGCTACGACCATCAACGGCATCACGCAGAACGGCTTTGCCGCGGGGCAGCTTCAATCGGTGGCGGTCAACAACAGCGGCCTCGTGGTCGGCACCTTCTCGAACGGGCAGAACATCGATCTCGCCTCGGTCACGCTGTCACACTTCAACGGCACCAACTACCTCAAGGCGCTCGATGGCGGCGCCTATCAGGCTACCGATCTTTCAGGGGTGGCGATCCTCGGCGCATCGGGCACGATCGCCGGTTCGTCGCTGGAAGGATCGAACACCGACATCGCCGACGAATTCACCAAGCTGATCGTAACCCAGCAGGCCTATTCGGCCAACACCAAGGTGATCACCACGGCCAACGACATGGTTCTGAGTTTGCTGAACGTAATCCGCTGATCGGAACGAGCAAGAGTCAGTGTGACCTAATTGAAGGCGGGCAATTAAGATGGGTTTGAGTTCAGCCCTTGCCACTGCGATGTCCGGCCTGCGCGCCAACCAGGCCGCACTTTCGATCACGTCGGCGAATGTCGCCAACGCGAATACGCCCGGCTATGTCACCCAGAACGTCAATCAGATCGAGGTGGCCAGCGGCGGCCCCGGCGCGGGCGTCCAGGTCACCGGCGTCAACCGCGAGCTCGATCTGTTTATCCAGAGCCAGTTGCGCACCGAAACCGCCGGCAGCGGCTTCGCCAACCAGAGTTCGAATATCCTGGGCCAGCTGCAAAGCCTCTATGGCACGCCGGGTGGCACCGGGACGCTCGAAACCGCATACAGCAATTTTACGACGGCGTTGCAGGCGCTGTCGACGACCTCCAGCGGGCTGTCGGCGCAGACCACGGCGCTGTCGTCGGCGCAGGGGCTTGCGCAGCAGCTCAATTCAACGTCGCAAGGCATCCAGGCGCTGCGCACGAACGTCGAACAGGATATCGGCACGTCCGTGACCCAGGCCAATACGGATTTGAACCGGATCGCGTCCATCAACACCCAGCTGCAGAGTTTCGGTCCCACTGATCCAGGGGCCGCGACCCTCATGGATCAGCGCGATACCGCGATCAATGATCTGGCGAACTTGATGGATGTGCGCACGGTCACCGACAGCGCCAACCAGACCAGCGTGTTTACCAATGCGGGTATTCAGCTGGTGGGTGCCGGCCAGGCCTCCAAGTTTGCGTTCACCTCACCGGGAACACTGAATCCCACCGCACTGTACAACGCCAATCCGGGCCTATCCGGCGTGGGAACGCTTACGGTCTCGCTTCCGAACGGCTCCAGCATCGATGTGGTGGCGAACAAGGTGATCACCTCGGGGCAGATCGCCGCCGACCTGCAGCTGCGCGACCAGACCCTGGTGCAGGCGCAGGCCCAAGTCGATCAGATGGCCGCGACGCTCTCCAGTTCGCTGTCCGACCAGACCACGCCGGGCACCGCCGTGACTTCGGGATCGCAGGCCGGCTTCAACCTCAATGTAGCGAACGTGCAGCCGGGCAACACGATCAACCTGACCTACACCGACAACTCGACCGGCAACCAGCAACAGATTTCGATTGTGCGCGTCGATGATCCGAACGCATTGCCGCTGCAGAATTTGCCGAACGCCAGCCCAAAGCAGATCGGGATAAATTTCTCCGGTGGCATGGCCTCGGTGGTTTCGCAATTGAACTTGGCGCTTGGTCCCAACCATCTGCAATTCTCGAATCCGACCCCGCCCAGTTCAACACTGCAAGTGGTCAACGACCTGACCACCGGGGCGACCGTCAATGCGGCTTCGGTCACCTCCACGACTTCGTCGCTGACAAGCGGCAGCCCGCAGCTGCCATTGTTCACCGACGCAAGCGCGCTTTATACCGGCGCGATCACCGGCAGTGGCTCGCAAATGACCGGCCTTGCCGGACGCATCACGGTCAATTCGGCGTTGCTCAACAATCCAGCGAACCTCACGGTCTACAGCACGTCGCCGCCGACCGCGGCGGGCGACACCACGCGTTCGGACTTTCTCTATTCGCAACTGACCTCGGCCACGTTCACCTACGCGCCGACGACCGGGCTCGGTTCCACTACGACGCCGTTCAGCGGCACGATCCCCAACTACGTGCAGCAGTTCCTGAGCCTGCAGGCCAACGCCGCCACCTCGGCGACGCAGTTGCAGCAAGGTCAAAGCGTCGTGCTCAGCACGTTGCAGCAGAAATTCGATTCCACGTCCAAAGTCAGTATCGACAACGAGATGTCGAACCTGATCGCGTTGCAGAATTCCTATGCCGCCAACGCTCACGTGATGTCGGTGGTTCAAAGCATGATGACGACCCTGATGCAGATGCAACTGTAAGGCGATCCAGATGTCTATCAATAGTGTGGGATTTGGCGGCACGCTGTTCGGGCAGGCGGTGCAGAACCTCAACACCCAGCTCACGAACCTGTCGACGCAGCTCGCGAGCGGCGAGAAATCGACCACCTATTCCGGCATGGGCGTCGGTGAGGGATTCGCGATCGCCGCGCGATCGCAGCTCGCCAGCATTTCCGCGTTCGGCGATACCATCACCAACGTCAATACCACCATCGGCGTCGCCAATACCGCGCTGCAGTCGCTGTCGCAGATCACCGGGCAGGTGCAGAGCGCTGCGGCCAGTACGCCGCAGAACATCAACAACACCGGACAGACCATCGCGCAGCAGAATGCGCAGACCGAGCTGTCCTCGATCGTGGGAATTCTCAACACCCAGGCCGGCGACCGCTTCGTGTTCTCCGGCAGCGCCATCAACACGCCATCGGTCGCTTCCGTCGACAACATCATGAACGGCACCAGCACCCAGGCCGGTCTGAAGCAGGTGATTGCCGAGCGGGCGCAGGCGGATGGTACCGGCACCGGCGGCCTCGGCCGTCTGGTGATTACCCCGCCGTCTGTGGCGTCTCCGAACACGGTCTCGGTCGCCGAGGACTCCGCCGTTTCGCCGTTCGGCCTGAAACTGAGTTCGGTATCGTCGTCGTTGAGCGGCGGCGCCGTGGTGACCCCTCCGTCCGGCTCGCCGCCCGCGGTTTCGATCACCCTTGGCGCCACCAATCCCAGCCCGGGCGATCAGGTCAGCCTGACCTTCAATCTGCCGGATGGCACCACCGCTTCGGTCCAGTTGACGGCAACCACCACAAATCCTCCGCCGAGCGGAAGCTTCCTGATCGACCCACCGCCCGCCAGCTCGCCGGCAACGACCGCGACCAACCTGAACGCGGCGCTGAATACAGCGATCGGCAAGCTAGCCAACACGACGCTGGTGGCGGCCTCCGCGGTCGAAGCGGGCCACAACTTCTTCGATTCTGGAACGGCAACCGGCAGCGCGGTCAACAACCACGCGGGGCCCCCCTCCGCGCCAATCACCGGTGCCACGGCTCTGTCGGGTTTGGCGGGCACGAATTCGATCTCCACCAATTTCGCACCCGGCGACACCATCACCGTCAACGGCACGCCGATCACCTTTGTTGCCTCCGGCGCCACCGGCAACCAGCTCAACGTCACCGACAGCGTCCAGACGTTGTTGTCCAAGATCGATTCGATCACGGGCACCTCGACGTCTTCGACCGTCAGCGGCGGCGTGATCACGCTGCACACCGACAACGCCGCGGGCCTGAATGTGACGAGTTCGAACTCCGCCGCCCTTGCCGCCCTCGGCTTCGGCCCGACCGTGACCGCGGTGCAGTCGCCGCTGCGGGTCTCCGGCTCGCCGTTGAGTTCCGCCACGTCTTTGGTGAACGACCCGGCCCACACGGTGGCCTGGTACACCGGCAATTCCGGCGCCAACCCGCGGGCATCGTCGACGGCCCGGATCGATCCGTCGATTACCGTGCAATACGGGGCGCAGGCCAACGAGCAGGCGATCCGCTCGCAGCTTGAGGGGGTCGCGGTATTCGCCGCCGTCACGACGTCGCCGACGGGCACCAATTCGGCCGCACAGGTCGCGGCACTCAGCGTGCGCACCGCGACAAACCTGACGCCGCAGCCCGGTCAGCAGACCATTTCGGATATTCAAACCGATTTTGCCGCTGCCCAAGGCATCATGAAGGATGCGAGCGCCAGGCAGACCCAGACCCAGACCCAGCTGCAGAACGTCGTGGATCAGACCGAGACCGTCTCGACGCAGGAGGTGGCGAGCCAAATTCTGGCGCTGCAGACGGCCCTCAGCGCCTCCTACCAAACCACTTCCATGCTCTCCAGCCTGACGCTGACCAAGTTCCTTCCGATCGGCGGTTAAGCCGCCGGATATCTTAGGTGGCGGAGGGGCGGGCGCTGCGCCGCGTCCGAAATAAAGCTTTCATTAACCATACCTGTTTACTTCTTCGAAAGCCGGTTAACGGCGCAGTGGCTGCCGTCGAGGCCCTTGTGTCGCACCAGCCAGGCGCGGCGGTTTGGGCGTGGGGTCTCAGCAATGCTTAACGGTGGCGTTCGATTCCAGGCAGCCGAGACGGCGATCTCGCGCGATCAATCCCGTTCCGCGTCCGCCATGGCCGAGCTGTTCGCGCCGCTGGATCGGCTGCTGGTCGGCGGCGGCGATCCGCGACTGACCATCAGTCCGGCAAGCGGGTTCAATGAATATGGCTGCCAGTCGTTTCCTTGTCCGGATACGTTGAGCTTCTCCTCAAGCACCGCGACGTCGATTTCACAGCGTGCCTATGATCGTGCGCGAACTGCGCGGGAATCGCTGATGCAGTCTGCCATTGCCGTCGGCATCGAGGCCGCGTTCGATGCGCGCATCGAGGCGCTGCGCGACGAATTGAAGGCCTGTCTCGGCCTGTCCCGAACCACGGCCGATATTGTGTTTTCTCCGTCGGGCACCGACTCGCAGCTTCAGGCGCTGTTCCTCGCGCGCGCGCTGCTCGGTCCCGCGCTGACGACGGTCGTCGTGGCGGCCGACCAAACCGGGAGCGGAACCGTCAATACCGCGCGCGGCTGTCATTTCAGCGCCGCGACCGCGAACGGAAACCAGGTTCGCAAGGGCGAGCCCATCGCAGGGCTTGCCCGTTCCGTCCACAGCGTCGCATTGCGGCTGTTCGATGAGGCAGGCCAGGCGTGCCCGCAAGCGGCCAGCGATTCCCAGGTTCTCGGCGCGGTCGAAAGTTCGATCGCGAGCGGAAGCAAGGTGCTTCTTCAAATCATGGATTCCTCGAAGTTCGGCTGGCGGGCCCCGAGCGACCAGTGCCTCGACGAAATCGCGGCGCGCTGGCCCGGTCGGGTCCAGATCGTCGTCGACGCCTGTCAAATGCGTCTCGGCCGGGCACGGCTGCGAAGCTATCTCGATCGCGGATATATGGTCCTCATCACCGGGTCGAAGTTCTTCACCGGTCCGCCCTTCAGCGGTGCGCTGCTGGTGCCCTCGGCTCTCGCCGCGTATCTCGATGCGGCCGCCGACATTGCTCCGGGGCTTCTCGAATACAGCAGCCGCAGCGACTGGCCGGGAAACTGGCCGATCCTGCGGTCGCGTTTCCCGATCAGGACCAATTTCGGCCAATGGCTCCGCTGGGAAGCGGCGCTCGAGGAAATCGGAGCCTATTATCGTGTGCCGCACGAATTTCGCCTGATGGCGCTGACGGCTTTCGGCCAGGGGGTGGAGCGGATCATCGCATCCTCGCCGTCGCTTCGTCTGCTGCCGCCGCAGCAACGGCCAGGGGGCGCCCGCGCCGACGATGAAGAGCTGGCCCAGAGGACGATCTTTTCGTTCGTGATCCGGCATGGCAACAGCGTCCTCTGCCTGGAAGATTGCCGGAAGTTGTATCGCGCGCTTGCCCGTGGCGCGGCAGATGCCGTTCCCGCCGATGATCCGCAGACCGCGGCAAAGCCTTGCCTGATCGGCCAGCCCGTCGCGTTGGGCTGCGACGCGAATCCCGCCGCGGCCCTTCGCATCAGCGCGAGCGCGCGCCTCGTCTCGGAAGCGTGGTCTTCGGACGAAGCTACGGCGCGCGACAATTTGCAGCG
>Ga0073928_10004713_pt1 | contig 19854 bp, 21 predicted proteins | sample PaiPotPPA55metaG_FD_76969 | JGI IMG/M metagenome (GOLD analysis project Ga0073928, IMG submission 76969) | Iron sulfur acid spring bacterial and archeal communities from Banff, Canada, to study Microbial Dark Matter (Phase II) - Paint Pots PPA... ...
CCTGCTCGTACACTCCCAGGAAGAGCCGAACCCTTGGCGAATAAATCTCCGCAGCACGGATGTCTCTTTTCGAGCCGAATAGTGCGCCAAACTCGGGACTAATTCCTCCCTTTTTTTCCAAAGGGTATCGTGGTTTCAAATCCAACTCTCTCCAACACCCAGTCCGCGATTTCCGCGATCCCTCTAGAAAACTCGAAAAGAGTGCGCAGTTTCGCGCATTTTCTCCGACCTGAGGGCACCGGAGAAGCTTGGATTCGCCCGTCAGCAGATAATTTATGCTCGATTCTCTCTGTCGAGAACCGAGTCGGTGCCCCCTTCGTCTTTTCTGGCTCGCGCGTTCCGCTACTGCGCTTAATTTTGGATCAGAATTCTCCATTCTCGATTCGTCAACGTGCTACATTGCGTTTTTCGGAATATTGCAATCGCCGAGGAGAATATGGCCGCCGCACCAGCGAAAATCAGCAGTACCGCCGCAAAACGCGCGGCAGAGTCCAAGGGTGTTGTACTCGAACAGGTGGCTAACGAGTTCGTATTCGCCGTTGTCGGCCACGTCGGCTCGGGTACAAGCGAAATAGCTACGGCGCTCAAGGGGCTTCTTTCGGGGGCGACCGGCGGCAGTTTCGACTTCGAAATTCTGAAGGCTAGGGAGGTAATTCGGGCGTGGGCAGCGAACGCCGGACTTCAAACACCTACGACCGAAGACAATGACCCTGGAACAGTTCAAGCGCTCCAAGACCTCGGCGACAGTATGCGCTTCGACACGAGGGACTACGCGACAGTGGCCAAGGAGTTGATCGTCAAGATCCGCCGAATCCGCGCTGACAAGACTGGAATCAAGGTGCGGGCCTTCGGGAACATTTTTAATAACCGCACCGAGGAGGCGATTGGCACCGCGCACGATCTGTGGACCGCCTATCGAGAAGGCGCTTTCGGCAAGCAGCCTCGCCCGTTCGTGGGATGGATGATGCTGGTGGAAGACGCGCCTGCCTCCGGGTCGGTGGTCCGGGACAAGTCGCCGCACTTTCCCGTTTTCCCGGAATTTCAGGGAGCGTCGTATCTGAAGCGCTACGACATCCTCTGCCAGAGGCTCATCCAGGAGCAGCTTTACACCACCGCTTCCATCATCACCTCGCCCCGTACCGCAGCCGACACGGGGGAATATGCGGAGCTATCCGAGATGACGAGCCTGAAAACCTTTATCACTTCGCTCGCGGGCCATGTTGCCGCTGAGGCGGTAAGGACGGCTAGTTAAGATCCCTCGGAGGAGAAATGCCGAAAGCAGTTATCTAGCGGAGGCGCCCATTGCTTCTTGTCCAGTAACGTTAAGCCGATGACCAAAATGAGTTCAGACCAGGAAGACCAAGACCCGTTCACTCTCGAAAGAACTGGTTGCGACGCCGGCCTCAATCCCATGTTTGGCGAATGGCAACATACGTTTCTCTTTGCCCCCGTTCCGTATGGGGATGGTGGCGCGAAACGGGCAGCGTTTCGCGCCGCGATGCAATCCGAGCTGAGTAACAAGTGGATCTACTCCCACAATATTCAGCTTGAGATCACGCTTCACCTGGACGTTCAGACCATTCTTGAGACCTCGGAAACAGCTGACCTCGACAACTATGCGAAGGCGATCCTTGATGGGTTGAAGGGCCCTGAGGGAATAATGCTGGACGATACGCAAGTTCAAGCCCTCGTGATTTCATGGCTGGATGGCTACGGCAAGCCCTCCTTCACCATCGAAACCAAAGCCTCGCCGGACGATTTCGTGATTAAGCCCGTCGAGTTTTATGAAATGCCGGACGGCTTGTGGTATCCGCACAGCCGTGCCGTTTGGAGTAATGGCGGCGAGGAGCTGCTGTCGGACAAGGCCTACTTTGCGGACCTATCGATTGTGGAGTTGATGAGCTCAGTGAAGAAAAGGGCTCGCGCCGAGATGCGCAGGGCAGGCTACGACCGACTGCGCGCTTTTCAGCGGAGTCGCTATGTATCGTTACTCGCCCGAGGCTTCCACCGAAGCCGGATCGCAGAAAGCGGATTTTCTGCTCATTCTCTGAAAGAGTGGCAGGAAGCGAGAGGCGTGTGGAAGCGCAATCATCCCGCGGACGGCGACCAACTCGATCAGATCCTGGCCCGCCTTCCCGATTCCTATAATAATTTGATTAAAGTTCTCGCGGGACGCTTTCAATAGGAAAGGCGGCGTAGGCATCGATGTGATAATATAACTTATGGGAATTAACCGGCCCGTTGCCTAGCAGACTTTTCATAGGATCAGGCCGCTCGCGCCAGCCAGTGACCGTTGGAAAGGACCAGCCGAACGGTTTCGCCATTCACCAGCAAATCATAGTCGCCGTCCGGTAGCGCTTCTGAAACCGTCTTCATCGAATAGTTCGCATAGGCGACTGCGCCAGAGCCTGGCAGGCTGACTTTCGTGGCACACACCGTACACGATGCCTGCCGTCCCGAACCGCTCAGGAGACCGGAAAACTCGACAAGTTCCCGCTTTGACATTGGCACCGGCCCTTTCTCGGATAGACGTAAGAGAACGTCATTTATGTTAGGTCGATTATGGGCTAGGGACAATCGGATTTTCTTGGACGGTCCAAGGAAGTCGCCGTCGCATTCGAAAACCTGCAGTGGATCCAGGAGGCGCTCAATTATCCTCATTGATTTTGGTCAATATCGATTCAGAAAAAACGCATGCTGCTCAATGTTCCGGCGAGCATTGCGGACAAGACGGTCTGTTTTGCCGTCGCGTTGAAGGACGGGCATCCGGTTGGCAGAATGAAGTGTGCGGCCGACCCCGCTCACTCTAAAATGTAGCGATGCAGGTAAACCCAAGCGCGTGGGCCAGGATTAGATTATGGTGAACATTACTAGTGCCGGGAATGACGAGTTTGGCGATTACCTTCTGATCGACGGAATCGAGGTCGGCCCGAACCCGCTCGGGCCCTTCGAAGTGTTGGCATCGCGCCTTGAGAATGCAACCCTCAGCGATCTCCCGGTCGGTGTGTCGCTGGTTTTGTGTGATCGAGTCATTGGATCAAAGGATGATCTCCATAGACGCAGTCCATCCTGCATCTTCGAACATTCAGCAAAAGGACGTTTCCTGGCTCGTTGCGACACTGCCTTCTTTTCCAAGAACCAACTCGAAAAAAGTGCCCTTCAGCAATTTCTCAAAGATGCCGTGTCGCAAGCCAAGCTCTCTCTCGAACCGCTCCTTAAAGCGGGCCAAATCATTGAAGTGAGCGAAAGCATCTACGAGGAGATCGCCTATCTTAAGTATTCGCTCCTGTTACCCGATCAGCTGTTTCCAGAGGCCGAGGCCTTTGTTGAAGCCTTCGAGAGGCGAATTCACGAAGGTTTTCAACGCCCGCTCTTGTTTTTGTGTCACGCTTCCGAAGACAAACCTTTCGCGGAGCGCCTCGTCTCAGAGCTAGACCGCCGCGCACTCCATGCTTGGTTCGACAAGCGTGAGATCCTCGTAGGCGACAGCATCGTTGCGAAGATCAACGAGGCGCTTTCCCAATGCTGCTATGTTGTTGTTCTGTTGTCGCCCTACTCCGTCAAGAAGCCATGGGTCACGCGTGAGCTTAACTCATCACTCATGCGCCAACTGGCCGATGAAGGCGTCCAAGTACTACCCATTTTGGTTGAAAACTGCAAAATCCCACCGCTGCTCGCTGATGTGAAGTATGCTGACTTTCGTAATTCGTTTGACCGAGGACTCAGCGATCTACTCGCCGCCATCCGCGACCGAGAGTCCAAACGATCCGGAAGTTGATGCGCCGCAAAGCGGCTATCATTCCACTTTCCTTTACTGGCGAGGACAAAATTTGGAGCGACTGGCGATCGGCGCTGAAGGCCAATAGTCCCGCTGAGCCGCGCAAAGATCCTTCACTTCAAAGTTCCATTTCAGGATTTGTCATGACGTTCCATTCGCCATTACGTCGTGACCTCGGCTTTGAGAATCTTGCTGCATCTCATCGCGTGATCCGAGACCCGCTTCGACGGACGGGTGATGAGCATTGTGGACAATAGGTTCTGTTTGTTGTCGCGCTGAAGTCGAGATCTGGGTGTCAGCATAGCGGCGTGCCGCCGGAGCAGGGCCTAATTCGACAGCCACCGCGCATAGGCCTGGACGTCGATCATCGGGACGGTCGCCTTCGCCTGAAGCAGGGATATCAACTTGAAGAGAAAAGCTGTCGCAGGCTTACCGCCGGGAAAAGTGTCGTAAGCGCCTGTCTCCGGGTTCCGGCTGAAAAATCCGTGGGCCGCGATGCAACCAAGGTCAAGCCGTCCGGCTTCCTCACCATCATTTAGAGCTTTGCTAAGAGGCATCCCAAATGCCGGAGTCCATTCGCTCTCAAATATCAAAATGCCGCCCAGAATAGGCATGAGCTCTTTTGCCTTAAAGGTGCCTCCCGCGTGAGGGATGGGAAGGCTTGTCCGGTGAAGCCGCCGCACACTCGCGACCTTCTTCTCCGCGTATGCGACCATGCCAGCGTCAATGGTCTGCTTCGCCTCGAACACGGCGTAAACGCTTTCCGCCGGAATGATCTGCCCATCCTCAAAATTGAATATGAACGGGGAATACTGACGGTCAAACACGACGACATCGATCTGCTCGCTGAACGCGCCCTCGCTATCAACAACGTGGGCTGAGGTCGCTTCATACCGCTTCGGAAGATAGTTTTGCAGAAGCTCAAGCCATACCTTCTGGCTGGCATCCCCTTTCGTTACGGGGTGGGCCAGGGTTTCACGAATTGCCCCCAGTCTCCGTTGGATATCATCGTGGAGGCCCGCCAAAAGTCTCGACAAAGACCACTCAGTCATTGGGTGCCCTCCTGAAAAGGCGCTGTCGGCACGGTTTGCTCTACGATCTCCAGCGCTCGCGTCGGGCGTACCGGCTGAGCCGGATACGCATCCAACACGATCGCGGGAACCAGGCGCTGCGTCAGGTCTGAAAAGGTGAAGCCGTAATCTCTCCCCTTCACCGCGCCCGTGGCGGTCACCACCCGTTCAATCTCCGCCTTGGTGAAACCGAGCTGCCGCAGAGGCTCATCGAGGACGGCATGGCGCTGCGCTTCGTCAGGTCGCTTGAACGTCAGAATGTCCGCGGCGCGCCGTTTCACCGCCGGATCAAGCGCGCCCAGCCTGTTCGTGCACATGATGACAGCCGCCGGCAGGTTGCCGTTGGCTATCCTGTCTATTCCGCGAATAAACGCATTCACGCCGGCGCGATCTTCATGGTGCATCTGAGCCGCCTCGCGTGACTGGGCCAGAGCGTCGGCTTCGTCGACCAGCAGAATAACGGCCCCCCTCGCCTTTCCGGACGCTCCTCTCAGCTTTCCCGCTTCGGCAACCGTATGATCAAATGCCGCAGATAAGAGTTGGGTCATCTCGCCGACGCGGCCCTGGCCGCGCGTCGAAAGGCTCATCGGAAACAAAGTAACGTCGATATCCTCCTGCCGGGCCACGGCATCGCCAATGGTTTCAGCGAGTGCGGACTTGCCGGCGCCTACGTCGCCCGCCAGGATCACCAAAGGCGGCCGCCTTAGCGCCATGGTGAGAGCTCCATTGGCCTCCGGATGATGCTTCCTGGCCCATTTTTCCAAACCGGATGGATTCACGAGCACACCGAGAATCTTCGTCAGCCGCGCTTTTTGATCGTCAAGGCCGACCAGGCGCGCCAGACGTCCGTTCGCATCCACATCCGGATATGTCATCCGGTGCTCAAATAGATGATCAAGGGCGGGTGTGCTGCTCATCAAAAACTCCTCACAATTTGCCGATCCAACGCACGCCCTCCGGATGAATATGTCCGGTCCGCGACGAAATACCCGCTCACCACCGGCTTGGTTCCGTTTCCGCGCTGAAGCGGTAGACTGCTTTCAAACTTTTGCTTTTCGTCCGATGATAATAAGTGCCAGGCGTAGCTATACGTCAGAAAACTTCCGAAACTCGCACCTGAGATATCCGCTCCGGGCCGCACCCGCCCTGGATCGTCATCGTTCGCGGCCGCGCCGGCGAGCTCGCGGGCGGTGTAGTGCAGCGTCGGCTCAATCCACATACCGTCTTTCTTGAACCCATATGTCACCTCCCCAAGATAGCCAGCTTTGAGCAAGGCGATAATTTCCGCTTCGAAAGCTGCGATCCTCGCATCGCTCAGGTGACTATTGCCGTAAAGTCGCTGTATTCGCTTCAAGTCCGTCGCCACTTTGGCGCCAAGATGCCGCGCGTGCGTTATCGAGAAGGTTTCGGAATCCGAGATCGTAAAACTTGAAGTCATGTTTCCCTCACACCTGGAATGACGAACCGAAAACCTTCTGCCAGTACTTAACCGTCTCCTGCTTGGTCGGGGCGGCCAACGCAGCGTCGATCGCATCGCCGGCATCCAGCGCGGCGTCCACGATCGCGTCGGCCTGTGCAGCCGTATAAAGCTGGCTGACGTTGTTTTTGGCGTTAACCGGATCGATGATCTTCACCGGCTCCGAAAAAGTTCCCACCGATGACACTTTGTAGTAATCGCCGAAGGCCACCAGCTCGCGGATATTGCTCCGCGCCACATAGGTGAAAAAATGCTGCAGCGATTCCGGATAGTCGCTGAAATCGAGTCCCTGATCGGCGAGTTGCGCCATCAGCAGCTCGATCATGAATGATTTGAACCGGAAACCATCGCGCTCGCGTTTGAGGTTCCGCGCCCAAAACTTCATCAGCCGTATTACCTGCGCGAAATCGTGCTCGTGCGCCTGCTTGCGCTTCCGGATAAACTCGAGGTGTCGGGGAATGCAGGTCTCGAGAAACGAACCATTTTCCTGGCTGACCAGATTGCCGTACCACTCCGGGCTTCCGTTATAGAGAATCGGCACCACGTCGACATCGAGGCCTGATCCTTTGAACGATACGGTTACGCTATACGTGTTCGCCTTTACCTGTTCCGGACTGAAATTCGGGAATGCTGTGCGCAGTTTTTCCTCCAGATACTTCAGCAGCTTCGGAACATCGGCGGGCGCGTCAGCGCCGCTGATGTAACAGGCGACGTCGATGTCGTTGAGCGACCGCAGCGCCGTGCCTTTCGCCAGGCTGCCCGACAACAACATCTTCTTCAGCGTGAAATCCGGATGGTCCTGCAGATACCCTTCCAGTTTCTCCCGCAGGCCGCGGGCTTGCGCGCGGTATGCGTTCGCCTTGTCCCGCGGGAGGTTCACCCTGTTTTCCGCGAAATTCACGATATCGCCATGGCCGATGTGCGCTCTCGACATAAATCAGTTTCCGATTCCTTTACTCTTGCAAATGGCGATATCGCCATGTCATACATGTCTAGTATGAATGTAACTCAGCCTTGCGAGCCCGTCAAGTCCAACATGTCGAATTCGCCATGACAAAGAAAAATACACCGTCTATAGATTTCAAGGATCGGCTGAAAAGCGCCCGCGAACTTCGAAACCTAAAACAGAGTGAGCTTGCAGAACTTGCGAAATTGCCGGCCAGCTCCATCGCTCATATGGAGGCCGGTACACGCAAGCCATCCTTCGACAACCTAAAACGCCTTGCCATCGCGCTCGAGGTCACGACCGACTATCTTCTCGGCCGCGTGGACGAGCCGGGCCTCGCGGAAGCGGGTGATCCTCTGTTCCGCGATGTCGGTAAGCTCACCGCCAGTGACCGCGAGACCGCCAGGGATTTCCTTAAGATGCTGGCTCAGCGCACTGAGGCGAAACGCAAATGACCAATTCGGGCAATCATGCTTTCCGTCTGAAAATGGCTAAGCAAAACGCGGAGGCGCTGCTGCGTGACGAGGGCGTTGCGACATTACCGGTCGATCCTTTCGCCATTGCTGCCAGTCGGGACATCACCGTTAAACCGATCACGCATTCGGAGGGCGGCGTGTCCGGCATGCTCCTCCGCCACGGTGATGAATTCGGAATACTCTATGCCACCCACATCGCAAACGACGGATTTCAGCGATTCAACATTGCTCACGAACTCGGCCATTATTTTTTGGAAGGGCATATCGACCACGTCCTCCCCGCAGACGGCACTCACGCCTCCCATGCCGGGTTCGTATCCGGCGATCCTTTCGAACTCGAGGCCGACAATTTTGCAGCGGGCTTGCTTATGCCGAGCGCCCCTTTCAAACGAGCGATGTTTCGACAAGAGGCCGGCCTTGAGGTCATTGAGGAGCTGTCCAAACTCTGCGGCACTTCCATGACAGCAACGGCGATTCGGTACGCCGAGCTGACCGAGGACGCCGTCGCCGTCATCATAAGCACCGGGCCGACAATTGATTTCTGTTTTTTCTCGAACACCATCAAATCTCTCCCGGAAATTACATGGTTCCGTAAAGGCACGCCGATTCCGCGAGGCACCGCTACAGCGCAGCTAAACGGGGATGCCCGCCGCGTTGCTATCGCTGATCGCCAGGAGCGGGACATTGACATCATGGACTGGTTAGGGGGAGCCCGATCTCTCCCCGCGACCGAACAAGTTGTCGGACTCGGGGCATACGGCAAAACATTAACCGTGCTGACTTGCCCTGACGTTCAGGACGACACGCTTGAAGAGGACGAAGATGGCGATGAAGACGAAAACACGTCCTCTTAGGCTTTCAGTAATCCATTTGCTGTAACACGTCTGAAAGAGACAAATCGAACCGTTCCTTGTTTTCCGAGAACTTGTCGACGAAAAAAAACCTATCGCGCAATTTTATAAAGTGCTCGTCTTCATGGGACAGCGCCTCCTTGATCATCTTCCGAATCCACTTGAACCCACGTTTCTTGACCTCAGGAGACGCCAGTAGCGTCGTGAGCAATTGTTCTCTTCTTGCAGCTAATCCCTTTCCTACACAATGGTCATTATAATACTTGCGATATGCTTTTGCGAAAATCCCCACTGATGAAAAGAAATGATACGTTCTTTCTGACCCTTCTTTCCCATCATTAAGAGCTCGCACTGCATCATCGCCATTCAGGCCTTCAAAAAATTTAGAATAGAATGCTTGAAAGTCTCGATCGATTTTGCCAGCGTTAACTTTCGTTTCGGGACCGATAGCCGCATAGAAGGGAGCACGATCGAGCGTTGTGCAGCACTTGATCAGATTTATCCCGTTGCACGCCGCAATAACAATCACCAGATTGCATCGGCAAGCATGATTTATTTGAATCAGAAGGCGTCTCAGTTCTTCCCAAGTTATATGATCGCCATTTGTAGTTTGAAGACCATTCGGATCGCCATGGCAGTCGAAATGGATCAGTGGATATAGCCCCTGATATACGGCTTCATCACGGATAGTTTCAAGTTCTTTGATCAGTTCGGATTTTGATGTAGGACTTCTATGCGGGATCTCTAAGTTCTTATGACGTAATTGGGCGCCAAATAGCGGATCCTCGACGAGTCGAGTTCCCGTTTTTAGATCATCATCTCGGAGTGACTCTATAACCCAGAGTTTGTGAAAGTCATGAGAGTCCAAGATGCGCTCCATCGCCAATGAGATTTGTCAGGTGCCGAGTTAGCTATTTCACGACGCGCAGGTTTGCTTTGCTATTATCGGCGCCGGATGGTTTTCCACCGTCCAAGCCGACCAACATTAGACCGAAAACCAGCTTGTCGAGTTCTTCAACATTTATTTGAAGCTCGCCCGCTGTATCCGCCCGCGTCACGTTCTCTTCCCGCAGGGCTTTGAAGAGCTGAGGAAAAACCAGCGACATCTCGCGGGGCGCTCCATCTGGTTCATTGGTACGATAATTACGCTGTCCCATCTCGATGCACAGGCTGCGATAATGCCAGTCCGTCAGCGCCCCTAGCTGATGCAGCCGATAAGCCAGCGCCGCCACTGAAACGATCCAAAATTTCTTCAGCTTTATAAGCGCATTGAGGCTAGGCAACACCGGCGCATGACTCAGGATGCTGCCGCGCGGCATCAAGAAGGCGGAAGCAAAGCTATTAGCTTGATGCTCGACTTCCTTGCCTTTCGGCTCAGCGTGGCGATGCAAAACCAGATGCCCCAGTTCGTGCGCGGCATCGAAGCGGCTGCGCTCTGCCGATTTCATCGTGTTCAAAAAAACGAAGGGCGTCGTTTCTCGCCAGAGCGAGAATGCATCAACCTCTGCCGTATCTTCTGTCATCGAAAAAACCCGCACGCCGTTCGATTCCAAAAGATGCACCACGTTTTTGACCGGACGCTCCCCGAGACCCCAATGCTGCCTCAAGGTGATGGCGGCTGCCTCAGGGTCCTCCTCCCGCAAATCCGGTAAATCCGGACCAGGGAGTGTGAACCGACTTTCGAGCCAGTCGCTCAACAGGAAAGCAAGCGCACCAGACGCCAGAGCGGCGTCGCGATGGCCGGCCGCCATGCGCGCCTGCGACCGGAAACTCGCTGTTTGCGACGATGGTTGATGCAAATCGGCACCCGAAAACCAACCGATAGGAAAATCCAAAACGGCTGCGATGCGCGTCAAGGTCTCAAAAGAAGGTTCGTATTCGGCGCGTTCATAAGCAGTCACCGCGCGCAAGTCGACACCGACCCGGCTCGCAAGCGCACTCTTAGTTAAGCCCCTTTGTTTACGAGCTACCTGACACCGTCCCGCGTTAAACATCCGATCACCGCCTTCTGGCGATCTTGATATCCACATCGGGGCCGAAATCGGGCTCCGGCAAAGTAAGCACCGGATCGACCGGCAGCGACGGCAAGATAATGCGTTCGCGCCAGGCGCTGACATGCCCTTCGCTGTCCATGTTCACGGGCAGAGAGAGTTCGGCGCGCAGCTCATTCTCGCCGGCGAAAAAAAGCAAAAGCCACGTCGGAAGATTGGCTTCCGGCGCCACTTCCTCTCCGGGCTCGAGACCCGGAAGCCAAGCCTGGTTTGCGTTGATGGTGACCGCTCTCGCTGTTCTCGGCCCCTTCGGGGCCTTGGTGCTCGGATTCGCCACCTCTTTTCCGGTATCCGCGTTACCAGACGAAACAGCGATCGCCAACAGCTTTTCCGGATGAACCGTGGTCGGCCAGTTCCCCGTATCGTTCCGCGCCCAATTCCGACCGGCCATATTTTCGCGCAGGCTCCGCAGCGTATCGTTCCACTGGTAAAACCCCGCTGCGTTCGGTGCATCATTTGCTGTCCGGGAAATTCGCGCCAAATATCCGGCCTGCACAGCTTCCTGCAGAACCCCTAGCGGCACGCCCAGCGTGCCCAATGCCTCCTCCACATCGACCACTTCCCACCGCACCACTGTCTGCATCGCCTGCGCTCCTTGCTGTAGTTCTTCCTATTCTATCACATCCGATGATGTAGTAAAGCAGGAAGTTCTCCGCATCGGCAAAAAACCGTTGCAGGCTGCACGTATCGCGTCAACGAACGCTGGCGATACGAAAGCCAGCTTCGTCAGGCGCGTGACGTAGCGTTTGGCGAGTCCTTCGTAGCGCGCGATCGCGACCAGCGAAGGGACCGACGCCAAACGATACGCCCTGCGCATCGAAGACCTCGACCATCTTGGCGAAATCGGCCAGCGATCGAGTCAGCCGGTCGACCTTGTAGACGACCACGACGTCAACCAGGCCATGGCGGATGTCTTCGAGCAACCGCTGCAATGCAGGCCGCTCCATGGTCCCGCCGGAGAGACCGCCGTCATCGTAGGCCGTCTTGACGAGTCTCCAGCCTTCACCCTGCTGGCTCTTGATGAACGCCTCGCAAGCCTCGCGCTGGGCATGCAGCGAATTGAAGTCCTGTTCCAGGCCCTCTTCAGAAGATTTCCGCGTGTAGACGGCACAGCGGCGGACGGCGTTACTAGCGCGCTCCACTGCCCACCTCCTTCGCCGATGCCTTGAGCCCAAAGAACAAGGGCCCCGACCAGCGGCTCCCGGTAATCGCACGGGCTACTTGAGAGAGTGAACGGTAGCGCTTGCCGCGGAACATCGCTCCAGTCTCGAGCACCGTAACTTCGTGCCGGGTACCGCCCCATTCGCGGATCAGGATTGCGTTCGGGCCGACCTTCCTGGTTGGCACGACTTTGGTCGGCTTGCGCATCCGGGCATCTTCAGCAACGCGCCGGAGCAATCGGCGGGTCGCCGGTTTGAGGCCGCCTAACACGTTCTCCTGAATGCGGTACGCAACCGCTCGCCTAATTAAGTCCCGGCTCAGATGTGGAGGTGCTTCAGTTTCATAAAGAAGCTTCCACCGAACTCTTAATTGGTTGAGATCGAGTGATTCAAGACCAACGATTTCTGCGGAGAGCTTTTCGCGCTCCTTGTCCGATACGTTTCGCATGACCGCCCGCCTCCCCGACAGGTGGACAGACACATTGCTCTGTTGCCGCGAACAGTCCAGTCGCGAAACGGGATTGACCTTTCTATTCCGACGCCAGCTATAAAGAAGGAGAACCAAGGACTACGGCCATTTTACAGCTACGAATCTGAGCAAATTCTCCCGCAAGGAACTGAGAAAAGGCAGGCGAATAAGTTATACTCGTTGCAAGATATAGGTCTCATTATGACTTGTTGCGAACTTGCCAGTTCGAGCGTCAGCGAAGCGAAAGGAGCGTACCTTGGACATACAGAGAATCTTGTCAGATCTCAGGGCAGAGAGGGACCGGATCAGCAGGGCGATCGAAGCTCTGGGCAGGAAAACCTCCTCGTCGGCTGCTACGAAGCCGCGTACAATCGGCGTAAAAGCCGCAGGTCGGGGGTCCGGCGGAATTACGCCGGAGGGAAGATGGCGTCTGTCGGAAGCAATGAAGAAGCGATGGGCAGAGCGCAGGAAAAAACGCTCTTAGCGGTACGGGAAATGATCTGTCCTTTGGCACTGCCTGTCAGTCCTCGGCCTCCTGCGGTGGGCCGGAGCTTTCCGGTTTGCGCCTATTCGAGGGGAAGCGGCTCGTCGTCGACAAAGCGTTCGAGAAACATTGGCAGTGATGCGCGATACATTGTTATCGTAGCTGTTGTGCGAGAGGCTTCCGCACCACGCAATTGAACCGGTCGAGAATACCGCTCCGCCGCCTGCGATGGGGAAGTAGACGATATCTGCACGTACGCCGGGATCCTGCGCGCCGCCAGTTCCTGGGTACATGAAGTAGACTTCCTCAACGACACGCTGATAGTTGTCGGAGAGTCTCTCCGAGGTCGCCAGCAGCTTCGCATTGGCCGGTGTCCCGAGCGATAGGTCGTAGCAGTCTACTTCGTGACCCGCCGCACCGCCTCCGACCATCCCAAAATTACCAATCAATTCATCTTCACCCACTCCGGTGAAGATGAAGCTTACGCTCGGATCGAAGCTGTCAGGCATGCGGCAAAAGTAAGTGGCATGATCGAAGCCCTGTGCCGCAAAGCCGATGCCGACAAGCTTCTGCGGTGGCCGCGCACGGTTGCGCCAGATTCCACCGCGTTCTCCGGTCGTGCTGTGAAAATATTCGCCCGGTCGTGCCTGCCATGCTCGCGAGCCACCCTCGGCCCTTCGCACTTCGATAAGGTGCGGTTTCTCAGGATGGTAAGAAGTCACCCAGTAGAAACCGTTGCCTCCCAAATACATCAACCGGCCACTAGTCGTCAGGAACTTCTCGAGGGCGTCGAGCATCGCGGAGGTGTAGTACTCAGGATGGGTCCCGGTGAGTACAACTTTGTAGCCCGCGAGTAGCCCAAGTCCTTCCCTATGCAAGTCCTCGTCGGTGATCACGTCGTATTCGAAGCCTTTGGCCTCGAGCCAACCGATGAGATCGAGATCGGCGGCGAATCCCCACAAAGAGCCAGTTTCGTGGCGGTAGTTTGGGCGCATGTTTGGTATCGGCCGCAGGCGACTCGAGTAGCAGACACCACTACCGTCGGAATGCACGTCGTAGTTGGACAACCCCAGTTCCGGATGCTCATAGAGGTAGAGGTCTTCCTGCTGCACAACGGTCGTCCGCCCCATTATCGCCTCGATATTTGAACCAAGGCCCATGTGCTCATTGGCGTAGGCCATGTAACTAGCGGTCGGAGCCAGGAACACGACCTTCGCTGTCGGCTGGCCCGCCGGACGGCGAACGAAAAATGGGACGTAGTCGATTGCTTTTTCGATTCGCAAGCGCGCCGCATAGATGCCTGAACGCATCGAGTCGAGGATCTCCAGTTCAAAGTCACCTTCCCATCCGGCGTCTTCGAGATCGTCGTCGTGAAAATGGATCGCGCCATACTCTGCGGGAGCATGTACGAAATGTTCAGTGCGTCCGGTCCAATTGTGACCGGTCATTCCGCGCACCGGAGCATTGACGGAACTTCCGTGCACGCCATTACCCGATCCATCCACTACGTGGTCGGTCGCGATTCCCGATGGATTGATACCAAGCGCAAAGTCCCATTGGGCGATCGCTCCTCGTTCCGGTTCACGCCCTTGGGCTAATTCGGCCAATTCCGTAGCGGCGAGCGCCCGTCCATAGACGCGGGGTCGGTCGATCTTTCCATTGTAATGACCGCTTACAATTGCGACTCCTGATGCCGTCTGACCTGCGGACCATCCTGCTATCACCGTCGGCGCCTCGGACCGGAACGCGATACGCTCCGCCGTAACCTCATGCGTGATCGGCGGCGGTACCGTCGCGACCGGCCCGCGCAGACAGTTGACGGAATTTACGACTGGCCGTAGGTCCAAAATCGTACGGCCACTGGCGCCATCGTAACTTGCGCCTGCCGAATACCACACATTATTCACGAGAGAGACTGGTACAGCGATCTGAATGACGCGCCCAGCATCGTCGCCCAGCCATAGGGCCAGTCGCCTCTGTTCATCAATAACCAAAGCCCACCCGGCGCTTTGCTGTGGATCCCATCGGGTAAGTATTCCCTGCACTCCTTTGCCTACTGTGGTGGGCATGATGTAAGCGTGAAGGGTAATAGCCGCACCAAGGTTCAGCGTACCGGCCTTATCGTCGATTAGAACGTGGGAACCTGAATAGACCGGCTGGTGTAGTGCGGGATATACACCGTTGGCGGTGGTTTCAATTATTTCCTCCTGGAATCCTGGACCCTGCGGATTGGCGTCGCCGCGTATGAGTCGGACAATATCGGCTCGGTATTGCTCTCTACCTAGTGTCCTGAGTTTGAAATTCGCGGCATATGTTTTTGCGAAAAGTGAAGCATTCGGAACCGTTTCCGGCGATTATTTATTCGCCGAACTTCAAACTCAGGACACTAGTGCGCTCACCATGAAGCGGATTCGGTCGCCGGGCGCGACGCTTATCCTATCGCTGTAGCCATGAATAGTTTCGTTGGACATGGGTCTTATGTCGACGAATCGGTGCTTGCAGCCGCCCCGCCAATCCGAGCTAATTCATCGAGACGCAGCAGGAATACGGCGTGCATCGCTTTTGCTTCGGTATTGAAGACGCGATCGTCAACGAATATCGGGCCTTGGCCGGGCAAACCAGAAAGCCGCGCAATACGCCATTGCTTGAATGGCTTTGTGCAGACTAATAGCAACTTGCCGTTGGGGGCGGTGCACCTGAGCAAATTTAGTACGCGCTTCAGCGAGTCGCTATGTTCTCCAAGAGGAGCGCGCTTGTACTCGGCAATCAACCTATTTGTGATCAGTAGGCGTATCGCTTCGCGGCTCCGCTCGTACCACCTCCGGAGGACGATTTCGCTGCGGTCGACGGGGACGGTTCCTAAATCAGTCATCGTTCTAGACCCTTACGCTTAATCCTTGCGCAGATGGGGACACCTATAAAAGAGAGGCGCGCGAATAGAATGCAGCGCACCTAACGCCCGATAGATTGATCGCCTGCCCGATCAGTATCCACTCAAAGTGGCGACTCGTTCGCGATGGAAGGGCGGCGCTCCGAAATAGGATTCGTTGAAGCGCGCGCGTTTGAACCAGAGGTGCATATCGTGGTCCCAGGTAAAGCCAATCCCGCCATGCATCAGCACCGCGCGATCCGCGCTACGCATGTAGACCTCGCACATACGAGCCTTCACCATCGCCGCGGCACGCGGGGCATCGTTCGACAGGACGTCGAGAGCGTGCGCGGCGTACCAGAGCAACGAACGGGCGGGCTCCATGTCGGCGACGATCTCGGCCGCCGCGTGCTGCAAGGCCTGGTACGAACCGATCGGCCTGCCAAATTGTTCTCGCACCTTCGAGTATTCGACCGCCATCTCGAGCGCGTGCTCAGTTCCTCCGAGCGAATCCGCCGCGATTGCAACAGCGGCAACGTCAACCAAACGATCATAAAGTTTGGCGCCACCGCTGAGCGCTGCTTGTGCAGGAACTACAACCGCATCTAATTCCACAGCGCAAACCCGCCTGGTCAGGTCGAGATGGTTGAGGCGGCGGATGCGTACGCTCGAACTGTTCGGTTCCACTAGAAACAAACCGATTTCGTCAGCACCCGAACCGGTGCGCGCCGCCACGATCAGGAAGTCTGCCACATGAGCGTATGGCACGAACATCTTCGTGCCGTTCAATACCCATCCGCTTCCGCTCCTCCGCGCGGTGGTCGAGAGGTCGGCAGGATTGATGCTGTCATTTGCCTCGACGATTGCGACCGTACCAGTTGCCCGCCCTTCGGCGAGCGGTCCCAGCCAGTGATCGTTGACCTCTTCGGACCCGCCGCCGGCTAGCGCAGAAGCCGCGAGCACTGACGAAAACAGGAACGGTCCCGGGAGCGCCGCATAGCCGCATTCCTCGAGCAGCATGCTCATGTCGAGCATCCCGAGTCCGGCGCCGCTGAATTTCTCCGGTACGATCAGGCCGTTCCAGCCGAGGTTGGCGATCTGCCGATAGAGGTCACGCGGCATCCCGGCGTCATCGGCCACGATCTCCCGCACGCGCGTGGTCGGACATTCCCTTGAAAGAAAATTACGCGCGCTGTCTTTGAGTTGTTGCTGTTCTTCGGTGAGTCCGAAATCCATTTTCAATTGCCTCTGGCGCCGATCCTGAAGATTGACCCTCAACGCCCCTTGGGCATCTTGAGGCCGCGCTCAGCGATGATGTTCTTCTGGATATGCGAAGTGCCGCCGCCAATCACGAGTCCCAGCGAAAACATCCATTCATACGGCCAGAAGCCGCGATCCAAAGCGTATTCCTCTCCGCGAGCCAACATTGAATAGTTGCCCATCACCTCCATCGCGGCGGTCGAGAGATCATGATTCAGCTCGGTGCCGACCAGCTTGTTGACCATTGCAGCGATTCCCGGGTTACGCCCGTGAATCGAATCCGTGAGCTGCCGCAGCATGTGGTATTTCATCGACTCGACGCGGATTTCGAGGTCGGCGAGGCGCTGGCGAAAGACTGGATCCTTCGCCATCGGCTTGCCGTTGCGCACGACCGAACTGGACAATACCTTCAGCCGGTTGAACAGCATCTGCGTGGTGACGGTCGACCCCAGGGCGTTGCGCTCGTGAAAGAGCGTCGTGTTGGCGACCATCCAACCTTCTTTCATCTTGCCTACGAGATTCTCACGCGGGACGTGCACGTTGTCGAAGAATACCTCGTTGAAGCCGCGGTCGCCGGTCATCTGCACGAGCGGACGCACGGTAATCCCGGGCGTGTTCATGTCAATGAGGATGTACGAGATGCCGCGATGTTTCGGCGCCTCCGGATCGGTGCGCACAAGGCAGAACATCCAGTCGGAGTAGTGCGCGCCTGAGGTCCAGACCTTCTGGCCGTTGACGACGAATTCGTCGCCGACGATTTCGGCGCGTGTGCGCAACGAAGCGAGGTCGGAGCCTGAACGGGGCTCGGAATAACCTTGACACCAAATCTCCTCGGCGTTCAGAATTTTCGGCAGGTAGCGGCGCTTCTGTTCCTCGTTACCCCACGTGATCAAGGTCGGCCCGAGCAACGGGATACCACCGCCTACCGGTCCGGGAGCGCGCGCCTGCACCATCTCCTCATTAACGATCGCCTGCCGCAGCGGATCCATCGCCCGCCCGCCGTACTCCTTGGGCCACGAAAGGGCGAGGTAACCCGCCTCGTGCAATCGGCGGTGCCAACCCTTCATCTTTTCGAGCGTGCTCTTGTCGGCATGCGCGCGGTTATCGGTGCCGCGCAGCCCGCTCTTCGGCAGGTTCTCTTCGAGCCACGTGCGAACTTCCTTACGAAAGCTCTCTTCTTCGCTAGTGTAATTCAGGTCCATGTCGCGACCATTTCCCGGCGCTTGTAGAGGATGCGCTTTATCAGCTTCGTTTCAGCATACTCAAAATCAACTGTGGCTACCAAAGTACGCAGGTATTAACTGCGGCCGATCGAAAGCTGTGCTCCTCAATTTCGGGCCGCATCATTATCTCGCCCGCCTGGCATTTCCTGGGATGTTCGCAAGATTCTGCGCTGAGCCGTTCGAGAAGTCCTATACGGCCGTGAAATTTGGCAGGTCCATCGGCAGGCAAGCGGCGTCGGAACGATTTGCCCCACCTGGGCAGCCTCCGTAAGCGCCGACAATTCTAACTAACTTACGACGCGAAGAATCGCTTCCATCGTTGCGGCGACAGAGCAATGAGTGTTCACGGCGGCAGGGTACCAAGCCCTTGCCCGAGAAGGAGATTTCACTTGAACACTGATGCCGAATCCGCGCCGGAAGCGTTGGCCAATCAAGGCGGTAGGACCGATCAATCGGTCCCGCCCGTGAAAAAGAAGGCCGTCGGCACCAAGCCGACGGCTGCTCGTGCCACGAAAACCACGAAGGTCCCACAGCGACCGCCCCGGTCATCGCGTGCGGGGTCCAGGACGGAGAAGCTGGTCTGCCGATATTGCGGCAGCGACGACCTTGCGCCGTCCTTCAAGAAGAGGCGCGATGCCCGCTGCCGCGCCTGCTTCAAGAAGCGCTATGGCTCGGCTCCGCAGGAGAAGAAGACCGCGCGCCCTCGGAAGACGAAGGCCGCCAAGTAGGTTTAGTCCAAGGTCGAATCGGATCGGGTCCGGGTTCGTCGAGGAGCCCGGGCCCGATCGCGGTTCGTTAGGTTTTGCGACTCGTTCGCACGAATGCCTGGAGAGGATTCAAGTCTCTGAGCTATACAATACCATACGCTTGCTTCTGAGCGCTCCAGAGCAAAGGCAGATCGATTCGCCAGGTGAGCGCCTCTAAGGTCAGCTCGACCAGCTGGCGGCGCTCGACCATCGCCTCGATGATTCGCGGCGCGAGAAACCGGAGCGGAATGAGGCGCCGCACCGATCGGTTATCGAGCCTTTCCCGCTTCGCCAACTCGTCAACCGACCGTACCCTCTCAGGGAGCAGGTCGGCCACCTTCGCGCGCGGGCGCCCGCCTTCCTCATCTCCACGCCAAGTCGACGGTGGCTCTTGGGTTCTAGCTCCCGGCGCTACGATGATCGTATCAACCCGCGGCTGCGCGTGGACCGCTTTATACTGTAAGTGACGGACTTATATCCTGCGGTCCTGTCGGACTTACCCTTCTGAGAGCTTGCGCGCCACCACCAGCACCCGCCGGCTGTGCTGCAGGTAATCGACCCCGTCGAGCAGTCCCAGCCAGGCCCGGGCTTCACGTAAATTCGATTCGGCGGTCTTTTCGTCCACCTCGCGCATCAGTTCCCCTTGCCGCGCCAGCATTTTCTCGTAAAACGCACGGCGCAGGGAGTCCGCGTGGGGCTGCAATTGACGCAGTTCAACCTCGAAACCCGTCACTTGGAGTAGCGGTCGATGGTCGCTCACTGGAGGAGGATAAGCAGGTGGGGAGAGGTCACGTTCCCAGTCGGTGAAGACCAACCGGGCGCCCGGCTTTAGGATGCGAGCGGTCTCGGCAAAGCCGGCCCGCTTATCTGGGATTGACCATATCACATCGATACTGATTGCGCCGTCGACACTCGCAGGGTCGAGGCCGGTCGCGTCGAAAGTCGCGCTTTTGTACGAGCTGGTGATGCCGAGTCGACACGCCCGCGCTCGCGC
>Ga0073928_10004714_pt1 | contig 19852 bp, 23 predicted proteins | sample PaiPotPPA55metaG_FD_76969 | JGI IMG/M metagenome (GOLD analysis project Ga0073928, IMG submission 76969) | Iron sulfur acid spring bacterial and archeal communities from Banff, Canada, to study Microbial Dark Matter (Phase II) - Paint Pots PPA... ...
CCGCTGGCCTTCGACTTGACTTCAACCTTGGTGATCGGTGTTACCTTCCCGGTCGCCACTACGCTTTTGGCCAGGTCGCCCTTTTCCACTTTGGCGAGTTTCGAAGGATCAATCTTGGTGCCGCCGCGCGTTGCGGCGAACACGCCCATCGCAATCAGCAACACGATGGCAGCCCCAATGCTGCCCCAGATAATCAGTTTGCGACGTTTCTTCTTATTATTCCCGTTACCGTTCACAACGCCTCCTGGAGATACCGCGCGTGGAGATGGGGAGCCATTCCGCTGCCCTCATTCTTCTGTACGCGGGCCGAGTTGCTTTTGTTCCTGGAATTCTCAAAACCGTGATTCTTAAAAGCGTGACTCTTAAAAGGATGATTCGTGACCTGGAGCGGAAAGACCACTGCGGCCCGTTAAACCATCTGCCGCCTTCCAGTTAGACCATCGACCTTCTAAAAGGATAGCGCATTAAAGGATTGAAATTGTGATCGCGCTCCGCCGTCGAAACCCCCATGTGGGACAGCCGCGGTCGGCTGCCCTCGGGCCGCAGGCCCGATGGTTCTAGCCAACGGAGCGAGTCAAAACCAATTGAGCTGCGCTCGATGGACAGCCGAGAGCCTGCCCTGAGCTTGTCGAAGGGGCGACTGTCCACATGAACCCTCCAAATACCTTTGAAATGTTAAAATTACCGATCAATGATCGCCTTTGTGCTGCTCCGGGTCTTTCTGATCCTTCTCCTGGTGGCGGCCAATGCCTTCTTCGCAGCAGCTGAATTCGCCCTGGTGAGCGTGCGCGACACCCGCATCCAGCAGCTCATTTCCGCGGGACGCATCGGCGCCCGCATCGTGCAGCGCCTGCACCAGCACCTAGACGAAGTCGTGAATGGCGTCCAACTCGGCATCACCATGGTCAGCCTGACTCTCGGTTGGATCGGCGAGCCCATGGTCGCCCGCCTCGTAGAAGGGATGGGTTTCGTCCACCGCGTGCCCCACGCCGCGGTCTATGCCCACAGCATCGCCATCGTTATCGCTTTCAGCCTGATCACCTACATGCACGTGATCCTTGGCGAACTCGTCCCGAAAACCCTGGCCTTGCAGCGCGCCGAGCAGGTGGCCCTGGCCGTGGCCGCGCCCATGGAGGCTTTTCTCACCATCACGCGTCCCATTCTGTTTTTCATGCGCCGCTCCGGCGGCCTGGTCCTGCGCCTTTTTGGCGAACAAGCCACCCGCCGCGGCGGTGCCGTCCATTCCCCCGACGAACTCAAACTGATCGTGACCGCCAGCCGCCAGTTCGGCCAGATTCCCGAGTTTCAGGAGGAGATGATTCACAGCGCCATTGAACTCGACAGCATTACTGTTCGCGAGGTCATGGTCGCGCGTCCTGACATTTTTTCTCTGCCCTCCGACCTGATGCTCGAAGAAGCATTGGCGCGCGTGGTCGAGGGCCAGCATTCGCGCATCCCGGTCTACGATCCGCAGCGAGGTCCCGAACACATCGTCGGCGTGCTGTATTACAAAGATCTTATGCGTTGGATGCGCCTGCGTCTCAGCAATCTCGGCCAGTCCACTGCGGTGCGTATTTCACGTATGCAAATCAGTCAGATCATGCACGACGTGTTAGTGGTTCCCGAAACCAAGGTTCTGGCCGAACTGCTCTCCGAGTTCAAAGAGCGCCGCCGCCACCTGGCGGTCGTGGTCGACGAATTCGGTTCGACCGCAGGCGTGATCACGGTCGAGGACATCCTCGAACAACTGGTCGGAAACATCGAAGACGAATTCGATGTCTCCCCCGTCGAGCCCGCGCTGGAAAATGAATCCGTACTCGTCCTCGAAGGCTCGGTTAACATCCGCGACCTCGAAGCTGAGTACGGGCTGATTCTCCCGCACGACGCCGGATTTGAAACCCTGGCCGGATTCATCCTCGCCCGCCTGCAAAAGATTCCAGACTTGCGCGATACCTTCGAATACGAAGGTCGCCGCTACACCGTCGACGAACTCGAAGGCCACCGCATCGCCAAAGTCCGAATCGAGAAAACCGCCAAAGCAGAAGGCGAAGCCGAAGCCGCCAAGCAAGGCGGCGACTGAAATGCGGCTTCTTCGGCTTCCGGCTCTCGGCTTTCGGCTTCCGGTCTTGGCTTTCCTGCATTTTTGCAGTGCATTGCCGGGTGCTGAATGCAACCATCCCAAAATCCGGCGTCACCGGAAGCCGGAAGACGGAAGCCGGAAGACGCACTGATGATCTCCCGCCTCCTCCAACGCGTCCTGTACACGATCCCCGTCATCTGGCTGGTCGTTAGCCTGGTCTTCCTGATGATCCACCTCGTCCCCGGAGACCCTATCGCTCAAATGCTTGGCGAAGGCGCGCCAGCCGCCGATATCGCTGCCACTCGCCACGCCTACGGTCTCGACGCGCCGCTAAGTGAACAATACGTGCATTACTGGAAAGGCGTGCTCCACGGCGACCTCGGCCGCTCCATCCGCTACAACCAAACCGTGACTCGGCTGATCGCCCAGCGTTATCCGTACACGCTGCGGCTCACGCTGGCATCGCTGTTCGTGGCCATCATTCTTTCAGTCCCCGCCGGAGTGCACTCCGCCCGCCGCCGCAATCGCTGGGACGACCGCCTACTGTCTGTCGTCAGCCTCTTCGGCCTGTCATTCCCTAACTTCGCGCTCGGTCCCATCCTGATCCTCCTCTTCGCAATCAAAGCTGGATGGCTTCCGGTCTCCGGCGCAGGATCATTTGCGAACCTGGTGCTGCCGGCTCTGACCATGGGCAGCGCTCTCGCGGCCATCCTCACCCGCATGGTGCGCACGTCGATGCTCGAAGAACTCAGCCAGGACTACATTCGCACCGCCCGCGCCAAAGGCCTGCCCGAGCGCACAGTCGTCTACCGCCACGCCCTGCGCAACGCCATGATCCCCGTGCTGACCGTCCTGGGCCTGCAGTTCGGCGCGCTACTCGCCGGCGCGATAGTCACCGAAAAGATTTTTTCCTGGCCCGGCATCGGTCGCCTGACGGTGGACGCCATCTCCAGCCGCGATTATTTCCTGGTGCAAGGCTGCATCCTGGCGATTGGTTTGACGTATGTCGCGGTGAACTTTCTTACGGACGTGCTCTATTCGGTGGCGAATCCGAGGATTCGGCAGTAGGTCACATTGGTAGCTTCCAACGCTGTTCTGCAATGCAGCGTCGCATTTAGTGAGTTACCAACCCGTGTAACTCATTGGCGCCGCCCGAACTGCATAGGTCGTTCGCGCAAAGAACGCGCTCAGGATGACAAAATATAAAAGCACGTGAATGCCGACAAGCTGGGTCTCACGCTGGTTTTCCACCGCCGCAAAAGTTCGTCCATCACAGACAGTCCACCCCCAGATTTGTCATCCTGAGCGCGTTCTTTGCGCGAAGGACCCATGTACTCTGTCTACATCATGACGAACCGGTCGAAGACCTTGTACACAGGCGTCACGAACAATCTCATCCGAAGGGTGCACGAGCACAAGACGGAACCGGTTCGGGATTCACTGCGAAATACAAACTCAACCGACTCGTTTATTTCGAGCGCTTCCAGGACGTTCACAATGCAATTGAACGCGAGAAGCGCATCAAGGGCTGGTTGCGAACCAAGAAAATCGCGCTCCGCTTCAGTAAATCCATCCTGGAAGGGTTTCAGTGAGGACTGGTGCAAACGTCATCAATACCAACCGCAAAGTGCGTGAGATCTCAACCGGTTCACTCAAACCACGCCGCGGCCCTCTGCAGACTCGAAAGTCTATCGGAATCGAAAAACCCTGGAAGGCGGGGCATGGTCATCCCCGCCTTCCCTCCGATCCGGATCAGCTGGCGAAATCCTGCTCCTTACTAGTGGTCGTGGTGCTCTTCGTCGTTAAGCCTCTTTACTTTGCTCACTTCCAGCGAGCGATCGTCTTCGTGCAATCGCGCGTTCACCTGAACGTGATGCCCCTCATGCTCTCGTATCGCTTCCGTGTTTTGCACCCGGTATCGCGTCTTGTCCCGGTCGTCTTCCACTACGTAATTATCGCCATCTTTGCGGACATAACCTTTCACACTCGTCTTTCTGACGCGGTGCGAGGTTGCCTGTTGATCGTGCCGATCTTGATTCTGATCTTGAGCGGCGGCGCCGGCCGTGCAAATCACTGCCAGAGCTAGGGTTGCGAGAATCGCACTCTTCATGGTTTTCTCCTGTACGTGGTATTTCCTAAGGGGATTCAAATTGCCGCCTTCTATGATGCATGGCGCGTGTCCGGCGCACTGTTCAAAATTGCTCAAGACGGGTCGTTCCCGACCGCTGCTCCCGTTTTGGTGCCAAGCGCAAGAACTTATTGAAGAATCTGTTCCAGAAGATAAAACGAGCCCGCCCAGCTGGGCGGGCCTAAACACAAATTCAGCCAAACAGTCTCAATTAGTGATCGCGGTCGTGTCCCTGATCGTCACTGTGGTTTTTGCGGTCCTCAGGATTCTCACGATCCCAGTGACCCTCATGCAATTGCCATCCTTTGCTCTGGTGATCGTAGTGAGGATGGTTCCAGTAAGCGCCTTCATAAGGGGCGCGGTCCCAACGGCCTGCCACCCAACGGTAGTGGCGTCCGTTAGGGGCCCAATATCCATCGACCCAGGCGTAGCCCGGACCGGGTTCCGGCCCGCGCTCTTCATAACGCAATGGCGGCGGCGTGCGCCCGATGTATATTCCGATTTGTGCCGCGGCAGGAATGCCAAGAGCGGTCGCAACTAGCAAAACGCAAATCAAATTCACTTTCATCGTGCATCTCCTTAGACTTCGTAGGGTGAGGGTTGAGAAGTATTGTCTGAACCTAGGTTGCGGAGTCCTTCTGCCGAGTCGCTTTCACACCCGTGAGGATTCCGACTCCGATCAACACCAGCGCACCCACCACAATCCAATGAGTCGGTACATGCATCAAGCTGGCACCGTAAATGAGCCCAGCAATTACGACGACAAAACCGCACAGGTAAATTCCGAATGACATGAGAGTTCCTTGCCGGTAGGGACCGGTTTCTCTGCGTTGTGCTTTAGGGAGCTCGCAGCCCACAGTCGGAGGGAGACTAATTGTTCAAAGGCTATCGCTTATCGCGCGGAGACTCTGTTCAATATTGCTCAGCAGGGTTCTTCGCGTTCGAGAAGATGAGATCTTTCTAACATCAGGGGCTGATTCAGCCCTCCGGATCATCTTTCGCACGGGTTCCCTATTCTTTCCGGTCTTTGAGTGAATATCCCCAAGCGGATTGAGGATTACGCTACGCGCGGGAAGCAGTCGAAATACTAGAGGCGGGGCATGGCTGTCCCGCCTCCTGTTCAAATCAAACTACGCGGCCTGCATCATTTTCTTCATCCGTTCTTTCATTTCTTGCGGCGATACATCTTCCACGTGCGTGGCAATCCCCCACAGATGTCCGAAGGGATCTTGAATGAAGCCAGTGCGGTCGCCGTAGAACTGGTCCTGCACCGGCTTCAGGATTTTCGCGCCCTCGGCGGCCGCGCGTTCCACCACGCGATCGACGTCGGGAAGATATACGTAGAGACTTACCGGGCTCGCGCCGATAGTGGCTGCGCTGGTGTGTCCTTGACCCATGCTGGGATTTTCGTCGGCCAGCATGATGTGCGAGTCGCCAATCTTCAACTCGGCGTGCCCAACCTTGCCGTCCGGCCCATTCATGCGAACGGTTTCCGTGGCTCCGAAAACTTTCTTGTAATACTCAATGGCTTGAGCAGCGCCCCGGATCACCAGGTAGGGCGTCACGGAATTGTAGTCCTTGGGAATGTACGAGACTTTTGCCATGATTTTTTCTCCTCAGAAATATCGGCTAAGGGTGGAGGGTGATGGCGCGCATGCGGATCCCGGCGGAGCGATCCAGCACTACTATTATCAAAGCACAGTTGGTGGTCAAGCTCAAGACCTTTAACTTTGCTTTAACATTCAGTTATAGGCGTTAATGTTGCGACGTATCGCGTTTCGAAGTATCCACGACGTGAATTGTTTGCAGCCACGTCTCCACCAGCTTCGTCCAGGCCGTAATGGGCAGCTCTGTGCGCCTCAATCCATAACCGTGGCCGCCGTGGGCGTAAAGATGCATCTCGGCGGGAACGTTGGCGTTCTTCAGAGCTTGAAAGTACACGATGGAATTCTCCACATGCACCGGATCGTCCTCCGCCTGAACAATAAAAGTAGGCGGAGCCTGGTCGCTGACGCGAATCTCGGGGTTCGGCGCAAAGCTCTGTTCCGCGAGGGCCAGATAGCCGGGATAGACAATGACGGCGAAATCGGGACGGCAACTGACTTGGTCAGCGGTGTCGATAGGATCGTAGAGTCGATGCTCGAAGTGAGTGCTCAGCGCCGCCGCTAAGTGAGCTCCTGCGGAGAATCCGAGCACTCCGATGCGATTCGAATCAATGTGCCACTCGCTGGCATGAGAGCGGACGATCCCGAGCGCTCGCTGCCCATCCTGCAATGCAGCCGAAGACTTTGGATAAGGCCCAGAATCGGGCACGCGATATTTCACCAGCACGCAAGTGATGCCGGCAGAATTAAGCCATTCGCACACTTCGGTCCCTTCGAGGTCCATGGCCAGGATGTGATAGCCACCTCCCGGAAAAACGACAACAGCGGCGCCGGTATTCGTACCTCGTGGAGCGTAAACCGTGAGTGCGGGCGTAGACACGTTGCCGAGCCGGATGACCGGCTTACCGGCGATCAGGTTGTCTTTGGCAGTCGTGGTGTCAACCTCAGAAGACGAATTCGCCGTGGCGCCCGGCGCACCGTGGGGCCATAGGTTCAGCGTCAAATGACCGGGGGCGGCCTGCCATGCGGTCTTTTGAGCGAATAAACTACCAGTCAGAGCACCAGCGGTGGCAAGGGTGAATAAAAGACGAGGCATAATTAATCATCGCAACCGCGAGGGCCGATGTGCAACAGTAGAGATGCGCTCATTAAGAACTGAGTATTGAAGGGGTCTGCCATGGGTGGAAAGAAAATGTCCATTCGCCGCGATACTAGCTCAGCCGGCAAGTCCGGAAAAACATCTGTCGCAAAACCCCGGACAGAAACGACTAAATTGATCACCGACGTTGTTGCCCTGCAACGTTTCCAGGATCTAATGAAGAAAAACGCAGGCAAGCTCAAGTTTGCGTCAGAATAGCGCGAATTTCCAATCGAAATATGCTAGTTGTAGCTTGAGAATGTCCACCGCAGCCATCTCGTTCCGCCACCGGGTTGCCGGAAATGCCCGGCACAACCCGCTCGCCGCTGCGGGTGCGGTGTTGGTCGTGATCTTCGTGATCTTTGCCCTCTTCGCGCCCTGGATCGCGCGGCAGGATCCTGCCGCGATTAACTTGCCCGCGCGTCTTGACCCGCCCTCATCCGCACACTGGTTCGGCACCGATGAACTCGGCCGCGACATTCTCTCTCGCGTCATTTACGGCGCGCGCATCTCGATGCTGGTCGGCAGCTGCGTAGTGCTGACCTCGCTCGCCCTGGGACTCATCATCGGATCCATCGCCGGATACTACGGAGGCGCCATCGACCGCTTCGTCAACGTCGTTTTGATGAATGCTTTTCTCTCGTTCCCGGGAATTCTGCTGGCCATCGCTTTCATCGCCTTCCGCGGCCCGGGGATTTTTAACTTGGTACTCGCGCTTTCGCTCGGGGGATGGGTCGGCTACGCGCGCCTGGTTCGCGGACAAGTCCTGGCTGCCCGCGAACGCGAATTCGTCGAAGCCGCCCGCGCCCTGGGCGCCAGCGACCTGCGCATCATCGTTCGTCACATTCTGCCGAATATTATTCAGCCGGTGGTGGTGCAGGCCGCCATTGGCATGGCGGGAGCCATCCTCGCCGAAGCCACCATGAGTTTTCTCGGACTGGGCGTCCCTCCGCCCACTGCCAGTTGGGGAGCCATGTTGAACGATGGCCGCGCCCATCTGTTCGACGCTCCACATCTCGTGCTGTTTCCCGCGCTCGCCGTGATGCTGGCCGTGCTGAGCTTCAATTTTATCGGCGACGCCCTGCGCGATTACCTCGACCCCCGCTCCCGCATCGAAGCCGGACTGTAATCTTCACTCCCACTCGCTCTCCGGGCTTTGCACTCTCACGTGCCTTTGTCATTTCGAGGCAGCCGGAGCGAATGCGCCCGCGAGTCGGGCAGAACAACGCTGCTGGTAAGAATTCTGCTCGTCGGATTAAACGCAGCTTCGTAAATAGCTGAAAACGCGCACGATTGAGCGCTTGACAATAATCGCAAATTGCAATATAAATATCTCGATTTGAAATATACCTTGGACAAATGAAGCTGGGCGAGAAAATTCGCTACTTGCGGGAAGTGGAAGGGTCGCTGCGCGGTCTGGGCCGCCCCATGACGCAGCTGGAACTGGTGCGCGCCATCCGCGAGGAGTTAGGAAAAGGCCAATCCGGGAAGGGCCGCGCTGACAAAGGCAGCTCCGACAAACAAAAGACCCTCAGCCAGTCCTACCTCTCGCAGATCGAGAACGGAGCGCGGCCGCACATGACGCAGTCGTCGCGCGCGCTGCTAGCAAAGTTTTTCAAGGTGCATCCCGGCTTTCTAGTGGATGATCCCGACGGCTATCACGCCGAGTTGACTTCGGATCTGCGCACCACCGAAGGCCAGCTCGATGTCTGGCTGTTGCAAGGCTCGGAGCGTTTCGCGCGCGACCCGGAAGTGAGCCAGGTCCTGATCAAGGCCGCGCGCGAGAAAGATACGCGGCGTGCATTGCTGCTGTTGGGCGCGATTCTGGACACGCCCGGATTGGCCGACCGCCTGCTGGAGGCGCTGCGGCCAGAGTTGGGCGCGAGCGGCAACCATCATCGTTCCGCCAGCGCGGAAGGGAGGCGAATCCGATGACCCCCATGATGACGCCAACAAGGTTGGACTGGTCAGATTTCTATTTGATCTGCTTTGCCGTCGGTTTTTGCTTCAGCTTCTTTTCGTTCGTGTTTGGAGGTTCGCGTTTCGGCCGTTTGCATCTGCCGCACTTTCACGGGCACCCTGCTCCGCCTGCGCATGTTTCGGTTGCCGGAGGACACGCGCCGGTTGCACACGGGCCTGCGGGACCGCATTCTCCGGCCGCCCATCAAGCGGCGCGCGGAAGCAATGTCTCGCCCTTCAACCCGCCGTCCCTGGCCGCGTTTCTGGCGTGGTTTGGCGGCACAGGATATTTACTTACGCGCTTCTCATCGGTATGGGTGGGCTTGGGACTGCTGCTTTCCGTGGGCGCCGGCATTGTCGGCGGAGGAATTATTTTCCTGTTCCTGAGCCGCGTGCTCATTTCCAACGACGAGAACATGGATCCCGCCGATTACGAGATGGTTGGCGTCCTTGGCCGGCTCTGCGTCTCCATCCGTGAAGGCGGCACGGGCGAGCTCCTTTACTCGCAGGCCGGCACGCGCCGCGTTTGTGGCGCCCGCAGCGAGGACGGCAGCGCCATTGCCAAAGGCACCGAGGTCGTCGTCACGCGCTACGACAAAGGAATCGCCTACGTTCGCCTGTGGAGCGAGATGTCGGGTGAAGAGCCCGGTTCCAGTGAATCGACGAACTCAAGCGCGCGAGGAGCTGAGCTATGAAGCGGAATTGGTTTATCGCCTTCGCGGTTCTGCTGTGGCTCGCCCCTGTGCTTGTCGCCTATCGCTATTGGCACGTCTGGCAGCAGTTACCGGTGCGCCTGGTCAGCCATTTCGACGCGGCCGGTCATGCCAACGGCTGGATGCCGCGCGAAACTTCGCTCTACTTCACGCTCGGGACCATGACATTCGTAGTCGCAGTCTTCTCGCTCGTCCTGTTTCTCATCGCCCGGAAATATTCATTGGCGAAACTGTCCTGGGCGCTGCTGGCGTTCTTCCACCTGGAAGTTTGGATGATCGCTTACATGATGAATTCGATTTTGGACTACAACCTGGACGGCAGCCCAATCGCAATTGCACCGTTCCTGCTGGTGACTCCGATTGCTGTGGTTGTGCTGTTGATTGTCGCACTTGCCGAGAAGCGGGGAGAGCGTTTGCCCGTAACCGTAGCTCCGCACAACGACGCGATCGTCGAGGAAGTTCACAACGGCCGCGAATGGAGTGCGCTCTTTGTCGTCTTAGCGGCCATTGTTCTGCTCGTGCCCATTCAAACTGGCCGCCTTGCAATGGCTCTGGTCGCGATCATTATGGTCCTCGCATGTGCCACGGCCTGGGACGGTTTTCACTATTCCTTCACTCGGCATGGAGTCGAAATTCGGACCCTCGGTTTCCGGCTGAAATCGATTCCGTTGCTGCAGATCAAGAAGTATGAAGTTGGCAATTGGAACCCGCTTCGCGGATTTGGCATCCGCGGTATCGGCAATCACAAAGCTTACGTTTGGGGAAACAAAGGGGTGCGTGTCGAAATGTTCGATGGCGAAGTGTTCCTCGGGCACGCCGACCCGCAACGCATTGTGCGCGATTTGAACGTTATTACCAAGCATCAGCGGTAACAGAACAAGTTCTGCAGAGGAGGCGTTTATGTTCAGTGGAATCTCGACCATAGTTCAAATTTGGATCTTCGTTGGGCTGGGAGTGATGGTCATTCTCTTTCTCATGAGCGGAATGGCCAGGCTCTATCGCAAAGCGGGCCCGCACGAGGCACTCATCGTGTACGGCCTGGGCGGGACGCGGGTGGTGCAGGGGCACGGCACGCTGGTGTTGCCCATGGTGCAGATCTGCCGCGATCTATCGCTCGAACTGATGTCGTTCGACGTGGCACCGCAGCAGGACTTGTACACCAAGCAAGGCGTCGCGGTGACAGTCGAAGCCGTGGCGCAGATCAAGGTCAAGTCCGATCGTGAGTCGGTTCTGACCGCAGCCGAACAGTTTCTTACCAAGAGCGATCAGGAGCGCGAAGGCCTGATCCGCCTGGTGATGGAAGGCCATCTGCGCGGCATCATTGGCCAACTCACCGTGGAAGAAATCGTCAAGCAGCCGGAGATGGTTTCCGACCGCATGCGATCCACCTGCGCTGAAGACATGAACAAGATGGGACTGGAAGTGATCTCGTTCACCATCAAGGAGGTTCGCGACAAGAACGAGTACATCACCAACATGGGCAAGCCCGACGTGGCCCGCATCAAGCGCGACGCCGACGTCGCCACTGCGGAAGCCGACCGCGACACCGCCATTCGGCGAGCTGTGGCGCAGCGGGAAGCGGCCGTCGCCAAAGCGCAGGCCGATCAGGAACGCGTGCTGGCAGAGACTTTGTCTCAAGCCAAGCAGGCGGAATCGCAACGCGATTTGGAAGTGAAAAAGGCGCAATTCCTGGAAGTCACCAAGCGCCAGCAGGCGCAGGCTGACAAGGCTTACGACATCCAGACCAACATCATGCAGCAGCAGGTGATTGCCGAGCAGGTGAAGGTGCAGCAGGTCGAGAAAGAGCAGCAGGTCAAAGTTCAGGAGGCGGAAATCAATCGCCGCGAAAAAGAACTCATCGCGACGGTGCTGAAGGGAGCCGAGATTGAGCGGCAGCGCATTGAAACTCTGGCTGCCGCCGAGAAGCAGCGCCTGATTGCGGAAGCCGAAGGCCAGGCATCTTCGATTCGCGCCCAGGGCGAGGCCGAAGCCGAGATCATCTTCAAAAAAGGCGAGGCCGAAGCCAAAGCGATGAACGTGAAAGCCGAGGCGTTCCAGGAGTACAACCAGGCGGCGGTCATCGACCGGCTGTTCGCCAGCATGCCCGAAGTGGTGAAGGCATTGGCCGCTCCGCTGGCTAATGTCGACAAGATCACCATCGTCTCCACCGGAAACGGCGAAGCCGCAGGCATGAACAAAATCACCGGCGACATTACCAAGATGGCGGCGCAGGTACCGGCGCTGTTCGAAACGCTCTCCGGCATGCCGCTGTCGGAGTTGCTGGGTAAAGTCCGCCAGATCGGCGACAAGTCCCTGAAGCCCGGGGATGGAGCGAAGGCGTAGCGAGAGGGACCGTTAATCGGCGTCCGGCTTCCGGGGATTCTCAATTCCGGGTGCCGGAAGCCGGAAAGCGGAAGCCTTCAGGAGCAAGGTTTATGACGAATAAATCGAAACTCAACGGATTGGGCATCGCGCTGGGAGCGGCACTGGGCGCGGTCTTCGGTGTCGTAGCAGGCCACGTCGGCATCTGGCTAGCCATCGGCGTCGCGATCGGTATGTTACTCGGCGCCACATTCCGCCGCAAACAATCGGAGTGTCCCCAATGCGCCCAAATGCACCGCGCGCATGAGATGAAGCGGCAGATATGACAGCAGATTTGGCTAGAAGCTAGGAGCTAGAAGCTAGAAGCTGAGGTTAAGAAAGGAATTCACCATGGCACTACTCGAGCGCGTTTCCACACTGGTCCGAGCCAACCTCAACGACCTGATCGATAAGGCCGAGGAGCCGGAAAAAATGATCAAGCAGGTCATCCTCGACATGCAGAACCAGCTTCTGCAAGTCAAGACGCAGGTGGCGATCGCCATCGCCGACCAGCACCTGCTGGAAAAAAAGCAGAAAGAAAACGAGAACAAAGTGGCCGAGTGGATGCGCAAGGCCGAGCTCGCCGTCGATAAAAAAGAGGACGACCTGGCCCGCGCCTCGCTGCTGCGCGTGGAAAGCTATCGCGAACTCAGCGAAAACTTTACGCAGCAGGTCTCCGACCAGAAGGCGCAGGTGGAGAATCTGAAGTCCGCCCTGCGGCAACTGGAGCAGAAGTTGACCGAAGCCCAAGCCAAAGCCGACGTGCTCATCGCGCAGCATCGCCGCGCCCGCGCCGTGGGCAAGGCCAGCGACGCGCGCATGGCCTCGGGCGACGGCTCGAAAGCCGCGGCCTTCGATCGCATGAACCGGAAAGTAGCGCACTCGGAGGCCGTGAGTCAGGCGAAGTCGGAAATCGCCGGCGACAATCTCGAAGACCGCCTGGCCGCGCTCGGCAAAGAAGACCGCATCGAGCAGTTGCTGGCGGAGCTGAAGACCAAGCGCGGAGCGTGAGCGTTTCGTTTCAGCGCATCATTGAGGCGTACCGGCGATCTCGGGCCGCCATGCGCCCTATCGCGCATCGCATGCGCGAACCGCCTGTCGTAAAGGCAAACAGCCGTAAACGGAGGAGAATCTTTATGAAACTCAGAATCGAACGTTGGGCCTTCACTTTTTTCGTCGCCGTGCTGCTATGTGCGACGTCAGGCGCACAAGCGGCGCAAACTCCAGAACAGCTTGCCCAACAATCCTCCGCTTCGTGGCTGGCCCTCGTCGACTCAGGAAAATCTGCGGAGAGTTGGGATGAGGCTGCCCAATTTTTTAAGTCCGCCGTCACCAAAGATCAGTGGCTGAGCGCCCTTGGCACATTCCGCACGCCTCTGGGCAAGGTCTTATCGCGAAAGCTCAAGAGCGCTACGTATACCAAAACGCTGCCCGGAGTCCCCGATGGAGAATATGTGAAAATTCAGTACGACACCAGCTTTGAGCATAAACAAGCGGCCATCGAGACCGTAGTCCCTATGCTGGACAAGGACGGCAAGTGGAGAATCTCTGGATATTTCATCAAATAGCAAAGAGCGCGCTTTGATTCGTTGACTCGCGCACTGACGTGAAGGGTTGTGCGACGAACGATCAGTGCAGCTTGGTCCAGTCCTCAAATTTCAACTGCTTCACGCGATGGAAGACGCGATCATGCGTGACCAGCACTGTTTCCGCCGCCAGCGCATGGGCAGCGATCATCATGTCAAGATTGCCCATGGGTTCGCCGGCGCGTTCCAGATCCGCGCGGAGCTCGGCGTAGGCTTTCGCTGCCGCTGAATCCCACGGCAGAATCTCGAGCCGCACCAGAAATTCCTCCACCGCCACTGCGAGTTGCGCCGCCGCAGGTTTCTTCGCAATGCCGAACCGCAACTCCGCCTCTGTAATCACCGAGATTCCGACTTCTGACATGGGCACTTTTACCAGCCTCTCCCGCACGTGCGGAACATTGCCCTTGATCACAAAGCTGGCGATATTGGTGTCGAGCAAATAACGCACCGGCATCAGAAGAGCTTCCGTTTTTGTGGCGGCGTGTCGCGGCGGCTCGAAAGAAAGTCTTCGGGAATATCGAGTGTGCGGGTCAAATCAAAGAAATCCTGCCAGGAATCGGGCCGGCGGGAAAGAATGACATCCCCGGTAACCGGATCACGTCGGACATAGACTTGGGATCCGTTGAAACGAAAGTCGGCCGGCAAGCGGACCGCCTGGCTGCGGCCATTGCGAAAGAGTTTGGCGGTATGGGACATAGCAATTCGCTCCCAGCGTGGTCGATACCATAGTATATCACAAGGTATCGACTATGATATATATCACCAAGCATATTGATCCAAAACCAGGCCCAGGGGGCAGGACCCTCCCTGGTGAACCGGCTTGGGAAACTTCCCAAGCCGAAGGTGCAATTCCGCGCAACGATAACCCGATTCTCAGCCGCCAGACCCCGGAGCATCTCCCCAAGCCCACCCCGCCTTACATCCATTGACGGGCTTGCCCGCATCTCTCTATTCTCATAGGGATCCCAATTCAAGGACGGTACATGAAGAAGCTCGCATTCCTGGTCGCACTAGCGCTGGAACTCGCGGTTTGCGGCTGTGGCACTCACACCATCGCGAATACCACTCCCTCTACTACTACCAGCGGTAGTTGGGAGGCTGAGCTTACGGGAGGTACCGATCAAGCCAGTCTGCTGAATTTCGTGACGACGTTCTCCTTGAACAATAACAACACCATTACCTCAGGGCCACTCACGATTACCGGTTTCAGCTTCCTTAATGCGGGCAAGTGCTTTGCCAACGGTGTCAACGCCACATCCCAGAGCGGCACCGCCACTCTGGTTACCAATTCGGCGGACCAGGTCACGGGCTCCCTGAGCTTCAAGGTCCTGTCGATAACCCCATCGGGCAATACCCTCACCATGTCCGGGAGCCTGACCGGGACGTCGAGCGGCACTGTGACGACTGCCGGAACCCTGAGCAACGGAGTTGTCGTCGGCACCTGGACCCTGACCGGCGGCGGCGGCGACACCAGTTGTGCGGGCGCCGGCAATTTCCTTATGTGTCAGGGAACCAATACCTGCACCACTCCCTAGCACAGCCGCAGGCGGCGAACTCTGGAGTTGCGTATCTCCTTTCGTTTTCTCCGTTGAGTCCTCCGGCCCTTCCTTCCTCTTGCTCCGCTGCTATACAGTGAGAGCCATGAAGCGCTCTCTGCAGCAGATTGCTGAGGCCGTCGGAGCCCGCCTGATTGGCGAAGCCAGCGTCGAAGTGAGTGCGGTGGCCAGCATCGCATCGGCGTCGCGCGACGATCTGGTTTTCGTCGAAGACGAGAAGCATCTGGCGGCGGCTCTGCAATCCGGGGCGGGCGCGGTGGTCGTGGGCGACTTCGCGGCATCGATGTCGTGCGATCGGCCCTTGCTGGTCAGCGATCACCCCAAGCTGGCTTTCGCGCGTGCCGCGCGAGTGCTGCGGAATGAATTGCCGCTCAAGGGCGCTCCGCGGGAGAGTAATGTACACGCTACCGCGGTGATTCATTCCTCCGTTGTTCTCGGTCCCGGCGTTTTCGTCGAAGAACGCGCTGTCGTGAGTGAACGGGCGCAGATCGGAGAGCACACGAGGATTGGCGCTGGTTGCGTCATTGGCTCCGGCGTCAAGATCGGGCACCACTGTGAGATTTATCCCAACGTTACGACGTATCCCGGCACGACCCTGGGCAATCGGGTGATTGTGCACGCGGGGGCGGTGCTTGGCAGCGACGGCTTCGGCTACGTGCGCGACCGCAAAACCGGGCACTACGAAAAATTCCCGCAGGTAGGGCGGTTGGTTATCGAAGATGATGTTGAGATCGGAGCGAATGCCACCATCGATCGCGGCGCGCTCGATGAAACGCGCATCCGGCGCGGCACGAAGATCGACAACTTGGTCCACATCGGTCACAATTGCGAGATTGGCGAAGACGTGATCATTGCCGCGCAGACCGGCCTCTCCGGGAGCATCGTGATCGAGAATGGTGTTGTATTGGGAGGCCAGGTGGGGATTGGCGAACACGCTCGCATTGGAGAAGGAGTCATGCTCGGCGGCCAGGGCGGCGTTTTGCCCAACAAAGTCCTGCGTGGTAAAGGCGTCGCGTTCTGGGGAACTCCGGCGCAGCCCGTACGGGAATATTTGAAGCAAGTGGCAACGTTGGCGCGGCTGACAAAAAAGTGAAGAAGCCGGCTTCCGGCTCTCGGCTTCCGGACTCGCATCGTCACTGTCGTGCGGCGGAAGTTGAAAGGCATTCCCGGCAGCCGAAAGCCGGCAGCCGTATTCATGGCAATCATCGTCATTGGCGGGCATTCGCGCAGCGTAGGCAAGACCAGCGTGGTCGCCGGCCTGATCTCGGCCTTGCGCGAGTTCAACTGGATGGCCGTCAAGATCACGCAGTACGGCCACGGCGTTTGTTCCGCGAACGGCGAGCCTTGTGACTGTGCCACCGCCGATCATTCCTGGGCAATCTCAGAAGAGCGCGACCGCTCGGGCGAGTCGGATACCTCAAGATTTCTAGTAGCGGGAGCGGCGCAGGCGTTGTGGGCGCGGACGGAGCAAGGCCGCCTCGCGGAAGCCATGCCAGCCCTGCGTCAGCGCCTGCAAAGCGCACAGAACGTGATCATCGAATCGAACAGCGTGCTGAAATTTCTACGCCCCGATTTGTATCTGACCGTGCTCGATCCCTCGACCGAAGATTTCAAAACTTCAGCCCGCGAATTCCTCGATCGCGCCGACGCGGTAATCCTGCACGAAGCGCACGATAGCCCGCGCTGGCAAGCCGTTTCCTTGAAACCGGTGGCGGGACGTCCCGTATTCCGCGTCACACCGCCAAACTATGTCACTTCAGAAATTGCGCAGTTCGTCCGCGAGAGCCTTTCTCCACGAGTCGCGCAAGGACGGATAGAAAGTCGATGACCGGAATGGTTTGCCATTGAAACAAGTGATAGGAGTCGAAGCGTGAGAATAGGCGATAAGGTCAGACTGATCGGTATGCTGCCAGGCATCCGAAATGACCAGAATTACAAACACGCCAGTTGTTCGAGAAGTGCGTGGGCCAGACCTTCACGATTGCGGGATTAGAAACCGTGTATAGGCTGCCGTACCCGATGGTACGACTCGACGTAGGGCACGTACTCGGAAAAGCGCCTCATCTTGAAACGATTTGGGTCGAACCAGAATATTTGCAATTCGAATCCCTCAGATGAGCATTTAATAGCTACGAGCCAATAGCTGAGAGCTGACAGCCAAAGGCTGACAGCCAATAGCTGACAGCTGAGAGCTGACAGCTTCTTTGCTATCCTTTCCCGTGCGGCAAATTCACTCCAGCGCCTGGCTGTTGGTCCTACTATCGGCGATTCTGCAGATCATCATCTTTCCTCTGCCCAGCGTTTATATCCTCTCCTGGTTTGCGCTCACACCGCTGATCTTTGGGTTGCTGCGTGCCCGTCCCGCCGGCGAGCTTGAGATCGCCGGATCGGTCAGACTCCGTCCTGCCACGCCTGCTCAGGGATTCCTGCTCGGCTACGCGTGCGGAATCCTGTGGTACGCCGGCACCTGCTACTGGATTTACGACACCATGCGCCAATACGGCGGCCTCAGTGCGCCGGAAGCCCTGCTCGCTCTCTTTCTTTTCTCCTGTTATCTCGGCCTATATCACGGCCTCTTCGGTTTACTCGTAAGCCTGCTGGCCGGCTCGGGGCGCGACTTTCGTCGCCCGTTGGTGATGACTCCGTTCCTGTGGGTCGCGGTCGAGTTGGCGCGCACGCGGATCACCGGTTTTCCCTGGAACCTCCTCGGGATCGCGCAGGTCGACAATCTTGCCCTCTGCCGCATCGCGGCATCGACCGGCGTTTACGGCATCTCATTCGAAATCGCTCTCGTGAACGTCGCGCTGGCGGCCGCGTTTCTGGTTCCGCGCGAAAAGCGTGGCGCCATGCTCGCAGCAGCTTTGGCTGCAGCTGCGGTTCTGCAAGCCGGCAGATTGGTCGACGCCCCGCCCGCCAAGGCGGATCATGCCGCGCTCCTGGTCCAGCAGAATGTTCCCGTCTCAGCCGAGTGGACGCCGCCCTATCTTCAGCAAACTTTGAACGAGTTGACGGAACTCACCGTCAAGACAGTGGCCGCTAGCCCGATGAAGATCGACTTGGTCGTCTGGCCGGAGTCACCAGCGCCGTTCTTCACCAATGATCCTCGATTCCGCGAAGCAGTCGGCACGATGGCTCGCGAAACCAAAACCTGGACCGTCGTCGGTTCCATCGGAACTTCGCTAACGGCAGGCATTGCCAGCCCGACGTCCCCAATCTTCAACTCGGCTGCATGGATCAGTCCGACCGGTGAATGGATTGCCCGCTACGACAAAATCCATCTCGTGCCATTCGGCGAATATCTCCCATTCCCGACATTGTTTTCTTTCGCCGGCGGCCTCACAAAAGAGGTTGGCGAATTTCAGCGCGGCACAACTCGTAGTCCTCTAGACGGTGGCGGCCAGCGGCTCGGTGTGTTCATCTGCTACGAATCCATCTTTCCCGACGAAGTCCGCCAGTTCGCCGATCAAGGCGCGCAGGTCTTCGTCAACATTTCCAACGACGGATGGTACGGCGATAGCGGCGCCTACGCCCAACACCTGAATCAAACCCGCATGCGCGCCATCGAAGACAATCGCTGGCTTCTCAGCGCCACTGACACCGGGGTGACGGCTGCCATCGATCCTTGGGGACGGGTGGTAGCGCGCCTTCCCCGCAAGCAGCGGACAACGCTGATCGCGCCCTACGCGCTTACTTCCGTTACCACTTTCTACACTCGCCACGGCGACTGGTTCGCCTATGCCTGTGCGATAATTTCTATAGGAGCGCTGCTCACGCGCTTCCCATTCTTCAAAAACCGTAAAAAGGGTTGACCGGTCCTCATGAATCAAGAGCTGGTGCTGGAATACGAAAAACTGAATAAAAAGGTCCACGAACTTCGGGAGTATCTTTGACGCGGAGAAAGTCCGTCCGCAGCTAGCCGAAATTGAAAAGCAGTCCGCCGACCCGAACCTGTGGTCGAACCCGCAGCGCTCGCAGCAAGTGATGCGCGAAAAGAAGCGGTTGGAGCACGTCCTCTCAACCGATGCCGACCTGGCTCGCCGCGGCGATGACATCAAAGCCTACTTCGACCTGTCCCAGGAAGGCGAGAGCGTCGACGCGGACCTGCAGCGCGAAATCGCCGCGCTGACCGAATTGCTGGACCGCCTCGAAACCGAAACGCTGCTCTCCGGCGAAAACGACGCGCGCAACGCGATCGTCACCATCCATCCCGGGGCGGGCGGCACTGAGTCGCAGGATTGGGCCGACATGCTGCTGCGCATGTATCTGCGCTGGGCCGAGCGCCAAGGCTTCGAGACCGTGCTCTACGACTACCAGCCCGGCGAAGAGGCTGGCCTGAAGTCGGCTACTTTTGGCGTGAACGGTGAGTACGCCTTTGGACTTCTGCAGAGCGAAATCGGCGTGCATCGCCTGGTGCGCATCTCGCCCTTCGATCAGGCCAAGCGCCGGCATACGTCTTTCGCCAGCGTTTATGTTTCGCCGGAAATTGACGATAGTATCGAAATCGTCATCAAGCCGGAGGACATCCGCACCGACACTTATCGCTCCAGCGGCAAGGGCGGACAGCACGTGAACACCACGGATTCCGCAGTGCGCATCACGCACATCGCCACCGGCCTGGTTGCCAGCTGCCAGAACGAGCGCTCGCAGCACAAGAACCGCGAGCGCGCCATGAGCATGTTGCGCTCGAAACTTTACGAATTCGAAATGGAAAAGAAGCGCGCTGCCAC
>Ga0073928_10004715_pt1 | contig 19849 bp, 18 predicted proteins | sample PaiPotPPA55metaG_FD_76969 | JGI IMG/M metagenome (GOLD analysis project Ga0073928, IMG submission 76969) | Iron sulfur acid spring bacterial and archeal communities from Banff, Canada, to study Microbial Dark Matter (Phase II) - Paint Pots PPA... ...
AACTCCCTCTCTGGATTCACAAATACAACTGGCATCGGCCGCACGGCGCCCTAAAATCGCAAACGCCTATCAGCAGACTCGGTTTGACCGAGGACAACCTCTTGAGGCTCCACAGCTAGAGCGTTATGACGCTTCTTCGAATTGTCATCCCGCTCTATCTTTTTGTTTGCGCATGATCTCCGCGCAAACGCGTTCCGCGTTTGTCGCGAGCGAAAACCGGTACCCACTTTTCCGGATCATGGTCTTGGCTCTCAGGCCGAGCCCATCAGGCTTGCGGGCTGGCGCTTGCCGGATGGCAGCAGGATTTTCTTGATCTTGGACAACACCCGCAGCGCCAAGCCAAGCAGCGCCGGCTGGGTCTTGCGGCAGAACGCGAGCTTCTTGACGCGGCCCTCGACATGCCATTTGGCATGCGCGCCGTCCTTGAAGAAGATGACGTCGCCGGGGCCGTAACGGGTCGGAGCCATCGTATCGCTTTCGAGCACGACGGCGCCTTCGAGGATCAGGACGGTCTCGTCGAAATCATAGTACCAGTTGAACTTGCCTTCGCTGCACTCCCAGACCATGGTCGATGCCAGCCCGTCCGCGCTTTGCGACAGCACGCAGCGTTGCGCGATCGGATTACCCTCGATGATCCAGGACGGCTCGATCGGCCGCGGCGTCAGATTCACGACGAGGCAGGCGGTTTCGATCAGCATGCGAGACATCAAGAACCTCAAATTTTCACAAAATCGGATCAAGCAGCAAAACGGGCGCAGCGTGGCGAAGGTGCGGGCGAAGCTAATAATAAACTTTTAAGCCTTCCTTACGGCGCTTGCTCCAATCGCAGCAAACAGACGCGGATATGACGGCAATTCGGGACGCAACGCCTACTTCTTGCCGCCATCGCGGCGCGGCATCAATCGGGTAGTTGCGGATAAAGCTCGAGAAAGGCCGCGGTGGCATCAGCGGCACGGCGCGCGATCTCGCTCCGGCTCGGCCGTTCAGTGACGCCAAGCAAAAGGCCGGTCATCAGATTGCCCCACAGCAGCCCTGCGAATTGCTCGGCCATCACCTGCGGCTCGCCATTGAGAAGCCCGGCGGAACGGGCGCGGGTCATGAGCTCCCGCAAGGCGGCGCGGCTCAGCTCGGCGCCTGTAGAATTCAGCGCCTGCGCGACCTCGGGCGCGCGAACCGCCTCGGCGATCGCCAGTCGGAAAACCGCAACGACAGTCGGATCGCTGATCTCCCGTAACAACTGCGTGCCAAACGTCTCCAGCGTGCGCGAAAGCGTTTCGCGGTCATGCGGCTCGGGCATGCCCTCCGGCAGCTGCAATCGTTTGGCGCGCGCGCGGATGCAGGCCGCGAGCATCTCCTGCTTGCTGCCGACCAGGGCGTAGAGCTCCCGCTTTGAGACCCGCGCACGGGTCGCGATCTCGAGCGTGCTGGTGGCGGCAAAGCCGCCCTCCATGAAGGCCGAGAACGCCGCATCGAGGATGCGCGTGCGCGCCGGGGACTCATCGGCCTTCTCCGCGCGCGGCTTCGTGATCGATCGGGTCGCCATGCTTCCTTGACTTGGTACCAGGAGGTACCATACGTTCAAATCAGTTGGTACCGCATGGTACCCAGACCACATATAATGTAAAGGGAGCAATCACCATGGCAAAACCAGTCCTCGTCACATCGGCCGCCGGCGGCCGGCAAGGCAAGACCGGACGGCACGTCTCGGAAATGCTGCTCGCGCGCGGCATTCCCGTCCGCGCCTTTGTCCACAAGATCGACGAGCGTTCCGAGGCGTTGCGCGCACTCGGCGCCGAAATTGTCGAAGGCGACTTCCTCGATGCTCGTTCGGTCCTGCGCGCGGTACAGGGCACCTCATCGGTCTATTTCGCTTATCCCGTGCAGGACGGCCTGCTGGATGCGACCGCGGCGATGGCCCTTGCCGCGCGCGAGGCCGGCATCACCCGGCTCGTCAATCTGGTGATGCTGCAATCGTCGATCGACGCGCCCACCCCGCGGATGCGGCAGAACTACCTGTCGGAACAGGTGTTCGAATGGGCCGGCATCGGCGCGGTGCATGTCCGCGCCACGGTGTTTTTCGAAAATCTCGGCGCGCTGGTGCGCCAGAGCCTGCCGGCGCAAGGCGAGGTGCGGCTGCCCTGGGGCAAGGAGCAGACGATGCTTCCGCTGGTCGCGGCCGAAGATGTCGCGCGCGTCGCGGTCGGGCTGTTGACCAGTCCCCCGCTCACGGCGGGCAGCGCTTATCCCCTGGTCGGCACGGTGATTTCGCTGAAGGAGATCATCGCGACCTTCGGCCGCGTCCTGGGCAAGAACGTGCGGTACGAAGAGATCACCGACGAGGAATGGCGCAGCCATGCGCTTTCGCGCGGTTACAATCAGCACGCAATCGAGCATCTCTCCGCGCTCTGGAAGGCGCTCCGCGCTGCCGGCCTCGATCCGGAACGGGCGCGCTTCGCGGTGACCGATACGATCGAGAAAATCGGCGGTGCCAGATCCAAGACGTTCGAGGAATTCGTCCGCGAGGACCACAGCGGATTGCTGGCGAAGACGGCCTGAGGCAGCCGTTAGCGGTGTAACCGCGCCAGCGCCGCCTCGAGCTCCGCCAGCGCCAGGATGATCTCGCCGCCGCTTTGGCGGATGAAGTATTCGACCTGCAGATTGACGGTTGCGCCTTCATTGTCGGCGGAAATCCGCAAATCGCCGCGATAGCCGATGATCGGCTTGCCCCTGGCAAAGCCGTATCCGATTTCGGCCGCGGTGCCGCTGTCGACGTCGACCCCGTCGAGGATGGCGAAGATGAGATCGCACGCGTCGATCGCGGCGCGGTTGTTGCCGGCGATTTCCGGGTTCAATGCCCGCCAGGCATCCCGCCTAGCCTCGCCGTACGGCAATTTGAGCACCGCGTCGATCCTGGATTGATCGGTGAGCGTCCAGGGATCGAGCGGCTCGTGACCGAGCCGCTTGAGTTCGGCGAGAATGCGCGTGTGATGAAATTCCCGTCCGGCTTCCGAAAATCCGAGCGGCCCGGCGGTGTAGATTTTCAAGGTCATTCTCCGTCACGGGATGCCGGCGTCGGCGACAGATCCTACCTGTTTTCCTTCGACACGCCCCGCAGCACCAGTTGATTGAGCCTGTTGGCGAAGGCGGCCGGGTCCTCCGGCAACTCGCCATCGAGAATCTGCGCCTGCTCGAACAGCAGCAGCGACAGGTCGCGCGCCTCGTCCTTCTGGACGGCAATGGCGGCGACAAGGGCATGACGCATGTTGATCTCAAGAACCGGTTTTGTCACGGTGCCGCGGTTTTGCTGCGCCAGCAGCCGCTCGAGCGCGCGATCCCGCGCCCCGCCTTCCGCCACCAAGCACGAGGCGCTGGTGGTGAGCCGCTGCGATGCGCGTACGTCGGAAACCCGCTCGCCCAGCGCATCCTTGATCACGGCGATGGTCGCGGCCTCGTCGGCGGCAGGTTTTGCGTCGTCCGCTTTGTCGTCGAGCAGCGGGATCAGCCCGAAATCGACGTCGCCCTGGCTCAGCGATTTGAGCGGCTTGCCGCCAAAATCGAGCGGCGCCGAAGTCCAGAACGCGTCGACCGGATCGGTCAGCAGCAGCACCTCGATGCCGCGCGCGGTGGCCGATTCCAGCTTGGGATTTGATTTCAGTCGCTCGATGCTGTCGCCGACCAGATAATAGATTTCGGTCTGATTTGGTTTGAGGCTTTCGGCATATTGCTTCAGCGAGCGCTTCTCGCCTGATGTGGTGGCGAAGCGCGACAACGCCAGCAACTTTTCGCGGCGCTCAAAATCTTCCCAGATGCCTTCCTTGATCACCGGACCGAAGGCATCCCAGATCTTCGCAAACGTCTCGGGCTCCTTCTCGCTTAGGGACTCCAGTTCGCCGATCACGCGGCCGGTGACGGCCTTTCGGATCTGCGTGAGCTGCGGATTGTTCTGCAGCATTTCCCGGGAAAGATTGAGCGGAAGGTCCTCGCTGTCGATCACGCCGCGGATGAAGCGGAGATAGCCGGGCAAGAGATCCGCATCGTCGGCGATGAAGACGCGGCGGACATACAGTTTGACATGCCCCTTGCGCGTCGGCTCAAACAGGTCGAACGGCTTTGTCGAGGGCGCGAACAACAGCACCGCATAGGACCGCCGGCCTTCGGCGCGATAATGCAGCATCATCGCCGGCTCGTCGAAGGCGCCGGCGATCGAACGATAGGCCTGCTTGTAATCTTCCGCCGATAGTTCCGATTTCGGCCGCTGCCACAGCGCGCTCGCCGAATTGATCTGCCGCGGCTCGCCTTCCTCGACCTTGAGCTCGATCGGAAACTGGATGTTGTCGGAATAGGCGCCGACGATCCGCTCGATCTCGTAAGCTTCCAGATATTTTTTCGCGTCGGGCTTCAAGTGCAAGACAATTTCGGTGCCCCGCGCGATGCGTTTAGCATCTTCATCCGTGGCGGGCGCGATATCGAATCCGTTGCCGCCCGACGACGTCCAGGTCCAGACCTCGGCTGTTCCAGCCCGGCGGCTGGTGACGACGATGCGATCGGCGACCATGAAGGCAGCATAAAAACCGACCCCGAACTGGCCGATCAGGCCGGCGCCGTCCTTGGCCTCCGTGAGACGCGACAAAAAAGATTTGGTGCCGGAGCGCGCGATGGTGCCGAGATTGTCGATCAGCTCCTGCCGGTCCATGCCGATGCCGTTGTCGATCACGGCAAGCGTGCCGGCGGCCTTGTCGGGCACGATGCGGATCTTCGGCGGCTCGCCGTCAGCAGTGAGGTCCGGGTTTGCGATCGCCTCGTAACGCAGCTTGTCGAGCGCGTCGGAGCCATTCGAGATCAGCTCGCGCAGGAAAATGTCGGTCTCCGAATAAACGGAGTGCACCATCAGGTTCAACAGCTCGGCCACTTCGGCCTGAAATGGCTTGTGCTCGGCAATCGTATCCGTCGTCATTGTCGGGCTCGCTTAAGGTGAGGGGCGGAGGACCTGATATAATAAAGACGCTCCGGCTGGCAAGGTTCAAGGAGGCGGCGCCGCAGCGCCGAAGCTCGCCTGACGCGGCCGACGGCGTGCCGCGATTTCCAGCATTTTCGGCTTTTCCACGCGCATAAGCGGCATGCAGCGAGCCGCCTGCTGGCCGGACCATATTCGCATTAGATGATGCGTCAATCTGGAGAGCCTTTTCGAATGTCGACGGAAATAATCTCGGCGGAGCGTCCGGCCGCGGTCGATGGCCTGCCGGCGGAACGCCGGGCCTGGGCGGCGGTGGCGATTTTCACCGCGCTCACGATGGCCTCGCTCGATACCGCGATTGCCAACATCGCGCTCCCCGCCATCGCCGCCGACCTGCATGTCGGCCCGGCCGACGTCATCTGGGTGGTGAATGTCTATCAGATTGCGCTGGTGGCAACCCTGTTGCCGCTCGGCGCGCTCGGCGAAATCGTCGGCCATCACCGGATTTATCTCGGCGGCCTTGTGCTGTTCACGCTGGCGTCGCTGCTCTGCGCCTGGGCCTGGTCGCTGGAGAGCCTCTTGATCGCGCGGGTGCTGCAGGGCCTCGGCGCCAGCGGCATCATGGCCGTGAATACCGCGCTGGTTCGTTTCGTTTTTCCGGGACATCTGCAGGGCCGCGGGTTCGGGTACAACGCGATGGTGGTCGCGACCGCCTTCACGCTCGGCCCGACGATTGCCTCCGGCATTCTGGCGGTCGGCCCCTGGAGCTGGCTGTTTGCCGTCAACATCCCGTTCGGCGTGGTGGCGATCCTGATCGGGCTGAAGACATTGCCGCGCACGCCGAGGGCGGCGCATGCCTTCGATTTTCCCGGCGCGCTATTGGCTACAAGCTGTCTCGGCCTGTTCGTTCTTGGCATCGGAAGTGCGGCGCATCATGAGCGAACCGGACTGGTGTTGTCCGAACTTGCCGCCGCGGTGCTGTTCGGCTGGATCGTGATCCGCCGGCAGGCCGATCATCCGGCGCCGATGCTGCCGATCGACCTGTTTCGCCGGCCGCTGTTCGCGCTGTCGACGGCGACCGCGATCTGCTCGTTTGCGGTGCAGGGCCTCGCCTTCGTCTCGCTGCCATTTTATTTCGAGGACATTCTTGGCCGCTCCCAGGTCGAGACCGGGTTCTTCCTGACGCCCTGGCCGCTGGTGGTCGCGGTGATGGCGCCGATCGCGGGACGGCTGTCCGACCGCTACCCCGCAGGCATCCTCGGCAGCATCGGCCTCGCTTTGCTCGGCGTCGGGATGGTGCTATTGGCCATGCTGCCGGCGACCCCGCATATCCTCGACATCGTCTGGCGGATGGCGATCTGCGGATGCGGATTTGGTTTTTTCCAGACGCCGAACATGAAGACACTGATGTCCAGTGCCCCTTCCGGCCGCAGCGGCGGCGCCAGCAGCATCGTGGCAACCGCGCGCCTGACCGGGCAGACCACCGGCGCGGCGCTGGCAGCGCTGTGCTTCAGCCTCGCCGGCCGCGAAGGCGCCACCGCGGCGCTCGTGCTCGGGGCCGGATTCGCGGCGATCGGATGCGTGATGAGCAGCCTGCGGCTGGTCGTAAAGGCGCAATAGCCATCAGGCGCGCTTCCCTGGCGTTTGCTCATTGACGCCTGTGCATCGGCATAGGACATTTCGGTCGATGCGAGCGAAGCGGGTATCCGGCCATGACCGTCTATCATTTCAAGAATTTCGAGATGCTCGATCCCGACGCCGGGGAATTGCACGGCGGCCACGAGCTGGTCGTCGAAGGCGACCGGATCAAGGACGTCTCGGGGAGTCCCATCAAGCTTGCTGTGGCTGACGTCATCGACTGCGGCGGCCGCACTCTGATGCCCGGCCTGATCGACAGCCATGTGCATGTGGTGCTCTCGGAGGTCGCGCTCCGCAACCTCGAAAGCGTGCCGCTGACGCTGATGACCGCGCGCGCCGCCGAATTGATGCGCAAAATGCTCGACCGCGGCTTTACGAGCGTGCGTGACACCGGCGGCGCCGACTGGGGCCTGAAGGAAGCCACGGAAAAATGGCTGCTGCCGGGGCCGCGGCTGTTCATCGCCGGCCGCGCGATCGGCCCGACCGGCGGCCACAGCGACGGCCGCCGCCGCACTGATCCGGGCGCGCGCTGCCACTGCTGCAACGCGCTGACCTTCGCCATGGGCATCGCCGACGGCGTTTCCGAAGTCCGCCGCGCGGTGCGCGAGGAAATGCGTCAGGGCTGCGACCAGGTCAAGATCATGATGTCCGGCGGCGTCGCCTCGCCCTACGATCCGCTCGATAGCCTGCAGTTCTCGGTCGACGAAGTGATGGCCGCCGTGGAAGAGGCGCGCGCCTTCGGCCGCTATGTCTGCGCCCACGCCTACACGCCGGAAGCCATCACCCGCGCCGCGCATGCCGGCGTGCGCACCATCGAGCACGGCAATCTGATCGATGATGCGTCCGCCCGGTTGATGGCTGAGAAGGGCATGTTCCTGGTCGCCAACCTCGTCACCTATTTCGAGATGAAGAAGCATGCCGCCGAATACGGCATGGGTTCGGACATGCTGGCCAAGAACGACCTCGTTATCGAGGGCGCCCTGAAATCGCTCGAGATTTGCAAGCGTCACGGTGTCCCGGTCGCCTACGGCACCGATCTGCTGGGCCAGCTGCAGGTAGCGCAGTCGGAGGAATTTGCCCTCCGCGCGCAAGTGCTGTCGCCGGCCGAGATCATCCGCTCCGCCACCACGATCGGCGCCCAGGTGGTGCGCATGGAGGGCAAGCTCGGCTGCCTGAAGCCGGACGCCTTTGCCGACCTGCTCGTCGTCGACGGCAATCCGCTCAAGGACTTGAAACTGCTGCAAGAGCAAGGCCAGCATCTGTCGGCGATCATGAAGGGCGGACGCTTCCACAAGAACCGGCTGCAGTGATGTCCCGACAAATCCTGTTCAGGAATTTCGAATTGCTCGAGCCTTCGTTCGGCGAGCTGCGCGGCGGCTACGAGCTGCTGGTCGAGGGCGACACCGTCAAGGAGCTCAGCCAGAAGCCCGTCAATGCGGCCGGGGCTGACGTCATCGACTGCGGCCAGCGCACCTTGATGCCGGGATTGATCGACAGCCACGTCCACGCCATCCACAGCGAGGTCAATGTGCGCTTCATGGAGATGATGCCGCTGACGCTGATTACCGCGCGCGCAGCGAGCCGGTTGCGCGCCATGCTCGACCGCGGTTTTACCACGGTGCGAGACACCGGCGGCGCCGACTGGGGCATCAAGACCGCCATCGAAACCGGGCATATCGTCGGCCCGAGGCTTTTCATCGCGGGCCAGTCGATCGGCCCGACCGGCGGCCATTCGGACTCGCGCCGGCGCACTAACAGAGGCGGCGAATGCGTCTGCTGCAACGGCCTGCAGTTCAAATCGGCGATCGCCGATGGCGTCGACGAGGTCCGCAAATCCGCCCGCGAGCAGATGCGCCAGGGCGCCGATCATGTGAAGATCATGATGTCCGGCGGTGTCGCCTCGCCCTACGATCCGCTCGACAGCCTGCAATTCTCCGATGGCGAGGTCAGTGCCGCGGTGGAAGAGGCAACCGCCTTCGGCCGCTACGTCTGCGCCCATGCCTATTCCGCCGAGGCCATCAGGCGCGCCGCGCGGCTGGGTGTCCGCACCATCGAGCACGGCAATCTGATCGACGACGCGTCCGCCAAGCTGATGGCGGAAAAGGGCATGTACCTCGTCGCCAACCTCGTCACGTACTATGCGATGAAAGACCGGGCCGCCCAATACGGCATGATCGGCGAAAGCCTCGCCAAGAACGAGATCGTGCTGCAGGGCGGGCTGAAGTCGCTCGAGATCTGCAAGCGCCATGGCATTCCCGTCGCCTATGGCAGCGATTTGCTCGGCGAGTTGCATTGGGACCAGTCGAAGGAGTTCGTCATTCGCCAGGAGGTCGTCTCACCGATCGAGATCATCCGCTCGGCGACCACGATCGGCGCCGACATCCTGCGCCTGCCGGGCAAAGTGGGCACCTTGCAGCCGGGCGCCTTTGCCGACGCCATCCTCATCGACGGCAATCCGCTGAAAGACCTTGCGCTGCTTGGCGATCAAGGCAAACATCTGCCCCTGATCATGAAGGCGGGACAGTTGCACAAGAACCAGCTCAATTGATCGATTGGTGAGCAGGGACGATCTTGACCGTCATCCAGGGGTGGACATCATCGCGCATGGTCGGCCGCATGGCGCTCCGAGCCGCCGCCGGCGTGTCGCTGGCCTATATCCTGCTGCCGATGTTCTTCGTGATCTGGCTGGCGTTCTTCGCCCAGGAAATTCCCTCGTTCCCGCCGGAAGGCTATTCGCTGAAATGGTTTCGCGCCATTCCCGGCAACGACCGGTTCGTCACCGGATTTCTGCTCAGCCTGCAGGTCGCGGTCGTGGCGACCGCGATCGGCCTCGCTATCGGCGTTCCCGCCGCCGTTTGCCTGGTGCGCGGGCGTTTTGCCGGACGCGAGGCGGTGAACAACCTGCTGCTGCTGCCGCTGATCGTGCCGGGCATCGTGCTCGGCATCGCGCTTTATGTCTTCCATGTCGAAGCCGAGATCGCGACCGGCTGGCCGATCCTGGGCTCGCTCGGCGGGCTGATCGCTGGCCATGTGCTGATCACGATTCCCTGGACGGTGCGCCTGATCACCGCAAGCCTCGTCGGCATGGATCGCACGGTGGAGGAAGCCGCCCAAAACCTCGGCGCCGACCGCCTGACCACGTTCCGGCGTGTCACCCTGCCCGCCATTCTGCCGGGCATCGTCGCGGCCGCTCTGTTCGGCTTCATCGCCTCGTTCGGCAATCTGGAAATGAGCCTGTTCCTGGTCGGTCCCGGCCGCACGACGCTGCCGATCGCGATCCTGCAATATCTCGAATGGAAGATCGACCCGACCATTGCGGCGGTGTCGGTTCTGCAAATCCTGTTCATCGGCGGCGCCATGCTGCTGACCGATCGTTTTGTCAAAATCGGCCGCGTGGTCTGACGATGGCGCGCCTGCAGTTGAGCAGCGTCACCAAGTCCTACGCCGACTTCAGGGCCGTTGACGATGTTTCGCTCGAGATTGCCGACGGCGAGTTCCTGGTCCTGCTTGGCCCGTCCGGCTGCGGCAAGACCACGACCTTGCGTATCGTTGCCGGTTTCGTCGAGCCGACCTCCGGCAGCGTGCGCCTCGGCGACCGCGACATCACCGCGCTGCCGCCATGGAAGCGCAACGCCGGCCTCGTGTTCCAAAGCTACGCGCTGTTCCCGCACATGACGGTCAACGAGAACGTCGCGTTCGGCCTGGAGATGCGCAAGATGCCGAAAGCCGAGATGGCGCCGAAGATCACCGAGGCGTTGCGCCTGGTGCGGCTCGATCAGCTCGGCGACCGCCTGCCGCGGCAATTGTCCGGCGGCCAGCAGCAGCGCGTGGCGCTGGCCCGCGCGCTGGTGTTCCGGCCCGATGTGCTCTTGCTCGACGAGCCCTTGTCCAATCTCGACGCCAAATTGCGCGGGGAGGTGCGGGTCGAAATCCGCGAATTGCAACGCAAACTTGGGCTGACCACCGTGATGGTGACCCACGACCAGGAGGAAGCCCTGACCATGGCCGACCGCCTTGTCGTCATGAGCGAAGGCCGTATCCGCCAGATCGGATCGCAGCAGGACCTCTACGAACGGCCGGCGGAAAAATTCGTCGCCGATTTCGTCGGCCGGTCGACCTTCATCGATGGCCGCCGGGATGGTCCCGGGCGCTTCGTCTCGGCCGGCGGTCTCATCGTCGCCTGCGAAGGAAGCGGCAACGGGAGCGCCTCGCTGGCGCTGCGCCCCGAACGGCTGGCGCTGATGTCGGCGGCGGCGCCCGCGATGGACAACAGCTTTCCCGGAACGGTGGAATTCATCTCCTATCTCGGATCGCAGGTCGATCTGCACGTCCGCCTGTCGCAGAAGGAGCGGGTCATCGTGCAAATCCAGAACCGCCCCGAGCAGAAGCTGCCGGTGATCGGCGAACAGGTCCATGTCGGCTGGAGCAAATCGACAGGCCGCGTATTTCAAGCTTAATATCTCCGCCAACTCGTCAACGCCCCGGAGGCACCCCATGACCCAATCGAAATCCCGCCGTGAGGTCCTGCTCGGCGCAGCGGCGCTCGCCGGCGCGGCCGGCCTGCCGCGCGCGGCATCGGCCGAGGAGAAAGGCCGCATCGTCGTCGGCACCTGGGGCGGCGACTACGCCCGCCTGCTCAACAAGAACATCGAGGTGCCGATCCTGATCAAGGACGGCTGGGAGGTGGTACAGGACCAGGCCGGCGATCCGGAACGGCGCTCGAAAATGCTCGCCGAAGTCCGGCTGCCGCGCGGCACGTCCGATGTGCAGGGCCTATCCGCGCTCAACATGTTCCAGATGCATGACGCCGGCACGATCCTGCCGATCGACTACGGCAAGCTCAAGAACGCGGCCAATCTGCTGCCGTCGATGAAGTATCCCTACGGCGTCGGGCATATCTATTCCGGCAAGGTCGGCGTCTACAATCCCAAGCTGATCACCACTGTGCCGGTCAGCTACAAGGACGTGTTCGATCCCAAGCACGGCAACAAGCTCGGCATCATCGACATCCAGTATCAATACACCATGGTCTGCGCGGCGCTCGCCGCCGGCGGCAAGGTTGGCGATCTCGAGCCCGGCAAGAAATTGCTGATGGAATGCAAGAACGCCGGCATGCGGATCTATCCGACCAACGAGGCATTCGCTCAAGGGCTGAAGTCGGAGGAATTCGGCATCGGCGTGATGTGGAAGGCGCGCGTCGTGCAATGGCAGAACGCGGGTATTTCCGTCAACGCCGTGACCCCGACCGAAGGCGCGCTTGCCTATGTTTCTGGTTTTGTCATTCCGAAGAATGCGCCCAACAAGGACGGCGGCTACGCTTATCTCGACGCCATGCTGGACAAGAGCGCGCAGGAAGCCTTTGCCGTGGACATGGGCTACAATCCGACCGTCACCAACGCAGTGGTCGCGCCCGATCTCAACAAGCGCATCGGCTTCACCCCCGAGGAGGTCAAGAAGCTGGTCGATCTCGACTACGACTACATGAACAAGAACGACGTCGACTTCAAGGAATGGTGGGACAAGGAACTCAAGAGCTGAGCGGGCATCGACCGAATGGCCGCGACCGCTCACGCGCAGTTCCAGTCCGACGAGGCACCGACGTCCTTGCTCTCGGCTTCGACGCTGGTCGGGCCGGCGACGGTGTTCGTGGCTGCCGGCCTTGTGCTGCCGCTGGCGATTCTGCTCCGCTACAGCTTCAATCGGTTCGATCCCCGGCGCATGATGATCGAGACCTTTTCGCTGGATAATTATGTAAAATTCTTTGCCGATCCCTATTACACCGGTGTGCTGTGGACGACGTTGCGGGTCGCCGCGCTTTGCACCGTGATTTGCCTCGTGATGGCTTTGCCGCTCGCCTATGTGCTGGCCCGCACCCAGTCGCGGTTCAAGAATGTGCTGATCATGCTGGTCGTGCTGCCGCTGTTCGTCGGCAACGCCGTGCGCGCGGCCGGCTGGATGACCCTGTTCGGCTCAAAAGGCTTTCTCAACGTGACCTTGATGCAGCTCGGCGTCATCAACGAGCCGCTGCAGCTCATGTATACCGAGGGCGCGGTCGTTGCCGGCATCATCGCCGTCAATCTGCCCTATATGGTGCTGACCTTGCAGAGCGTAATCGAGGGCATCAATCGCAATGTCGAGGAGGCCGCCTTCAGTCTCGGCGCAAGTCCGATGACGATGTTTCGCCGCGTGCTGCTGCCGCTGTCGCTGCCCGGCATCCTCGCCGGCACCATTCTGACGTTCATCCTCGGCATGAACGCCTATGCGACGCCGGTACTGCTCGGCGGACCCAAGTTCAGGATGATGGCGCCGCTGGTTTACGGACAGTTTCAGCTCAACAACTGGCCGTTCGGCGCTTCCGCCGCGTTCGTGTTGATGACGGCGACGCTCGGGCTGACCGCGAGCGCAAATATTCTGATACAGCGCCGGTTCCGGCGATGACGATTGAAAGGGGTTTTTCATGACGGTTGGTGTGGGCGGCTCGACCGCGGAGGCGGAACTCGCGGCGCTGAAGAACATGCGCGGCGATGTGCCGCCGATCGGCGTCGATGAGCGCCTCAAGCGCATCGCCCGAGCGCAATCGATCATGCGCGAAAAGGGCATCGACGCGCTCTATCTCGATGTCTCCTCCAGCATGACCTATTTCACCGGGTTAAAATTCCGCCGCACCGAACGCATGCACAGCGCGGTGCTGCCGGCACGCGGCGATATCGTCTATGTCTCGCCGGCGTTCGAGGTCGAGAAGCTCAAGACCATGCTCGCCTTCGGCGACAAGATCGCGGTCTGGGAGGAGGACGAGGATCCGACCGCGACCGTCACCGAGACCGTGCGCGCGCTCGGCTATCCCTCCGGCACCATCGCCGTCGACGAGGCGACGCCGTTTTTCACCTTCGACGGACTGCGCCGCGCCGGCAACGCCTATACGTTTATCAATTCCATCGACGTGACCGCCGGTTGCCGCATGATCAAGTCGGATCAGGAACTGGCGCTGATGCAGACCGCCAAGAACATCACGCTGGAAGCGCACAAGGCCGCCGCGCGCATCATGCGCGAGGGCATCACCACAACCGACGTGCAGGCGTTCCTCACCGCCGCACATCGCAAGCTCGGCTCGGAAGGCGATCCACCTTTCAACGCGGTATTGTTCGGCGAAGCGACGGCGTATCCACACGGCGTGCCCTATCCGCAGACGCTGAAGGAGGGCGATATGATCCTGATCGACACCGGCGCGCCGGTCGACGGTTATCTCTCCGACATCACGCGCTCCTATGTGTTCGGCGAACCGAGCAAACGCCAGCGCGACGTCTGGAATTTGGAGAAAGCAGCCCAGGCCGCGGGTTTTGCGGCCGCCAAACCCGGCAACCGCTGCGAGGACATCGATATCGCCGCCCGCGGCGTGATCAACGGCGCCGGCTTCGGCCCCGGCTATGCCACGCCGGGCCTGCCGCACCGCACCGGCCACGGCATTGGGCTCGACGTGCACGAATGGCCCTATCTCGTGAAAGGCGACAAGACCGTGCTGAAACCCGGCATGACGTTTTCGAACGAGCCGACCATCTGCATCTACGGCGAGTTCGGCGTGCGCCTCGAGGACCACATGGTCATCACCGAGACCGGCGCCCGCTGGTTCACCCAGCCGGCGCATTCGGTCGACGACCCCTTTGGCCTGGAAACGTAACCGGGGAAAACTGCCCTGCGTCCGCCGTTCGCGGCCGGGTTGCTCGCCATGCCATTCACATCAGCGGTGACGATTTTTCTTTGCTTTTTTTCCGAATGCAGGCTTTGCAGGCGGCGCGCCTGCAGGCAGCTTCTGTCCCGCGTAGGCAGGCTTGTCCCGGTGCCGCTTGTTGTTGTCGAAGCCCGGTCGCCCGGCAAATCCTGATCCGCTTTCGCGATGAGGCTTGCCCGGGTGTTTCGGTCTTGCCTCGTCGCCAGAATTGTCGCTGCGGTCGGTCGCCTGGCCCTCGCGCCGAGGCGGGTGCGACCGCTGTGGCACAGGCGACTGGGCCTGTGATACATCTGCCAGCGGCTCGATACGAATATTATCTTCCTTGTCGGGACGCCGGATCTTGACCGCGAAGGACTCCGCGGCCCGCCCCGAAATTTCAAACTCGGTGGTGGTGTCCAGAATGCGGATGGTGCCGATGTCATGCTTGTCGATGCCGCCACGACGGCAAATCATCGGCAACAGCCAGCGTGCTTCGGCATTTTTCTTGCGTCCGATCGCGGCCCGAAACCAGACGCTGCCCTCCGCCATGCCGTGACGCGGCGATGATTTTTCGCTTCTGGACCGCGGTCCGGTAACGCGATCGTCGCCGCGGGACGCCCGGCCGTCCTTTTCCCGACCGCCGATGTCGCGAGATCGGCCGGCGCCCTGGCCGGGATCGAGAATGTCTTCGGGCGAAGGCAGCCGCGCGCGATACAGCCGCGCCAGCGCCGCGGCAATATCCTCTGCCGTCCGCTCGGCGAGCAAGGCCCGCGCGAGGATCAGATCGTCTGCGGTGGTCTCCTCCGCGAACAGGTCGTCGCGCAGCATGCGCTCTTGATCGAGCTTGCGAATTTCATCAGCGGTGGGAGCGGTGCCCCAGCTGGCATCGATGCCCGCCAGATTCAGCAGCAATTCCGCGCGCCGCTTTCGCACCGAAGGCACCAACAGGACGCTCACGCCCTTGCGGCCGGCACGGCCGGTGCGGCCCGAGCGGTGTTGCAGGACCTCCGCGTCATTCGGCAGATCCGCGTGAATGACGAGGTCAAGGTTCGGCAGGTCGATGCCGCGCGCCGCCACGTCGGTGGCGACGCAGACCCGGGCACGTCCATCCCGCAGGGCCTGCAGCGCCTGGGTTCGCTCCGACTGCGTCAATTCACCTGACAGCGCGACCACGGAGAAGCCGCGCTCCGACAGCGTTGCCTGCAAATGCCGCACCGCGTTTCGCGTGTTGCAGAACACCAGCGCGCCCGGTGATTCGAAAAAACGCAACACGTTGACGACCGCGTGCTCGACATCGCCGGCGGCGATTCGGATGCCGCGGTACTCGATATCGGCGTGACCGCCCTCGTCGCCCGCGACCTCGATGCGAAACGCCTGCTGCTGATATTGCTTGGCCAGCGCGACGATGCCCCGCGGCAAGGTCGCCGAGAACAACAATGTGCGGCGGGTGCCAGGGGTGGTCTTGAGGATGAATTCCATGTCCTCGCGAAAACCCAGATCGAGCATTTCGTCGGCCTCGTCGAGCACGACGGCCTTCAATTTCGAGACGTCGAGACGGCCGCGCCGCAAGTGATCGCACAATCGGCCGGGCGTGCCGACCACGATGTGAGCGCCCTCGGCAAGCTCGCGCTGTTCGCGGCGCGGATCCATGCCGCCGACGCAGGAAACGACGCGCGCATCCGCATATTGATAGAGCCAGGTGAGCTCGCGCTGCACCTGCAAGGCAAGTTCGCGCGTTGGCGCGACGATCAGGGCAAGCGGTGCGGCAGCGCGTTCGAACCGCCCGGCATCCCCCAGCAGATTGCTTGCGATTGCCAGCCCGTAGGCGACGGTCTTGCCGGAGCCGGTTTGCGCCGAAACAAGCAGGTCGCGGTCGGCGGCGGCGTCCGCCAGCACGGCGGTCTGGACAGCGGTCGGGGAATCATAGCTGCGCTCCGTCAAGGCCCGGGCGAGCGGCGGACTGGTGGTCGAGAATGTCACGAGATGGCGCACCTTGGTTGGCGTTTACGCCAGAATATCGAATAACGCCTCGAACCGAACGGGTTGAAGCGTGCGTGCCTGGCAGATGCACGGCCGCGGGTGGCTGATTTGATTGAGGTGCCCGCTTTAGACCAGAAGCGGTCAAAGCGCCATGGCTGTTATTGCATAAGGGCTCGGCCCGACCCCGCTGCCACATCAACGGGGTGAAATCCGCGTCGCGGCGAGAGGTCCGTTACGCCCACTCGCCCTTGCGGAACACCGGCACGCGGCGGCCGTCGGTATGGACGCCGTCGATGTCGATCCTGTCCGAGCCGATCATCCAGTCGATATGGATAAAACTCTTGTTGCCGCCTTGGGCTGCTATCTGCTCCGGCGTCAGCCTGTCGCCGCCGACAAAACATTTCGAATAGCACTGGCCGAGCGCGATGTGCGAGGCGGCGTTCTCGTCGAACAGCGTATTGAAGAACAGCAACCCGCTTTTCGAGATCGGCGAGGAATGCGGCACCAGCGCCACTTCGCCGAGCCGGCGCGCGCCCTCATCGGTATCCAGCACCTTGTTCAACACCTCCTCGCCGCGCGTGGCTTTGGCCTCGACGATGCGGCCTTCCTCGAACCGCACCGCGATGCCGTCGATCAGCGATCCCTGATACGACAGCGGCTTGGTGCTGACGACGTGGCCACTGACCCGGCGGGCATGCGGCGTCGTGAACACTTCCTCGGTCGGGATATTGGGATTGCAGGTGATGCCGTTCTTGGAGGTAGAAGCGCCGCCGACCCATTCATGGCCGTCGGCGAGCCCGACGGTGAGGTCGGCGCCGGGCCCGGAGTAATGCAGCGCGTGAAAGCGCTGCCCGTTCAGCCATTCGGTCCGGCTGCGCAGCGCGGCATTGTGCTTGTGCCATGCCGCAACGGGATCATCATTGTCGACGCGCGAGGCCGCGAAGATCGCATCGGCAAGTTTTGCCACCGCGATGTCCTCTTCGTCGCCGGGAAAAACCAGTTTTGCCCAGGCCGCGTTTGGATAGGCGATGATGTTCCAATTGACATCAAAGTTGACGATCTTTTGCAGCGCCGGCTGATAGGCGATCGAGTTGGCCTTGCTGGCGCGCGCGACTTTTGTGGGGTCTTCCCCGGCAAGCAGCATCGGATTGTCGCCGACGATGGCAAGCCGCGCGGTGTTGGCGTCAAACGCCTTCGCCATCCCCTCATAGAGCCAGCCGGCGGCGCGATCGAAACTGTCCTCCGGCGCGAACCGGTAGCGCGACAGCGTGATCACGTCATCCGACAGGATCGGCGTCACCAAACCGGCGCCCGCCTTGTAGGCATGCTCGGCGATCTTGCGCAGCAAAGGCAGCGCCGCGGTGGGCGCGGTCACCAACAGGTCCTGGCCGGCCTTGAGCCGCAGCCCGACCTTGATGGCCACTTCGGCGAGGCGCTCGAGTTTGACGGGATCGATCGGTGCCGAGATGTTGCGCTCGTGGACGGTCATGGAACTTCGGCCCTGTTGTTGATGGGGTACATGGTTATTAAGTGCCGAATCAGGGACAGATCAAGATCGCCGCCTGATCGTCGAGGCCGTGCCCTAATTCCTGCACAATAAATGCATCCGGTCTTAATACCGCGGGGCTTGCATTTGCCTTGCGATCAGTTTTACTTTGCACCGCAAAGCTTCTGGGGCAAATCATGCGCGATCTCGACAAGGCGCTCGCCGATATCTTCGCCATTCGCAACCAGATTGCCGCCGGCACGGCGTTTCGCGGCTATGGCCCGGAAACCGTCGCCGCCACCGGCGGTTTGGCGCTGATCACCGCGATCATGCAATTCTGGTGGCTCGATGATCCGACCGGCCATCCTTTGGCCTTTTTCGCCGGCTGGGCCACTGCGGCCCTGATCTCCGGGGCCATGATCTGGATCGAGATGCAGGCCCGCTCGCGGCGGCATCATTCGGGTCTGGCCGATGCCATGGTGCGTCAGGCCGTCGAGCAGTTTCTCCCCGCAACCGTTGCCGGTGCCTCGCTCGCGGCGATGCTGTGGAAGTTTGCGCCGGAGACGCTGTGGATGCTGCCGGGGCTCTGGCAGGTGTTCGTCAGCCTCGGGGTGTTCGCTTCCGTCCGCTCGTTGCCGCGCACGGTCGCGCTGGGCGGCGCCTGGTATTTCGTGGCCGGATTCGCGACCTTGCTGCTCGCGAGCCAAAGCCATGCGCTATCGCCGTGGACCATGGGCGTACCGTTCGTGATCGGCCAGTTCCTGATGGCGGCAATCCTGCATTTTGCTTCTGGAGAAGCCGATGTCGAAGACTGAATCGAACAACGCGCCGTTCTCCTATGACGGCCTCGATCGGGTCATTCACGAGAAGGCGAGGCTCGGGCTGTTGACCTCGCTGATGGCGCACCCGAAGGGATTGGCATTCGCCGATCTCAAGCAGCTCTGCGGGCTCACCGATGGCAATCTCAGCCGTCATCTCCAGGTGCTGCAGGAAGCCGGGCTGGTCGAGGTGACAAAAGGTTACGAGGGCAACCGTCCGCACACCTCATGCCGGCTGACGAAGACCGGCCGCCGTCGTTTTCTCGATTATCTGGCCGTGCTCGAGCGGCTGGTACGCGACGCCGCCAAGGCCGCCGGCAGGGAAGACGCCGTCGCCGGCAAGCTGCGTATCCTGCCGGTCTGACCCCACCCCTCTCTCTTCAGCCCCCCCTTTTTTTGGAAGGACGCTTTGTAATGCAAAGCAATCTCTCGTCCAAACTTCAACCCAAGCTTCACGTCGGCATCATCATGGATGGCAACGGACGGTGGGCAACGCGGCGGCAGCTGTCGCGGCTGCGCGGTCACGAAGCCGGCGTCGAGGCGATCCGGCGCGTCGTTGAAGCCGCGCCCGACCAGGGCGTTGGCACGCTGACGCTCTATGCTTTCTCGAGCGATAATTGGCGCCGGCCGAAGGCGGAAGTCTCGGCGCTGATGACGCTATTGCGGTTTTATCTCGCGAGCGAGGTCGAGAGTCTGGTCAAGAACGGCGTTCGTCTCACCGTGATCGGTCGCCGCGACCGTCTCCCGAACGGCATCGCCGATGCGATCGGGCGCGCCGAGGCCGCGACCGCAAAAGGCTGTGTCCTGCATCTGCGCATCGCGGTCGATTACTCCGCCCGCGACGCGATCCTCAATGCCGCGGCAAAGGCCGCAAGCATCGGCGACCTCACCCGCGAAAAATTTTCCGAACTCGTCACCGGCGAAGCCGGCCTTCGCGACGTCGATCTCGTGATCCGCACCAGCGGCGAGAAGCGGCTGTCCGACTTCCTGCTGTGGGAGAGCGCCTACGCCGAATTGCATTTCACCGAACGGATGTGGCCGGATTTCGGACGCGACGATCTCGCCGAGGCGCTGGCCTCGTTCCATGGACGCGAGCGAAGGTTCGGCGGCTTGCAGCCGGTCAGCCCTGAACTCGCACCCGAAGCCGCGCTCTAGCTGTGGAGCCTCAAGAGGTTGTCCTCGGTCAAACCGAGTCTGCTGATAGGCGTTTGCGATTTTAGGGCGCCGTGCGGCCGATGCCAGTTGTATTTGTGAATCCAGAGAGGGAG
>Ga0073928_10004717_pt1 | contig 19841 bp, 21 predicted proteins | sample PaiPotPPA55metaG_FD_76969 | JGI IMG/M metagenome (GOLD analysis project Ga0073928, IMG submission 76969) | Iron sulfur acid spring bacterial and archeal communities from Banff, Canada, to study Microbial Dark Matter (Phase II) - Paint Pots PPA... ...
TCCGATGGCGGGTTCGAGGACGCGGCACTTCAATGCACGATCGAGGCTATAGACCGAGCCGATTGGGTTGGCGAATTTGGCATCCAGGGTGCCGGCGATGAACCTCCCGCGCGCATCGGTCTTGCCGTCGTTAAAGTTAGTTCCCGGCTTCGCGACGATTCCGTTGGGTACCGGCGTGGCATTGCCTGACACGAAATCAAAGAAATAGAAGCCGTCGCTCATCGCGCAGAGGGCGCCGCCCTTCTCGCGCAACGCGAACGAGCCGATTTGTTTGGGCACCTTCCACGACTTGACTTCGTTGGTCTTGGGATCGAGGCGATAAATCGCGGGCATGTGACCATCGATCCAGTAGAGTGCCTTTTCGGTGACATCCCATACCGGACCCTCGCCTAGCTGGTTTTTCACTCCGCTGATGCGGTCGACTGTGATCGTCATGATGTTTAGCCATCCTGAGATTTTTTAGGGCAAATAGCCGAAACTGTTGTACTTGAACGAAGCAATCCCCGCGCGGGCGTCGTTCACCAGGATCATCCTTTACGCAACCTCGGGAGCACCTCGGTAGAGAATCGCTTGAGAGAACGCATCGCTAACTTTGGATCGAGCCCCGGTTGTTGCATACCCAACGCGATTTCAGTCGCAGGCGTTTGCGCGATCAACTCCCCCAGTTGCTCGATCACCCGTCTCGGCGGACCAAGGATGGCGCTCTTTCGAAGGGCGTCCGGGTTCGGGCGATAACGGCCGGCGGTGTCGATACCGCCTTCGTCCAACCACTTCCCGTATAGCTCCATCTGATACATCAAGCCGGGTGCGATTTCGTCCCACGCTTGGTCTTCGCTGTCCGCGACGTAGACCTGTCGGGTGTTCACCACGCTGTACGCGGAAGGGTCCTTGCCCAGCTCCCGCAACGCCTCATGATACTTACGGATTTCGCCTGAACCGAGGTTGCAGGCGAATCCCAGGTCGAGTTTCGCGCTGCGCTTGATCGATTCGGGATTCATCCCGCCCCATAACAGCTCGGGACCCTTCGGGCTGATCGGCTTTGGCAGTACCCGGGCGTTCTTGAAGTTGAAGTGCTTCCCCTCGAAGTCGAAGCGCTCACCAGTCCAGGCGCGCTTCAGGATCTCGATTCCTTCAAGTGTCCGGCCGACTCGCTCCTTGCGCGGTATCTGAAAGATGTCAAACTCTTCGCGGCGATAGCCCACGCCGATCCCCAGTCGCACCCTGCCGTTCGAGATAACATCAATCAACGCGGCATCTTCGGCCAGGCGCAGGGGATGATAGAATGGCCCAAGGAGCACAAAGCTGCCGAGCTTCACGCGTTTGGTACGCGCCGCCATCGCGGCCATCATGGGCATGACGGACGAGAGATAGCCGTCGTCGACAAAATGATGCTCGGTAGTCCAGATGGTGTCGAAGCCAGCCTGGTCGAGATATTCGATTTGCTCGAACATGGCGGTATAGAAATCGGCGTCTCCAAGCTTCGATAGTTCGCGCGGGTTGCGGAACCCCATCACGTAGCCGAATTTGATCATCACAGCCTCCAGTCAGTCACCGATACTCTCCCTCGGCCACGACCTTCGCCGCGCGAGGGTCCGCCATCCCTTGATCGCTGCGTCCCAGCCAATGGCGTAGGATCTTGCCATTGTGCTGTCCCAGCGTCGCCGCTCCGACCGCAAGATCGAGAAGCTCCCCTACCGCGACATCAGGTGTTTGCGCGATGTTCGCGCGCCCGGTCGAATACGGCTCGGGTCGTATCGTGAGCTAGCCGCGCCGCTTCGTCGAGCGTACGCGATCGCTGTTCGTCGGATAGTATCTCGACAGACACAGGAGCATTCACTCCCATTTCGTCGAGCATCTGGATAAATCCAATAAGGTCGAATGCCCCCTGGCCTGGCAAGCGCCTCCTTTGCGTCGTGTCTTCCATGTACCCACCGACCTGGACCGCATCGGCATCGTCGAACTGAATCACGAAGAATCGGTCGGCGGGGACCGATCGAACCTGCGCCGGGTCGGCGGCGCCGCGGAAATAATGCCAGGTATCGATCAGGATGCCGCCGTTTTTGCGATCCGCGAGCCCGATGAGCCGCCAGGCCGCCGCGGCATCGGGAACGTCCGACCAAGGAAGGAATTCGAACGCCACCAGCAGCCCCTGACGAGCAGCGCGATCGCACAGCGCCGCGAAATGCTCCGCTACGATCTCCAATGCCGGCAACGTACCGCGCGGGCCGGCACAGCCAACATTGATGTGGCGCGAGCCTAAGGCGTCGGCCGCCGCATAAAAAAGAGCCTCGTTGGCTCGTGCGCGGCGGCCACGCTCGTCGTCGTGCCACCAGTGCTGCAGGAATTCCAGCTCGGCTGCGCGGATGCCATGATCGTCGAGAATTCTTCGCATTTCTGTGTCGGACATCCCGCGCTCACGGCACGCGGCGTAATCTTCGATAGCCACTCCGATTCCTGCGAAACCGGCCTTGGCTGCGGCGGCCACTCGTTCGGCGAAAGAAAATCGCGGAGGCTCGAATACCGGCGCGCCAGACAAGGTGTAGGAGCTCACGATCAAATCGTCGCGGCCCAGAATCCGGTCATTCGACTTGCTCATATGCTTCCTCTCGCTTGGGCGAATTGTTCGACGATTTCGAACGCTCGCGGCGACAGTATTCCCAGCGGGTTCCCCCAGGTCGTTTCATAATCCTGCTGTAAGCCTCGTTTATACGCCGTTGGTTAGCCGGGCTTTTTCATAAGCTCAATTCATGAACTTTCCAGCGGGCATCCGCTTAGAACCGGACTGTGCGCGAAGCGAAAAAATACAAATGGCGATACTTGACTAACGTGACAACAAAATTCCCCGCCGAACTCCGGGAGCGCTGTGCTTTCGCCTGGGTTGTGCAGCTTTACCATTGCTCGCGCTTGCGGCCCTCCGCCTCGTCCAGCCGATCCCGGGCTAACTTAAAGATGTGCATGTTGCCTTCCATCCAGGTGACGGTCAGCTTGCACGATCGGATCTTCCAGCCCTGGCCCGTTCGCACGAAACGGTTAGTGTAGTAGCCGTACATGACCTGGTCGCTTCCACCCGTATCATTCGGAAGATGATGGCGGGCTTGCACGTAGGCGACGCAGGTGGCCTCATCGCCCTCGAGCGTAATGACATGATTGGTGATCATGTGCTGCGTGGCCTTTAGGCCGTTGATCGTGCGCCGCGCGTATTCGACCCAATCGTCGGCCTTCATCCGTTGAGGCGTGGTGCCGACGGCCGACGAAAAATCGGTCTCGATCTCGTTGGCGAAACAGGACCGGTACAAGGCCCAGTCGCGCATGTCGACCCCGGTCGCATAGCGGAGCTGCACCTCGCTGATAGCGCCGCGATCGATGAGCGCCTGCAGTTGCCTTTCGTCGATAGCCATGTGGCGACTTATAGCCCCATCCCAAAGACCCCGCCAGCCCAGATTGTGCGGCTAAGGTTGGGGCCAGGTAGCCGCCAGCCTAGTTTGGTAAGCCCGCGTCGCTGAGAGCCGATAGATGTTTGCGGTGTGGATGTTGAAGGTATCGGCGATCTTTACTGAGCGATTTTCCCTCGTTTATGAGCCCACGCACCAAGTTTATTTGCTCTGGGTTGAGTTTTCGAGGCGCCCGAGTGCATCCCCCGGCGTCGAGCGCCTCACTGCCGGCACCGTGCGTTCGGGGATCAGGTCGCATTCAAACTCGGCAATGTCCGCAAACACGGGTCATCATAAACAGCGCGCGGCTTCCCCGGCTTGGTCGACGCAAAACATCAAGGCCCCAATCGCCCCGATCCACGGGCGGTTCGACTACTTCGCCATCGCAATGGGTGAGGCCGGCATCCGTTACAGCCCGAAATAGAACTTGCGCGCTTGGCTGTTTGCTCTTTAATGATAGGTGAAGCGGATTAGTCCTATGTCTGATCGCAGCAAGAGCTACGACGTTATCGTCGCAGGCGCTGGCCCCGTCAGCCAAACCTTGGCGATCGATCTCGGTCGGCGCGGCATCCAGTGTCTGTTGTTGGAGCGCAACGCAACTGCTGCGCCGTGGCCCAAGATGGACCGCTCCAATGCGCGGACGATGGAGTTCTATCGGCGTATCGGAATCGTTGATCGCGTTCGCGCGCTCGGCTATCCGCCCGAGATTCCCATGGACGTGTTTATCGTCACGCGGCTCTGCGATCCGCCACTCGCAATGTTGCGTTATCCTTCAGTAGCCGAGTGCCGCCTCCAATTTGCCGCGTGTCGAGATGGCTCGTTGCCGCTTGAACGTTATCAACTCGTTTCGCAAAACAAGCTCGAACCGCTTCTAAAAGAAGTCGCCGAAAGTACATCGAACGTCACCGTGCGCTATGGCTGTGAACTCGTCGATTTTGCTCAGGACGACACCGGAGTGAGCGTCCTCGCCCGTTCTCTGGATGGTTCCGAGGAGACTTTGCGCGGGTCCTATCTCACCGGTTGCGACGGTGGCCCCAGTACCGTGCGCAAGAAGCTCGGCATCAAGCTCGAGGGGCGCGGCGGAATCCAGGAGGTTTGCCAGGTCATTTTTGGTTCGAAAGATCTCTACGACAAGATTCCGATCGGCAAAGGCAGGCACTACAACTTCGCACATCCGGACAGTTCGGCCATCATCGCGCAGGCCTGCCGCACCGAATTCACCTTGCACGCCAGCCTGCCGCCTGAAACGGATTTCGAGCCGATCATCCGCGATCTCGTCGGATTTCCCTGCGAGATAGACATTCGCCATGTGGTCCAGTGGCGCCAGCACCTGCTGGTTGCCGAGCGCTATCGTGATGGTCGCGTATTCCTTGCCGGCGATTCCGTCCACCTAGTCATTCCGACCGGTGGCCTCGGCATGAACACGGGCGTCGGTGACGCCTTCGATCTGTCCTGGAAACTGTCGGGCGTGATCAAGGGCTGGGGGGGTCAGTTCTGCTCGATGGATATGAGCAGGAACGGCGTCCTATCGGCCTGCGCAACCGTGACGCTGCCGGGTGGGCCGCGGCTGGGGTACCGATCTGGCGACGGCTCATCAACTCCCACGTTCGCGACAACACTCCTGAGGGCGCCGCGTTGCGCGCGGAGATCGCAGCTTCCGCGAGTATCAATCATCGTCGCATGCACGATATGCGCGGCGTCGAGTTCGGCTATAGCTATGCCGGTGCTTGCCGCTTGTCGCCTATGAGTGCGGCAATGTCCCCGAATGGGATACCTGTACGTACACGCCGCACACCTGTCCCGGTGTGCGCATCCCGCATACGTGGCTCGCGGACGGACGTGCTCTGCAAGACGTGCTCGGTGATTGGTACACGCTGCTTGATCTCGCGGGAAGTTGCGAAACCGAGGCTTTGGAAAAGGCGTTCCGGGCGTTGGGCGCACCGCTTGATGTGCTTCGGCTCGACGAGCCGCACCTGCGTGAGGTCTATAACTGTTCGGTGCTCTTGCTGCGCCCGGATTTGCATATCGCATGGCGCGGAAATGGGCCACTCAACGATCCGACTGCGCTGGCAAATCTAGCGACCGGCCATTTGAGCTCTTAGTTTGCACCACGGCGAGCGTCTCGCCCGTGCGGGCTTGCGTCATCCATAGTGAGCAGCGAGTGCTTCGTGGCCGCTAGTGTGCAGTATGATTCAGAAATCTCTGTTTAAGCCTTAGCCCAGCTCGGTCCGTTTGGCGCGGATAGTCAGTATGTGCGCAGACGAATTTAAACCATAGAATATGGCACATGGCATCATCAAATGGCACGACAATGAGGATCGATAAATCGGGGCGGATTATTGTTCCGAAGCACTTGCGGGAACGTCTTGGCCTAAAGCCGGACAGCGAACTGGAGGCCGTCGAGCAGGCGGGCGGCATATTGTTGCGCGTAGTCGAGCAGCGCCCCTCGATGATCAAGATCGACGGGCTCTGGGTGCACCACGGCGTCGCGCAACCGGGCGCGAACTGGGACCGCGTAGTTCAGGATGTGCGCGAGGAGCGGATCGGGTCCGTTCTGAAGACCTAAGCGGTGCAGGTTTTCTTCGATACCAGTGTTCTGGTGGCCGCGTCCGAACGGAGCCACCCGCATTACGCACAGGCGTGGCCGGCTCTGCGCCGGGTGGCGGCGGGAAAGGACAAGGGGTTCATGAGCGCTCACTCAATCGCCGAAGTGTACGCCGCGCTCACGCGACTACCGGTGCAGCCGCGCATACACCCGGTCGAGGCAGTACGCATCATTACCGACAACATTCTGCGGCATTTCGAGGCCGTGACCATCGGGAAAAAGGATTACATCGAGGCGCTCAGGGTCGTTGGAAATGGGGGATGGAGCGGAGCGAAGATTTACGATGCGTTGCTGATGGGCTGCGCGGCCCGGTGCGATGCTGATCGGATTTACACTTTCGACCTCGCGGATTTCCGGCTGCTGGCTCCTGCTGGGCTGCAGGAAAAAGTATGCACGCCGTGAAATCGGAACGCCTGGATCGGGGCAGTCAGCATTTTAGACGATTACGTAGAATTCGATGCGCTCGACCTCGCCGCGCGAAATCTCATCTCGCGTCCGGTCATAGAGTTTCGTGGTACGGGCGACTGATGCCCTGCCGTTTTCTGAGCGTGTTCGAGCATGCCGCCGTTTTGCAGACCAGGAGCTAACGAAGGTTCTGATGCTTATGGAAATGCGATCGGGCCGTTCGGATGCAGGCAGATGGTCAAAGTTCTGGAAGGAGTTCAGGAATCACCGGGCCAAGTGAGAAAGGTTCGGCAAGTCCCGATTTCAAGACCTAACCGATGGACAAACGGCATGGTGCAAATCTTATCCTTTGTGATACAGAAGACGAGCGTTTATCAGGCCGGCAGATATTGAACCGTAGTGTCAAGACGCCTACAAGACCTTAAAGGAGTGCTCATCCCTACCACAATGTACTGTTGGGTCGTGATTGGGAAGCTAATTTCGATCGCGAGTTGAAGCAGCTTCAGTAACCCTAGAAACAGAAAGATTTAGCGAGAATATAGAGCATGGCTATAGACTGGAGGCATGACCAGCCCGCAGTCGAGTTTCTCCGCCACTGCATAGAAGTCTGCTTTCCTGAAGTGGGGCTCCATCATGATGCGGAAATGACTGTCGATCCCGCAAATTGGCGTGCTGGAGGTGCGAAAAAAACATACCGAAATCATCCTCTACGTGGTGTGGGAGGCTATGTAAATCGCCATAACGCGATGGGTGGCTTTTCGGCCCATTCTGAAGGTCGGGCTGCAGACATATATGTAAAAATCGATAATCTCTACTTGAAAGCGATCGGAGATGCATTGTTTGCCGGATTTGTACATAACGCGGAGAATTTAGGTCTGGAAGAGGTCATCTGGAATCGGCAAATCTGGTCGTCCGCAATACCAGAGATACATGCGTACCAGGGCGCGCGCCCGCATACTGACCACGTACACGTAGCGTTCAGTCGACCTGATAGCCAAGTACGCTCAGAGCTTCTACTGAGGGTCGTGCAGGCAGCACGCGAGGATGTCATTCGTCAGTTTCCTCCATGAACATAATTAATGTGTCGAAGAGCTTTTGTGCGTCTCGCCTCGATTTGATTATTCCACTAATCCTGTGTTTTGGACCACTTCTGAACGCGCTCGATGGTACAACAGTAGATCACAAATCGAAATAAGAACCGAACCGGGACACCCATAAGGGATTAATGATAGGAAAATAGTATTGTTCGATGCCGCCGCGGAGGACCAACTTCGGATTGTGCAGTTTATGCAATTTCGAAAACACAGGCTGCTCTTTGGCGATCCCTATTAGCGCATCAAGACTCTGTCCAGGCGGAATCTCCATAAACCAGAACTCGGAAAAGGTGTTCCAGTCAATGGAAGCCGCCGACGACGCCCGAATCTGTCCTAGAATGGCCTCTCGCCTGTGGCCAATGGGTAGAGGAATCCGGTCGAATTGTTCCTGCAAGCCGAGGAGCAAGCATGCTTTAAACCACCAACGCCCATACGGGTTGTTGTCTACCCCTGCCGCCCGGAGGAAACGCTGCGGGCCCACCACTCTGATAGACTTCGCCTTCCCATCAACGAAGGTATTTAGAACGCCTCGATCAACCATGTTGAAACCTCGACAGTTCAACGCTCTACAGCAATACTCTTGAATTTGGTTAAGACCGCTTAGGTCCGCCCAAACTCGAATTTGTTGTTGCTCGAAGCATTTTCTTTCTCGGGATGGAGAAGTCAAACAATGAAGGGGCGTATCATCAAAGACTTTTTCGATGTGATCCTGGAGAACGGACTGAACGATAGCGACACGGGGCAGGGAAGTGGTTTCAGGAGCGTCTGTAAAGGACCCTTTGTGAAACCGATCTTATCCAGAGCGATGGCTACACTTGTGGAGAGTTTTCGAGGCTGAGAATTGCCCGCCTTCGGTTTCATTGGTTAAGTTTCTTAAGGACTGCCATGAGCCGAGGTTTTATCAATCAAACTTTCCTAACCTCGCCGAGGTTCTCGTATGATCGCGACGTTGAGTGGCAAGCTTAAGCTCCGCGATCCCGGACGCTTGATCATAACTACCGCCGGTGTGGGCTACGAAGTGTTCGTCCCGCTGAGCACTTATTATCGGATGCCCTCGGTTGGTGCCGAAGTTGAGTTGGAAGTTCGCCAGGTGGTGCGTGAAGACGCGTTGCTGCTTTATGGCTTCGCCAGCCCGGCAGAAAAGCAGGCGTTCGACCTGCTCATGGGCATTCAGCACGTGGGCCCCAAGCTTGCGCTGGCCATCCTGTCGGTACTCGCACCCGAAGACCTGGTGGCGGCGATAAGTCATGACGATGTCGAGCGGATCGACGCGGTGCCTGGAGTGGGCGCCAAGGTTGCCGAGCGGATCGTGCGTGAATTACGCGACAAGGTTAAGGAACTCAAGCTGTCCGCGCCGGTAAGGATGGATTCTGCTGCTTCATCGAACGGTCATGCCCAGGGCTCGTTGATCGACGACGCGGTGTCGGCGCTGATCAATCTCGGCTACAAGCCGGCAGAGGCCAAGCGCGCCGTCGATGCGGTTGATGCCACTGATGAAAAGGACGGGCTCGAAAGCCTGATTCGCAAGTCGCTCGCGATAATACTCGGTGAGAAATAACAACCATAGCGGCGAAGCTCCCGGCATAGCTGACGCTGATCAAGTCTCGGACCGTGAGCAGCAACCGGCAGTTCCGAGGCCGGCACGCCCGGACCAAGTCGAAGCAGGGTGGGGGAGGTGCCGCACCGATAGCGCACGAAGAAGACCGCCAACTCGACTATTCTTTACGTCCCCGCTCGCTGGCTGAATTCATCGGCCAGGAGCGCATTAAGCAAGTACTCGGAATGTCAGTTGAGGCAGCGCGCAAACGCGGTGAGGCGCTCGACCATACTCTCTTCTCGGCGCCACCGGGCCTGGGCAAAACCTCACTGGCTCACATCATCGGGTGTGAGCTCGGAGTGAATCTTCGTCGATGGGGGCTTATGTCAACTAGCGCGCGCGTAACCTCGGGACCAGCGATCGAACGCGCCGGCGACCTGGCCGCCATCGTCAGCGATCTCGACCAGGGCGACAATGCTGTTTATCGATGAGATTCATCGCCTTGCGCGGGTAGTCGAGGGAATCCTCTATCCCGCGATGGAGGATTTCGAGCTCAACATCGTGGTAGGCAAAGGGCCGGGAGCGCGCAGCATGAAGCTCGCGGTCAAGCCGTTTACGATGGTCGGCGCCACCACTCGCTCAGGCCTTCTAAGTTCACCGCTGCGAGACCGTTTCGGCCAGCATTATCGCCTGGATTTTTATGGTCATGGCGAACTAACGCAGATCATCCAACGCTCGGCGCAGCTGCTCGACGTCCGCATCGACCATGCCGGTGCTGTCGAACTTGCGGCTCGCGCGCGCGGCACGCCACGGGTAGCCAACCGTCTGCTGCGGCGGGTGCGTGACTTTGCTCAGGTCAAAGCAGCTCCTGCGGTAACCAGTGAAGTGGCGTTAGGCGCGCTCGAACTCCTGGAGATCGCTACCTGCGGCTTCGACAAGATGGACCGCGCCATCCTGAGCGCGATCATCGATAAATTTGGCGGTGGCCCAGTGGGGGTCGAGACCTTGGCCGCGGCGGTCGGCGAGGAAGCCGATACCATTGGTGACGTTTACGAGCCCTATCTCTTGCAGGAGGGATTCATCGCGCGGACGGCGCGCGGCCGTATTGCCACCCAGCTGGCATATACGCATCTGGGACGTACCCGCCGTGGGATGTTGCTCTAATAGGCCAAGAGCAGAGTTTCTGTTCATGTGCACCCGCTTCTCGTTGGCAGAAGACAACGATTTTGCGCCGCCCGACTTGGCGCTCGCCAATTATCGGCCGCGATACAATATTGCACCGCGGCAAGAGCACTTTATCGTCATGATCGAATACGAGAATCGCAAGCTGGCGCCCGCCAAATGGGGGCTCGTGTCCAACCCCGGCGAGCACGGCCGCGCCAAGTATTCGATCAATGCCCAAGCTGAAACCGTAGAGAGCCGGCCAACTTTCGCCAAGGCCTTCGGCTACCGGCGTTGTGTGGTTCGCGCCAATGGATTTTACGAATGGACCGGACCGAAGTATGCACGGCAGCCGTTTTGGATTCACCGCTGCGACGGCGACCTCCTCCTTTTTGCTGGCCTCTATCAGAATGGAGAAAACAACGACAACTGCACCCAGGCATCCTTCACGAGTCTGACTTGTGCAGCAAACTCAACCATAGCCACGATACATAAAAATCGGATGCCCGTGATCTTATCTGACCGCGATGCGGATGATTGGATAAATCCGCCCGAAAAGGAGCCGCTCTCGCTAAAACGGTTAATGTTGCCAATAGCGGAGGATTTGTTGGTGGCGTAGCCCGCCGCGCCCTTTGGCGAACAATGTAAGGAATGAAGGGCCGCAGCTAATTGCCGCCTGTAAGATTGAACAGCAACTATTGTTTAAGAATCAACTTCTTAGCCTTCGATTGGAGTGGGAATGGCACGAGGGTCATTTGTTGCATCGGTGGCCCTCCCGTCTTGGATCAGGCTCTCTCTCCAATACGGGCTGGAAGCCATGGAGCGCCGCCCACATGCCCCACGCCATTATCCGCGACGGCAATGGTCGTAGACACGAAGCAGATTTTGAAGACGCAGAGATTCGCATCGAAGTGTATTCCAGCGATGAGACAGTCGAGATCCTCGTCGAAGCAGTCAACAACCTCTCGCCTTCGGATCGCTGCCAGTTTGCGCTACTCAACATACCAAACATCTTTTTTCGTCGGCGCTCGGCGCGGCGGCCCTGCAGAAGGGAACGCCAGGACCGCAGCGAGCATAATCGTAGGTCAACGAAGACTCCGCGACTGCGCCTGGTGTGTCGCAAGGCGGTTTCTGCCTTCGCGCAGGGTTTGTGATGAAAAACGGCGAATTAGTCATGCTGTTGGCGCCTGTTCTCACGCCCCACGGGGTGCTGACCCTGAGGCCGTCCGGCGATGGCGCGGCGTTCGAGCCCGATCGCGGCTCGCGACTGGAGAAGGCGTTCGCAAAGGGCCCGGGACACGGACTGCTGTGCTTGGGGGCCGACGAAGTTGGCACGGTCCTGCCACCGGTGTTGTCGTACTGGCGGGAGTTCGGAGGCCGCTACGTAACGACACTGTGTGCGCTTCCCGGAATTGGCGAGCGTCGCGCCAAGCCGCCCGTGCCGGCACCAGCGAATCCTGAGCTGGAGCAGATGGTTTTGGCAGTTCCGCCGATGGCCGGCGCAGAATACCTGACGACTACTCTATTGGCCGACCTGTGGCATCGCATCGATGCGGCCTTCGATGCCGAATTCGCCATAGCCAAGCTCACCGTGCAGGAGTTCCTCAAAGGCCGCCATCCCGCCTGGAACCTCGTCGGCCGCGTACACTTCAATCTCGCCGAGAACCGGAAGGACGAAGACGCGCCGTTTGCATTTCTGGCGACCTATACGACCCGCCTTTCGATTGAGGCTAAGGCGCAGCATCTGCCGCTCGGCAAGGCGCTGCAAGAATACTCCGGGGCACGGAACCGCGAGCGTCTGTTGTCGCTGCTGATGCCCGTCCAGCGCGCGGCTGAGCAGTGCTCGTGGCTGAAGGCCATGGTCGATGCAGGCGAAATCTACCATCCGCTGCGCTGGAGCCCGACGCAAGCCCTGGCATTGCTGAGAGATGTCCCCGCTTTGGAAAGCGCCGGCGTGCTCGTGCGTATGCCGGCAAGCTGGAACAAGAACCGCCCGGCGCATCCGCAGGTGAAAGCGACAGTCGGCGGCAAGATGCCGTCGCAGGTCGGGATGGATGCTCTGCTCGACTTCCGGATGGAGGTAACGCTTGACGGCGAAACACTTTCGACGGCCGAAGTGAAGCGGCTGCTGGCCCAATCCGAAGGACTCGCTTTCGTCCGCGGCAAGTGGGTTGAGGTCGATCGTGACCGCCTCGCCCGCACACTGGAACAATTCGAGGCAATCGGGCGCCGCGCTGCCGATGAAGGCTTGTCGTTCAGCGAGGCCATGCGTCTGCTGGCCGGCGCCGGCATTACCGGCGATGGAGCTGGAACTACGTCCGCCATCGATTTTAGCAAAACCGTGGCCGGGCCGTGGCTCGCGGAAACGCTGGCAGGGCTCCGTCGCCCTGAGGGGCTCGCTCGTCTTGATCCCGGGAAGTCGCTCCAAGGCACGCTGCGTCCCTATCAGCAGGCGGGTGTGCAATGGCTCTACCTGCTTACGCGGCTCAAGCTTGGTGCATGCCTCGCCGACGACATGGGCCTCGGCAAGACCATCCAGGTCTTGTCGCTGCTGCTGGTGCTCAAAGAGGAATCCAGCGATACGCGGAAGCCAAGCCTGGTGGTAGCGCCGGCATCCCTGCTTGCCAACTGGGCCACGGAAATCGCGCGTTTTGCGCCGAACCTCAAGGCGGTCGTGGCCCATCCATCGGCAATGTCGGCGGAGCAATTGAAGTGGGATCTTGCGCAAACGCTGGCGGATGCCGATCTGTTCATCACCAGTTACGGCACCCTGGCGCGCATCCCTTGGCTCGGCTCCACGCCCTGGCGGCTCGTTATTCTCGACGAGGCACAGGCTATCAAAAACCCGGTAGCCAACCAGACAAAAGCAGTCAAAACACTCAAGGCCGAGACGCGCATCGCCCTCACCGGGACACCAATCGAGAATCGACTCGGCGATCTCTGGTCGATCTTCGATTTCATCAATCCCGGTCTCTTGGGATCATCCAAGCAGTTCTCGGAGTTCGTAAAGAACCTCGCGGACCGGCCTCAAAATCCGTACCGACCACTGCGCGACCTGGTGCGCCCCTACATCCTACGGCGCCTCAAGACCGACAAGAGCATCATCGCCGACTTGCCCGACAAGACCGAGGTCAAGACCTTCTGCCCGTTGAGCCGCAAGCAAGCAGCGCTCTACCAGCAAGCGGTGGACGATCTTAGCCAACAGCTTGAGCAGGTCGACGGGATGAAGCGCAGGGGCCTGGTGCTCGCCTTCCTCATGCGACTGAAGCAGATCTGCAACCATCCCTCGCAGTGGCTCGGCGATGGTGCCTGGGTCGAAGGTGACAGCGGCAAGTTTGCACGTCTGCGCGAACTCGCGGAGGTCATCACTGCCCGACAGGAGAAGGCGCTCGTCTTCAGCCAGTTCAAGGAGACGACGGCGCCGCTAGCGGCGTTCCTGGGCTCAGTGTTCGGGCAACCGGGACTGGTGCTCCATGGCCAGACTGAGGTGAAGAAGCGAAAGGATCTTGTGCGCCGTTTCCAGGACGATGAGAGCGTCCCGTTCTTCGTGCTCTCAGTCAAGGCGGGCGGTGCCGGGCTCAATCTCACCGCGGCTTCGCATGTCATCCATTTCGACCGGTGGTGGAATCCTGCGGTCGAGAACCAGGCCACTGATCGCGCGTTCCGTATCGGACAAACCAGAAACGTGCTCGTGCACAAGTTCGTCTGCCAGGGCACCGTCGAGGATAAGATCGACCAGATGATCGAGTCAAAGAAGCAGCTGGTGGGGGACGTTCTCGAAGGCGGGGCGGAAATGAAGTTGACCGAGTTGAAGGACGAGGAATTGCTGAAGCTGGTAGCGCTTGATCTCGGCGCGGCGATGAAGGAGAGCTGATCGATGAACTATCACGAATGGCGGCACTATGTGCCGGTGGCGGAGAGGCGGCGAAAGACCGAGAAAAAGCTCGCCAAGCTCAAGCAAAAGAGCCAATCCATCTCGCCCCTGACGATCGTGGGCCGGGCGATTGCCAAGTCCTTCTGGGGCAAGTCCTGGTGCACCAATCTCGAGCGATACAGCGACTTTGAGAATCGGTTGCCACGCGGCCGAACCTATGTCCGCAACGGCTCCGTGGTCGACTTGCAGATCGCAAAAAGCAAGGTGTCGGCGATAGTCAGCGGCTCCGACCTCTACACCGTGACAATCACCGTTGCGCCCGTTACGGCGACCCGTTGGAAGGCCATTTGCAGGGATTGCGCGGGGACCATCGATTCGCTGGTTGAGCTGCTACAGGGGCGCCTTTCCAAAGGAGTCATGGACCGGGTCTGCCGGGAAGGCGATGGGCTCTTTCCTGCACCCACGGAGATCAGGCTGTCCTGCAGCTGTCCCGACTGGGCCGACATGTGTAAGCACGTAGCGGCGGTGCTCTATGGCGTCGGCGCCAGGCTCGATGAAAAGCCTGCGCTGCTCTTCGAGCTACGTGGTGTCGACGAAAACCAACTCCTCGCAAATGCCGGACAGAATCTTTCGCTGAAAATCGCGGTACCAGCCACAACGAAGGTGCTTGATGATGGTGATGTCGCCGCTCTGTTCGGTCTGGAGATGGGCGAGGCTGGGAGATCCGACATTCCCACCCGTCCAGAGCGTCCGCAACGACGTAAAACATCGAGAGTTCCGAAGACGCGGGCTGGAAAGAGGGCTGTGCCCTACAAGAAGGGCAAACGAAAACGCGCAAACTGGCAAGAAACCCCAGTTCCGAATTTGCCGCGGCCCCCTGGCGGTAAAGGACTTTGCAGCGGCGGCGTTCGCCGATGACGAGCCGGAGCGCAAGGGGGCAGGGTAGGGTAATCATATTCGAGATGTTCAGGCGAGAACACAAGCATATCGTTCAAAATCCTCTGAAATGCGGAGCGTTTACTCCCACGCGAAGGTGCCTTGCGCGCATGTTCGTCGGGCGTTTGCCGTCGATCGGGCAGTGGTCTCTCGGCGTCTAGATGCGCTCACGACTCTACCCAATAATTCCACCGATGATAGTTCACCTGATCGACGGTACGTACGAGCTCTTCCGCCACTACCATGGCCTCCGCCGTGTCCCCAAGGACCAGGACCGGCCGTTCGGGGCTGTCGTCGGCGTGCTGGGCAGCGTGCTGCAAATGATCGAGGAGGGAGCGACGCACCTGGGTGTCGCCACGGATCATGTCATCGAATCCTTTCGCAACGAACTCTGGAGCGGATACAAGACGGGCGAGGGCATTGATCCGGCACTTCTTGCGCAGTTTCAGCCGCTAGAGGAGGCTCTCGCCACGATGGGAATTGCAGTATGGCCGATGATCGAGCTCGAGGCGGACGATGCGCTGGCCTCGGCGGCTTTCATCGCCTCGAAGGATACTCGTGTGCACAAGGTGTGCATTTGGACCCCGGACAAGGATCTTGGGCAGTGCGTGCGCGACGATCGCATTGTGCAGGTGGATCGAAGGAGCAAGACCATCAGGGACGCTGAGGGCGTGCGAGCGAAGTTCGGGGTCAGCCCGGCGCTGATCCCAGACTATCTTGCGCTTGTGGGCGACAGTGCGGACGGATATCCCGGCATGGCCGGCATCGGGCCGAAGGGTGCAGCGCGCCTCCTCGCACGGTATGGCCGAATCGAGGACTTCCCGCCACAGGTTCTGGGCGAGCGCAGCGAGCTTGCGCTGCTATTCAAGAAGCTGGCGACGCTTCGGACGGATGCACCACTCTTTCGCAACATCGATGAGCTCCGGTGGGACGGACCGACAGACAAATTTTCAGACTGCTGCGAACGACTGGACGCCCCTCAGCTCCTCACCCGCGCCGACAAAGCCATTGCGGCACACGTATAAGCGGCGCGTATCAACGAATCGTTTTTGGGGCGCCATCGCCGAGATCTAGAATCTTCGAGTGGTTTGATCAGTGGCTCAAGGGCGAGCGCACGAAGATTATGGACGAGCCGGCGGTCTTGTATTCGCCGCGTGCGTGGGTCGCCGACCAGAAAAATTACGTTGCCAATGATTGGCGACATTCGGAGAGCTGGCCGCCAACGGGAGCCGTTCAGCGGAAGTTGTATCTGACTGATGATGGCCGCCTCACCGCCGACGGTCCAGATGGCGAGGCCAGACGCTACCTCTACGATCCGCAGCGGCCGATTCCGACGCTCGGCGGCCGCAATATGTTGATCGAGGGCGGGCCGCGCGATCAACTCCCGGTGCAGGCGTTGCCGAACTACGGCCTAAGCTATCGAAGCAAGGTCCTCGACCAGGAACTGACCATAGCCGGTTCGGTGGAAGTCACGCTCAACATTCAGTCGAACTGCCGGGATACGGATTTTGTGGCGAAGTTAATTGAGCTGCACGCGGATGGCCGTGCGATGTTGCTCATGGACGGAGTGGTGCGGGCGATGTATCGCGACGCTGCGGCCGGACCCCAGCAGTTGGCGCCGGACCAGGTCTATGCTGACGATTCATCTCGGCGATATCCATCATACCTTTACCGCCGGCAGCCGCCTGCAAGTGGATATCACCAGCAGCAATTTTCCACGCCGTGTCCGTAACACGAACAGCGGCAACGCGATACTGGCAAACGATACGGCGGCGGACATCCATATCGCCACCAATACGGTACACCATCGCGAAGCGCAACCATCGTTCCTCGTGCTCCCAGTGCTGCCTGTCTCACCACGAGACTAGCTTTAACACGGCATGCTGCGGCCGGCTGGGCCTTAAATTTTATATTATCCTTGCTCTACCAAGTGGTTAAGGCCAAGAAGTGGTGCATCTATAAAGGAGAGTGCGATGGCCAGCTTCGTTCTCGTTCACGGCGCGTGGCACGGTAGTTGGTGCTGGAAGCGCGTACGCAAGGCGCTACAGGCAGCAGGCCACGAGGTCTTCACTCCCACTCTGACGGGTGTGGGGGAGCGTTCCCACCTTTTGTCCCGCGAAGTGAACCTGGAAACACATATCCAGGATGTAGTGAACCTCATCAAATGGGAGGAACTCTCGGACATCGTACTGTGTGGTCACTCGTACGGCGGGTGCGTCATTAGCGGGGTTGCAGATCGCAGTCCCGCTCGCATCCGTGCCCTTGTGTACCTGGATGCCTTCGTGCTCGACGATGGTGAAAGTCTCGCCCAACACCTCCCAGAAGAGCAATACAAAATGCTCTTCGAAGGCGCGAACGCGAGAGGCGAGGGATGGCAGGTTCCTCCCATTCCAGGCGAAGTGTTCAAAGTCAACGCTCAGGATCTGTTGTGGATGAATCAGCAATGCACCCCACACCCCATTGACTGCTTTCGACAGCGGATCGCCCTGACCGGGGGTATTCAGAACATCACAAACGTGACATTCATTCTCGCTACCGGTTGGAATGGGTCTTCGCCTTTCCCACCGTTCTATAAAAAGGCGAAAGCCAAGGGCTGGAAGACACGCACTCTGTCGTGCGGGCACGACGTAATGTTGGACCTCCCTGAAGAACTCACAAAAGTGCTGCTCCACGAATTGGGTATTTGACAATGAAAGCGCGAAATGCGGGACTGACAACCGCGAGGGACGCAGGTTTGCGGTAAATGCGCCGCCCATTTGCTTGCTCCTGTCCAAAGTGGGGCGCTCCGAACGACCCGGCGAATGACTTCTGCGGTGACGGCGGGATCTCGCTGCGCCATCGCCGGCAGCCCACGCCGAACCGGCAAATGCTCCAGAACCGCCAATCCGAATGTATATGTAAGTGCTAGATGCTTGAGAGGCGAGGCCACAAAGTGCCCTGCCGATTAGCAATTCGAGTAAGCGGTGAAGCGTTGCGGCAGCCCGCTGAGTTCCACCAAGGATCGCGTCAGGCGGGAGATCACACCGTGCCGATGTGAGATTGTCGATTTTCGCGCCATCAACGGCGTCGATGCGGTAGATTACCCGAGCCATTGAGGATTGGCGTAGGTGCCGTCAAAGTGTTGGCTCGTCTTGTATAATTCGTATTGGCCGCTTCTTGCCGATTGCGCCGTGGTGGCAAGCAAGGCCGCCACTTGTTGCTTAGTCATGGGCTGAAAGCTCGACGCGGCCTGGAGTGCTTGCATGAGAATCGGAACTGAATCGCAACCCGTAACGACAACGCTCGTCGGCAGATTCATTGCATAGTGCAGGCATTCGATAGGACTGACTACTTTGCTGTTCAGAATGAAATGGTCACCCATCGATTTCATGCCGATCACACCGATGTTGTGCGCGCCGAGCGCAGGCAGGACCTTGGCCTCAAAGCTATCGAAATGCGCGTCCATCACGTTTAACGGCATTTGGACAGTGTCAAAGGTAAAGCCGTGAGCAAACGCGGTCCTCAACATTGCCAGATGGATTTCAGGGCTCTTGTGACCGGTGAACCCGATATAGCGCACCTTGCCGGCCTGTCTCGCGTTGAGCATCGCTTCAAGCGCGCCGCCCGGAGCAAAAATCAGTTGGGGGTCGGAGTTGCGAATGATTTCGTGAAACTGAATGAGATCGATTCGATCGGTCTGCAGCCGGCGGAGCGAGTCGTCCAGTTGCTGCGCGGCGGTCCTGGCGTTGCGCCCATCAAGCTTGGTCATCAAAAATACCTTCTCGCGATACCCGTCGCGCAAGGCTTTGCCCATTCGGATCTCGCTGATGCCGCCATTGTAATCCCAGCAGTTATCGAGAAAGTTTATACCGCCGTCGATTCCCATTCGGACGATTCGAATGCTGGTTGCCTCGGTGACGTTTGGCCGGCCGAGATGATAGCCGCCAATCCCGACAATCGAGACTTTCTCGCCCGTACGTCCGAGTGTTCGGCGCGGGACGTCGCTGGCAGACGCCGCACCGCGAAGCACCGGCAGGATAGTTACTGCCGCGAGCGCCGACTTAAGAAAGTTTCGCCGATTCATCGTTGGGCCCCTTCAAATCTCTCATAAAGCCGTCTAAAAGGAGTTTCGCCTTAAAACCACCATTCGTAAGGTCCGACGGTTGTCCGAAAGTTGGCTTAAACTATTACTTTAGAATTTCAACCTCGTCGAGCAAAATCTCATCCTTGCTCCAATCATCGACTTTTGTGATAACAGGTGACTGATCCGCTGCGATCGGCTGAGCGTGTTCCGGCGTGCCGCCGTTCTGAAGATAGGCAGTGACTCGGTCGCGCGAAAAGTATGACAGCAGGTGGAGTAGGGAAGGACGGCTCCCCTGGTCCGCCGCTTTATCATGTAAAGCACATCACTGCATATCATCGGTCTGCCGGGTGAGCTTGTCGCCCTTTTTGGAGCTCCGGAATAGCTGCCCCTTCTTATTGTCGCCGATGCCCGCGGCGCCGACTCCAAGGGTCCAGATATTCGTCCAGACTCACCATCCAATACGACACCTTGTGGAGGTACCGGCCGCTTGAGCCGTAGCATTCATAAATTCTCCTGCGAGGACGCCAGCTTGCGCATCTACGAGCCGGCCGCTATTCAGATAGGAACTCCTCAGCTGCCTAAGCCTTGAGAGGTCCAGGTATGGAATTCGGAATAATTATGATGTACCGAAACCCGCCTCAATGGTCTCGGCCGGTTCAGGAGCTTTATCGCGACTTGCTTGATCTTTGCGTACTGGCTGAAGAACTCGGGATTGACCATCTGTGGACGAGCGAA
>Ga0073928_10004719_pt1 | contig 19832 bp, 14 predicted proteins | sample PaiPotPPA55metaG_FD_76969 | JGI IMG/M metagenome (GOLD analysis project Ga0073928, IMG submission 76969) | Iron sulfur acid spring bacterial and archeal communities from Banff, Canada, to study Microbial Dark Matter (Phase II) - Paint Pots PPA... ...
GAGGTCACGTTCGACGGCGTCAGCACGATGCGATAAGCCGACATGACGTTCATGCCGGTCAGCGGCACGGTGATGCTGCCGGAGGAGGTGGAGTAGACACTGCGAGAGATCACCTGCGGAGTCGCGCCGGCGCCCGTGTACCCGGACCAGTTCGTCGCCTCGACCGTGGCGACGACGTTGGAGCCGAAGACGCTCGAGGAGATCCCGTTGACCACCACGTTCGCGGCGCCCGACGCGCCACCGAGCACGACCTGCGCCTGGTCCTTGGTCGTGTCATACGACGCCAGCCCCTGCAGCGTGTTCGTCGTGTTCGGCGAGGGCGGGGTGACCGAGACCGTGTTGCCGGTCATCCGGGCGTACCAGTAATACAACCAGTACGCGCCGGTCGGCGTGTTCTGACCGGTGACCAGGTCGTCGAAGTTGCCGGCGATGTCCCAGTAGGCCAGGTCCGCGTAGACCTTCGCCTTCTCGAACATGGCGATCCACTGCACGAGCTGCCCGGGCACGGACAGGTCGTAGCGGTTGCCGTACTCGTCGATGTCGATCGGGATCGGGCTGGTGATGCCGGCCGCCGTCTCGTCCGCACGGTAGGCGGCATAGTGGGCGGCGAAGTCGGCGGTCGAGCTGGAGGACAGCTCGTGCCAGCTGATCATGTTCGGCAGGTCGCCGGCCGCCTTGGCGTGCGCCAGGAAGGCGGGCAGGAACGCCGTGTCGAAGCCGGACTCGTTCGGTCCGACGATCAGCGCCCCGGGATCGTCCGACTCGATCTCCGAGTACAGCGCGTCCCACCAGGTGTAGAAGTTGCTGTAGTAGCTGGAGCCGCCGCCGAGGTCGAACCACTGCTGATCCGGCTCGTTGAAGGGCACGATCTCGAAGTCGGCCTTCTGCGGGCTGGCGTCGATCGCGGCCATGATGGTGTTGACCGTGGACTCGTAGGACGCCAAGGTCTCGGTCGGGTACGGCCAGCTCGAGTAGATGTCCTGCAGGTACACCAGGATCTTGCCGTTGCTGTCCTCCTTCATGAAGGACGCGGAGATCTTCCCGGCGTCGCCGTTGGGGTGTTGGGTGTCCCCGGGCGGCCCCTGCGCGATGGTGGTCACGTTCAGCGGCGTGACCAGGTTGCTGCTCGGCACGCCCGCGTCGGACACGCCGTACAGCGCACCGTTGGCGCCGTGCATGACGGCTCCGGTGGTGGAACCGAGGTTGACCGTGAAGGTGGAGGTGGCGGCCGACGCGGGTGCCACGGACGTCAGTCCGCTCACCCCCGAGATGGTCGCCAGCAGCGTCGCCGCCGCCGTCAAGCGCGCCTTTGCGCTCGTCAGTTTCATTGGTCTGGCACAGCTCCGTTCGGATCGAGGGTTATCTGTTCGGTGGTGCCGACCCGCCGGAGGTGGATCATGGTGCTCGCGTAGTCCCCGGCGGGCAGTTCGAGGGGAAGGCCGCGGCCGAGCAGGACGGCTCCGTGGTGCAGCCGTCCGGTGGCCGCGTCCTGGTAGCGGGCGAGGGGATCGAGGCCGCGTAGCGGCAGGTCCGGGTCGGCCCGGCCGAAGCGGCGCGCGTCGAGGAAGGCGAGCACCGCGCTCTGCCCGCCGTCCGGCGCGATGTACTGCAGGGCACTGAGATATCCGCCGGGCGGCCGCAACCGGTGCACGACGCCGTGCTGGATCAGCGGGCGTACGGCCTTGTACCTGGCGACGAGCTCGGCGGCGCGCTTGAGCTCCTCCTCGCTCCAGGCCGTCAAGTCTCCGCCGATGCCAAGCACGCCAGCCGACGCGACGTGGAAGCGGTAGTCCAGCGGCAGTTGTCTGCCGGTGAACGGGTTGGGCGAATCGGTCACCCACGCCGCCATCGTCCGGGCCGGGTACAGCTGCGAGTAGCCGTGCTGGATGTGCAGCCGATCGGCGGCGTCGGTGTTGTCCGAGGCCCAGACCTGGTCGGTGCGGGCGAGAATGCCCAGGTCCAGGCGGCCGCCGCCGCTCGCGCAGGCCTCGATGCGCAAATCGGGGTGATCGGCGCGCAGCCGGTCGAGCACACCGTAGAGGTTATGGACGTAGTCGGTCCACAGCCGGTCGTCGTCAGGCTCGCCGGGCCCGGGGCCGACCTCCGAGAGCGAGCGGTTCATGTCCCACTTGAGGAAGTCGATCGCGTTCGCTCGCAGCAGGCCGTCGATCGTCGCGTGCAGCCACTCGGCCACGTCGGCTCTGGCGAGATTCAGCACCAACTGGTTGCGACTCTCGGTGCGCGGACGGTGTGGCCGGTGCACGACCCATTCCGGGTGTGCCCGGTACAGGTCGCTGTCGGGATTGACCATCTCCGGCTCGACCCAAAGGCCGAAGCGCATGCCGAGCCCATGCACGTAGTCGATCAGCGGAGAAAGGCCCTCGGGGAAGCGCTGCGGATTGGGAGTCCAGTCGCCGAGACCGGAATGATCGCTCGTCCGAGTGCCGAACCAGCCGTCGTCCACCACGAACAGTTCGGCGCCCATGGCCGCGGCCCGGTCCGCCAGCGCGCGCTGACCCTCCTCGGTGACGTCGAACTCGGTCGCCTCCCAGGAGTTGTACAGGACCGGCCGCAGCTCATCTGGGTGCGGCAGCACGTGAGCGCGCACGTGCGCGTGCCAGGCGCGGCTCGCGGCGCCGAAGCCGCCTTCGGTGTACATGCCGAGGCTGACAGGCGTCTCCAGCTGCTCGCCGGGCGCCAACAGCCGCAGCGTCGGGGAATGACCGAACCCTGCGGACACTGAGACGCGATCGCTCGGCAGCCGCTGCGTGCACAGCTGCCAACTGCCGCTCCACGCGAGCGCCACGCTGTACACCGCGCCGTGCTCCTCAGTGGTCCCGCCGTCGTCGAGCATGACCCAGGGGTTCGCCTGATGGCTCGTCACGCCACGTCGGCTGCACGACGTCGTCTCGCCGAATGCCAGAGCGCCGTGGTGCACCTGTGACTCGGCCGCCCACTGACCGTGCACTTGGCTGAGCCGGTAGTCCTCGAGCTGCGGCAGCACCCAGGTCGCCGAATCGGCGCGCACCACAGTGATCGGCGACGAGTCGGGCTCACCCGTATGCGACAGGGTGACGCTGCGCTCGATCGCACTCGCGGCCCGGCGGATCCGGTAGTGCGACTCCAGCTTCAAAGGGTAGTGGCGGTCGGCGAATTCGAGCACGAGCTCAACGTCGTAGTCGTCGCCGCCGTCGCTGCGGATCCGGTGGCCGGCGAACTCCAGGTCCAAGTCCCGGGTGCCGTCGACGAACCGCACCTGAATCGCCGGGTGACCGAACCGCAGGCCGCTGACGACGCTCAGGTCCAGCACGCCGTCCAGCGGATCCTCGCAGCTCCGGCCGCGTGGCGGGGGATAGTCGAGCAGGGCCGCGGCCTGCGCGCCGTCGAGCCGTCCGCCCCAGTGCAGGACGCGCGGCAGGTCGTCCGGGCCCAGGTGCAGCACGTAGCTGGACGCCGCGGCGGTCAGCACCCAGAGCCGGCGCTCCGGGACGTGCACGATCTGCGACATGACGGCCTCTCAGTAGCGGACTGCAGTGTTACGAAGGCATGCGTGCGTCATCCGGGCGCGAGCCTGTGATCGATAACAATTCAGCTCGACAAGAATCGAGCGATCAGGCATAGAAGACGTGTCGTCGGCTAGACCGGCGCCGGACCGCTGCTCTCGCGCAGGATCAGCTCCGGCTCGTCCCAGCTCGGCGGGGGCGGCGCGGTGGGGTCAAGTAGACCGTGCAGGATGCCGAAGGCCGCCCGCCCGAGTCCCTCGAAGTCGAGCCGGACGCTGGTCAGCGCCGGGGCCAGGAACGCGGACTGCGGCGCGTCGTCGAATCCGATGACGCTCAGGTCGCCGGGCACGTCGCGCCCGGCCTCGCGGGCCGCCCGCAACACGCCGAGCGCCACGTCGTCGTTCCCGGCCAGGATCGCGGTGATCGAGCGGTCCGCCACCAGTTGACGGGCCGCCAGATACCCGGAGCGCGGCGTCCAACCCGCCTCGAGCCGTGCCGGGACCGGCCGGCCGGCCGCGGCCAGCGCGTCGTGCCAGCCCCGGGCGCGCTGGCTCTGCTGCGTGGTCGAGGACGGGATGGACAGGTAGTGCACGGTCGCGTGGCCGAGCGAGAGCAGGTGCCGGGTGGCCCGGGACGCGGCCTCCAGGTCGTCGATCCAGACCTGCGGCCGCGCGTCGGAGACCTTCCCGGCGGCGGGCCGCTCCACCACGCCCACCACCGGATACTCCCGAGGCAGCGCCTCGAGAGCGCGGACCCCGGCCTCCTCGAACGCGATCACGATCGCGGCGCGGCCGGTGGACAGCCGCTCCGCCACGTCCGCCTGGCTCTGCGCCGCCTCGGGTTCGAGGACGCTGATACCGACGGTGAAACCGGCCGCGCGCGCGGCCTCCTCGATCCCGGCCAGCGCCGAGGCGTAGCCGTAGGGCGCCGTCCCGGCCGTCAGCACGGTGACCGCTCTGACCGGGCCGCCGGCCAACTGCTGAGCGGCCCGGTTCGGGGTGAATCCGAGATCCTCGATGGTCTGCAGCACCAGGGCGCGGGTCGCCGCCTTCACGTGCGGCTTGCCGTTGATCACCCGGGAGACCGTCTGGTGCGAGACGCCCGCGACCCTGGCCACCTCCCAGATGCTGGTGGCGGCCTGCCCGCGGTCGGGCGGCGACGGAGATGCGCCGGTGTTGATGTTACCGCTCCCAGTCACTGAGTAATTGTCGAGGGCCGTGGATCGGGCTGTCAATCGAGGCGTGCGCGCGGCGGGTGCCGACTCAGCCGTCGCTCGCGACCGCCGCGTTGGATACGGTCGTGATGTCGCTCGCCGCGGACTGCGGGGTCATCTGGTTCAGCCACACCTGGTTCATGTCCTTGAGTACCACGTTGGTGAACGCGGTGCCTGACAGAGTCAGCGGATAGCCGATCGTAGTACCCTGCGAACCCTGGTAGAACGCTGAGACGTCGATGCCCTTGGTCTGCCACGCCGCGATGAATCCGGTGTCCAGGCTGGGGATCGCCGCCCAGACCGTGCCGGAGTCGGTGACGATCTTCTCCGAGGCCGCGGAACCGAGCCACTCCTCGAGCTGCCACGCCTGAGTCGGGTGCTTGGTCCCGGCGTAGATCGCGTCGGTCAGGCCGTTGAAGACGGTGCCGGAGCCGCTCGGGCCGGTCGGCAGGGCTGTTACGCCCCAGCTGCCCGTGGGCAGCGAGCTCTCGTACGTGTCAAGGTCCCAGTCGCCGTCGAAGGTGATGGCGGCTGTGTTCTGGGCCAGCAGCTGCGGAAGCTGGGCGGCGTTGGGAGTGTTCGTGATCGTCCCCGGTGCGGCCACGTGCCACTTGTACATCAGGTCCTGCTCGAACTGCATCGCCTGGACGCAGGCCGGCGAGCTCACGGTCCAGCTGCCGTATGCCTTGTCCTGCAGCTGGCAGCCGTTCTGCACGCCGAAGTCCCACCAGTCCTGCTGGCCGTTGGGGGCCTCGAGCGCTATGCCGTACTGCTTGATGTGGCCCGCGTCGAATCCGGCCTGGTTCGGGTGCTTGCCGTTGTCGTCGATGGTCAGCTTCTGCAGAGCCTGGACGAAGGTGCCGCCGTCCGTGGTGTTCCAGCTCAGCGAGCCGAGCTGGGCCGCCGTCATGCCGGCAGCGGTCAGGTCCTTCGAGTTGTAGATGGTCTCGATGGTGTCCCAGTCCTTGGGCAGGCCGTAGAGCGTGCTGCCGTTCTCCCACTCCGAGAGCAGCTTGGGACTGTACACGCTCAGGTCGAGCTTCGAGGACGCCACGTCGGGGGCGATGTTCGTGATGATGCCCTCCTTCGCCAGCTCCGGCAGGTACTCCAGGTGGTCCCAGAACACGTCGGGCATGTTCCGGCCGGCCGCGGAGGTCTGCAGCTTCGCCCAGTACTGCGCCCACGGCACCAGGTCGATGGTGACGTGGATGTCCGGGTTCGCCTTCTCGAACACGTCGATCGACTGCTGGTAGGCAGCTTCTTCGCTGGTCTGCCAGATCATGTAAGTAAGGTCGACGACTCCGCCGGAGCTCGACGACGACGTACCGCATGCCGAGGTCAACCCTGCGATCGTGGCGAAGACGGCCGCGCCGGCGAGCGTCCTGGTAGCGCGTCTGAACATGGGTGTGCTCCACTTCTCTGTGGCTGTGCACTGATGGAAACAAAAGGGTGAGGATGTACCGGGTCGGGCGGGCAGGCGCTCCCGCCGGGCCCGCTCCCTACTTCAGTCCGGTGAGCGCGATCGACCGGACGATGTGACGTTGGAACAGCAGGAAGATCACTATGAGCGGCAGTAGGGCGACGGCCGCCGCGGGGAGCAGGATGTGCAGTTCGGAGGCGTACTGACCCTGCAGTGCGGAGATCCCGACGGTGACCACCTCGTCTCGCTCGCTGCTGGTGGCCATCAGCGGCCACAGCAGGCTGTTCCACGTGTTGACGAACGTGATCACGGCCAGGGTGGCGAGGATCGGCTTGCTCAGCGGCAGGATGATCCGGCGCAGCACGCCCCAGGTGCCGACGCCGTCGATGCGCGCGGCGGCTTCCAGGTCGGCCGGGATGGTCTGGAAGTACTGCCGGACCAGGAAGATCCCGTACGGGGTGCCGAAGACGTAGGGCAGGATCAGCGCTCGGTACGTGTCGATCAGGTTGAGGTGGCTCATGATCAGGAACAGCGGGATCAGCGTGACGATCTGCGGCACCATCATCATCGCGATGAAGCCCCAGAACAACGGCTCGCGCCCGGGAAAGTCCAGTCGGGCGAAGGCATAGGCGGCCAGAGTGCTGAACACCAGCTGTCCCACGGTGATGGCGACGGCCACGATCGTGGTGTGGATGATGAAGCCGGACATGTCGTACTGCGACCACAGCGTGGCGAAGTTCGACCAGGTGGCCGGGACCGCCGGCGTCCAGGCCTGGCTGGACAGCAGGGTGGACTGCGGCTTGAAGGCCGAGTTGAGCGTCATCAGGTACGGCGCGACCGAGACCAGCGCGCCCAGCGCCAGCAGCAGGTAGAGCGGGAGACCGCGAGTCAGTTTCATTTCGGGCCCCTAGCTGAAGTCGTAGACGGTGCGGGAGCGGAAGTAACGGAACTGAATCACCGTCACCAGCAGGATCACCGCGAACAGGAGGATGGAGAGGGTGGCCGCGTACCCGGCGTGGAACAGCTGGAAGGCCTGCTGGTAGATGTAGTAGTTCATGGTGGTCGTCGAGGTGCCCGGGCCGCCCTGGGTCATCACGAACACCGTGTCGAACTGCTGGAACGACCCGATGACGTTGGTGATCAGCACGAAGAACATGGACGGGCGCAGCAGCGGCAAGGTGATCTTGAAGAAGCGCTGCATCGCGTTGACGCCGTCGAGCGAGGCCGCCTCGTAGACCTGGGTGGGGATCGCCTGGAGGCCGGCGAGCAGGAAGAGCATCGTGTAGCCGGTGTACTGCCACACGTTGACGGACGCGACCACCGGCATCGCCCAGCCGCTCGAGGTCAGCCAGTTCGGACCGGTGAATCCGAACATGGAGATGATGTGGTCGATGATCCCGGAGCGCGGGTCGAAGAACCAGTTCCAGATCACGCCGAGGGCGACCGGCATCGCCATCCACGGCAGTACGAACACGACCCGCAGGAACTTGACGCCGCGCATCTTCCGGTTGAGCGCCAGGGCGAGCAGCAGTGCGAGTACCGTCTGAATCGGGATGTTGAGCAGGACGTAGTACGCCGTGTTCTCCAGTGCGTGCCATGCCTCGCTGTCGCGCATCATCTGCCGATAGTTGGCGAGGCCGACGAACTGGGGCGAACCGATCAGGTTCCAGCTGAACAGGCTCAGGATGAACACGCCGATGACCGGCAGCACGAGGAAGGCCAGAAAGCCGAGCAGGCTCGGCCCGATCAGGGCGTACGCCTCGATGGCGGTGCGTATTCGCCGTCGTCGCCGGGACCGCGCGCCGGCCGAGGCCTTGGCCGCGGCGGCGGCAGCGGCGACTGTGTCGACGGCGTCGTCCTCCCCGCCCGAGCCGGACCGCGACTCTCCGCCCGGAGGGGCCGAGGCCGCGACCCCAGTCCTGTTAGCGCTCACAATCTTGCTCCCATGCTGCACGACGTCGGAACTGATGGGGGTTTTCGGCCGAGCCCGGCCCGGACCCCTGGTCGGCAGGGGGATGGAGGCAGGTGGCCGCGGAGTGGGCGGCACCGACGAGGCCGGGCTCTGTAGTTGATCTAGCGTGGCGTCGAGGCGACGCTGGGGGAATGTTTACCGGTAACAGAATTGGCTGTCAAGGCCGCCGTCTGGCCGCACGTCGGCTGACGATGCGTCACGTATCGGCCGGGCTGGCGGGCCTGCTGCCTCGAAATGCTCCACTGCCGGCGTAGAGAACGGCTGCCATGCCGACGATCGATGGTTCGTATCAGTGATACGAATAGTGTGTGAGCACTCGCCCGACAAACATTGCACTGTCGATACTTGGCGGAAACGAGAGTGCCAGCGCCAGCGCGCCCTCGTAGTCGGGCTGAGATAGGGACAGGCGACCGCCCGTGACAAACGTCGGCCGGTGCCAATCGTCCTGGCTGCGGGCGGCTTGGTGCCAATCCTTCTTGTAGCGGTTCACCCCGCGCAGGGTCTGGAAGTAGACGTCGTAGCCGAGCATGCCGACGTAAAACTTCTCCTCGTGCGTGGGCCTGCCGGTGGGCGACCATTCGCGCAGTAGCCGTCCGTCGGAGACCACCGCAAGCTTTTCCAGGATCCTGACATACTTGTAGCCGGGCTGGACTTTCTGATCGAAGTCCGCCTCGTCCAGTCCGAAGAACCGCGCGTTCGGATCCTCCGGAGCCACCCAAGCCCGGCCGAGTCCGCGCGCATCCAGCACGTACTGCGTGCGTGGTTCGGTCACGTCGAAAGGATCGAGTCCGCCGGCTGGGCAGTCGTACGTCGTCCGGGTGGACGGCAATGACGGCATCGGGTCTCGGCCCCAGGCTGAGGGGGTGATAGAGGTCATGTGGACTATTCTCACCCCATGACGGCCCCGACTTACCTCGACTGCTGCGAACGTCCCGAGCTTTCCGTGCTGCGCGTCCTGTACGAGTCGACTCACGACGTGGAATCCCTCAAGCGCTGCGATTCCTGTGGCACGTACTGGTTCTACCGCTTCCACGAGTGGACCAACTGGGCGACGGGCGATGACGACCTGACCACGTGGCACGCACCGCTCACCGATGACGAGGGCGCCCGCCTGCGGGACGCGCCGGATCGGGAAAGCATGGACCTGTCATTCCTCGAAGCCCGCCGCAGTTGGATGTCGGACGACGAGGGTGCCCGCAGCGTGCCGAGAACCCCCGGGCACCCCTGGTCCTAGCAACTCACATTTGCCAGGCCCCGCCGACTCGTCGACAGGATGCTCCGGAAAGCGTTTGCCGCGTGCGGCGCCGGTGGTCCAGGATCGGAAATCGCGACGAGGGAGGAGCGGCAGAGTCGTGGTGACGGACGTGGATGACGGGCAGTTCGCGGACTCGCGGTTGGGCTGGGGCGCGCTGCGTCCGGCGGGGATGCGGGCCCTGATAGTGGAGCGGCGACGTCTGCTGGCGCTGCTCGCCCCTGCCGGGCGCTGGACGGTCGCCGGGATCGTCGCGGCGGCAGTGGCGCAGGTTGCCGGGACGATCGGCGCAGCGTTGACCACCGGGTGGCTGGTCACATCCGCGACGACGGCGCACCGGCTGGCCGCCGTGATCCCGGCACTGCTCGCAGCGGTGGGCGTTGTCCTCGGCGTCCAGGTCGCGATGCTTATCGGGCGTGCCTGCGAGGTTGTGGCCGCGCGTCGCATCGACGGCGCCATCCGCGCGCAGGTGCGCGCGATCGCCTTGGCCCCGACCGGTATCGCGCACCTCGAAGAGCCGGCGTTCCGCGAGGACGTGGAGCGTGCCTGCGACCTCGGCCTCGGCTGGCGCACCCGCTCGCCGGGAAATGCGGCGATAGGGCAGATCACGCTGCTGACGAGCATCGCCGGCGGCCTCGGTGGCGCGGTCGTCCTCGGACAACGCTTCCCGCTGCTGTCAGCCGGCCTCGTTGCGGCGTCGCTCGCCCTGCGCATGCTGGCGCGTCGGCAGTGGATGTGGTTGGTCGGCATGGAGGATTCGAGAGCGTCCGACACGCGGAAGGCCCAGTATTTCGCGCAACTCGCGCACGAGGCAGCGCCGGCGAAAGAGGTCCGGCTATTCGGCTTGGCCAACTGGGTGGTCGACCGGATGCATCAGGCCTATGTTACGGCGCGGACGCCTGCTTGGGCGGCGCGCGCCTCGGTGCTGGGCCGGCAGGGGATCACCGTGACGGTCTCGAGCATTTCCGGCGCCGCGACGATGTGGGTGCTCGGCTACTCCGGTCTCGCCGCCGGCACGGTCGCGCGATGTGTCGCGGCGTCGTTCACGGTCATGTCCTTGGCGTTCATGGGCCAGGAGTCGTTCGAAATCGACTATGGCATCGTCACGGTACGGGCCCTGGACCGGGTCCTTGCGCGCGAAGACATGGCAATACAGGCACCGGCGTCGGCGACCCAGGGTTCGGATACGCCGCACGTACGGTTCGAGGGAGTCTCGTTCACCTACCCCGGTGCGACTCAGCCGACGATCGACGGACTGACGCTGGAGGTCCAGCCCGGCGAGACACTGGCCATCGTGGGCGTCAACGGCGCCGGAAAGACCACGATGATGAAGCTGCTCGCCGGGCTGTATCAAACCACTGCGGGGCGGATCACCGTGGACGGCGTCGACCTGCGCGAGCTGGACATCGAGGCGTGGCGGCGACGGATGACGGCGCTGTTCCAGGACTTCGTGCACTACGGGACGTCCGTCGCCGACAACGTCGCACTTTCGGCACCCGATCACACCGGCGACCTCGCAGGGATCGACGACGCGATCAACGCGGCCGGCGCCGAGGACATCGTGGCCGCGCTGCCCGACGGCGTGAGCACCACACTGTGGAGGGGCGGCACCGGAGCCGTCGACCTCTCCGGTGGGCAGTGGCAGAAGCTTGCGATCGCTCGCGCGCTGTTCGCGGTCGCTCACGGGCGGCGGCTGCTGGTGCTCGACGAGCCGACGGCGCACCTCGACGTCGAGGCCGAGCAGGAGTTCAACGAGCGCGTGACCACGCACGCCGGCGCCGCGTCCGTCGTCATCATCTCGCACCGGCTCTCCAATGTGCGCGGAGCCGATCGGATCGTCGTGCTCGACGGCGGACGGATCACCGAATCCGGCGACCACGACGCGCTGATGAACCACGACGGCACTTACGCGCGCCTGTTCCGGCTGCAGGCGGCACGTTTCGTGGAGGCGGCATCATGATCACGCGGATCGCGAAGATCGGCTCGACAATCCGTACCCTGCGACACCTGCTCGCCCTCTCCTGGCGGGTGGATCGCGCGGCCACCGCCGTCACCTGGCTGCTCACGGTCCTGATCTCGGTGACGCCGAGCTCCGTGGGCCTCGCGCAGCGCTGGGTCGTCGACGACGCGCGCCACACCCACATCGGCTGGACGTGGCTGGCACCGGCCGTCGCCCTCGGCGCGCTCGCCGCCATGATGCTCACCATCGGCGGCCGCATCCAGGGCAACCTCCGTGCCACGCTGTCCGGCAAGATGGATCTGGAGCTGACCCGTGAGGTGCTGGCCGACGTCGCGGCGATCCCCGGCATCGAGCACCTTGAGCGCGCCGACTACCTCAACCGCGTGTTCCTCGCGGTGAAGGGAACCGCCGCGCTGGCTGAATACGCGTGGTCGGTGGTCCAGATGTCCACGGCCGTCATCAGCCTCGCGCTGAGCGGCATCCTGCTCGCACAGGTCAACCCGCTGCTGCTCGGGCTCCTCGTCACGACTCTTCCGGTCCTCGTCTTCGGCAACCGCGCCCAGGCATGGTCGCGCGCCGCCCACGAAGCCGATGCCGAGATCACTCGGCTCGAACTACACCTGCACGAGTTGTGCCTGAATCCGAGCGCCGCCAAGGAGATCCGCATCGCCGGATCAGGGCCCGAACTCAGCCGCCGCGCCGCCACCCGCTGGGACGAGGCGACCCGAACCCGGCAGCGCGCCCAGACGCGCGGCGCGGCGCTGCAAGCGGCCGGCTGGGCGATCTACGCGGCCGGCCTCGGCGCCGGCATTGCACTCGTCGCGCACCGGGTGCTGGCCGGCCAGGCAGGCATCGGCACGCTCGTCATGGTGCTGACACTCGCCGCACAGCTCAGGCTGCAACTGTTCCTCGTCCAGTCCAACAGCGAGCGGGCCGGCGAGGCGGGCAAGGTCGCCGAGCACTACGCGTGGCTACGTGAGTATGCCGCGACGGCCGCGCGGGCAGGTGCCGACGGCGCGACCCCGCCCCGCCTGACCACCGGCATCACCCTCGAGGACGTGGCCTTCACCTATCCCGGCACTGACGCGCCCGTCCTGCAATCCGTCACCGCGCACTTCCCGCCCGGCGCCGTCGTCGGCCTCGTCGGCATCAACGGCGCCGGAAAGACGACGCTGGTCAAGCTACTCACCGGCCTCTACCAGCCGACGTCCGGCCAGATCCTCCTTGACGGCACGCCGCTGACCTCCATCGCGCCGCACGCGTGGGCAGCAGCGTCCTGCGGCGTGTTCCAGGATTTCGCAAAGTTCGAATTCCCCGTATATCAGACCGTCGGTGTCGGCGACCTGTCGCGCATCGAAGACCGCGCCGCCGTCGAGGCGGCCGTCACGCGAGCCGGAGCCGAGCGCACCGTCGAACGCCTCGCCGACGGCCTCGACACACAGCTCGGCAAAGTCTTCGGCGGCGCCGAACTCTCCCACGGCCAGTGGCAGCGCCTAGCTCTGGCGCGAGCCCAGATGCGGACAGCACCGCTGTTACTCGTCCTCGACGAGCCGACTGCCGCCCTCGACCCGCAGGCCGAACACGACCTGTTCGACACCTTCGCCCGACAGGCGCGCGCGGCCGGCGCGGCCACCGGCGCCGTCACCGTGCTCGTCTCGCACCGCTTCTCGACGGTGAGCATGGCCGACCAAGTGCTCGTCCTCGCCGACGGCACCATCCTCGAAACCGGAACCCACGAGCAGCTGATGGCCTCCGGCGGCCGGTACGCCGAGCTCTACGCCGCCCAAGCCGCCGCCTACGCCTGAGGGCTTCGACTGAATGCGGGCGAACTGGAACACGAAGCAGGCGCCGAGGCGATCGCCGTCCGAGCGATGGCGTCGCCGGGCCGACGAGCGTCGGGTGCCGATCGTCGAGTAGTGACGGTTAATCACACAAGTCCGGCTCTGATCGGATCTGCAGACGGAAACGACCGACACGGAGACAGTGTCGATAGCGGCCGATGCCACAGCCGATTGGCGGGTCGAGCACCTGCCCCTCTGCCCGGCGTTCCGCGGCTGGCGATGGCCGTGGGATCACCGCTGACCGGATCTTGCGGAGGTGCGCAACGCCACAAGATCGCGAACGGTTCAGCCCTTCCCTCGCTCTATCGACTAGAGTGGTCTTAGCGGGTCGTTGGCCCGCGTTCGGCGCCGGACTCCACCGGCTCCATCCTCTTCCACCTGCGAGGCGTGATGCGCTGCATGATCGCTGGCCAACCCTTCTACCTGCAGGCGAGCGATGTGGAAACCGCCATGAAGAGCCTCGAGCCCGAGCCGATCCGCGGCGCGTGCGTCGAGGTGGCGGGCCGCTGGTACCCGGTCATGCAGGTCGGTGCCGCCGTCACCGGGCAGGACCGGCGCGACTTCACCAGCGCCGACGTCGCCCGGGCGCTGACCCAGCTGGGCCTTTCCTGCCGAACCACCGCGCCCACCTCATCCTGACGGCACCCCGCCCACGCCGCCAGGCGAACGCGCACGGTTGACCTTTCAACTTCAGCCGGATCCGGTGAAAGCCGGATCTGTATGAGTGTTGCCGTGCGCGGCGTGGGCGAGTTCGCCGTCGTATTCGCGGCCAGGTCATCGTCGCGGTATCGGCGGCACGGTCAGTAGCGCACCGGTAAGCCATGCAATACGCTCAAGCTCATGACACATTTCGACGCCGCCGATGCCGCCGTCGAAGCAGCGCTGGCAGCGGGCGCCACCTACGCCGATGCCAGAGTGATGCACCGCCGCTTCGAGTCCATGTCCGCCCGTAACGGCGACGTCGAGGATCTGACGCAGCGCGAGTCCGCCGGGATCGGCGTCCGCGCGCTGGTCGGGGAAAGCTGGGGCTTCTTCGCCGTCCCCGATCTGGACGACGCCGTCGCGCGACAGGCCGGCGTCCGCGCCGCCGAGATCGCCGCGGCCTCCGCGACCGTCCCGAACCGCCGTTCCGGCCGCGAAGAAGCGCTCATCCCGTCGGATCCCGAGGTCGGTTCCTGGGCCAGCGAGTGCCTGATCGACCCGTTGTCCGTCCCGCTGTCGGACAAGGGCGACCTGCTCACCTCCGCGACCGCCGAGATGCGTAAGCAGGGCGCTGATATCGCCACCGGGTCCTACGACATCTGGGACACCCGCAAGTGGTTCGTCTCGTCCGAGGGCCACCGCATCGACCAGCACGTCCGCGAATGCGGCGTCGCCATCAGCTCCACCGTGATCGGCGACGGCGAGACGCAGGTGCGTTCGTACCCGTCGCGCCGCGGCCAGTTCGGGACCCGCGGCTGGGAGCTCGTCGAGGAGACGGACGTCGCCGCGCACGCCGCCCGCATCGCCGACGAGGCCCGCGCACTGACCCGCGCACCGCAGTGCCCGGCCGGGGAGACGACCGTCATCATCGGCGGCGAGCAGATGGCCCTGCAGATCCACGAGTCCGTCGGCCACGCGATCGAGCTGGACCGCATCCTCGGTTGGGAGGCCGCCTACGCGGGCACCTCCTGGCTCGACCTGTCCCAGCTCGGCAGCCTCAAGTACGGCTCGGAGCTGATGAACATCGTCATCGACCCGACCTACCCCGGCGCCCTCGGCTCGTTCGGCTGGGACGACGAGGGGACCAGGGCGCACAAGCGGGACGCCGTCCGAAACGGCATCTGGAAGGGCGTGCTCGCGGGGCGGGAGAGCGCGGCCGTCGCAGGGCTCGACTACGCAGGCAGCGTCCGGGCCGACGGCTGGTCCCGGCTGCCGATGGTGCGGATGACCAACGTCGGGCTCGAGCCCGGGCCGCACACGCTCGAGGAGATGATCGCGGCCACCGACGACGGGATCTACATGGACATGAACCGGTCCTGGTCGATCGACGACCGCCGGCTCAACTTCCAGTTCGGCTGCGAGGTCGCCTACGAGATCAAGAACGGCAAGCTCGGCCGGATGCTGAAGAACCCCACGTACACCGGCATCGGCCCGAGGTTCTGGGCGTCGATGGACATGCTGTCCTCGGAGATCGTCGCCTGGGGCACGCCCAACTGCGGAAAGGGGCAGCCCGGCCAGACCGGACACACCGGCCACCCCGCCGCACCGGCCCGGTTCACCAACGTCCGAGTGGGAGTGCGCGGATGACCGTTCAGACCGAGACAGAGCTCGAACTCGCCTCGCGCGTGCTGGAGCTCGCGCGTGTTTCGGCGGGACCGTCCGCCGACGTGGACGTGTCGGTGAACCGCGTCGCGCTGGCGCTGACGCGCTTCGCCAACTCCTACATCCACCAGAACGTCGCCGACACCACGACGGAGGTGCAGCTGCGCATCCACAGCGAGGGCCGCACGACGTCGGCGTCATCGACGCTGGTCGGGACGGACGCGCTGCGGGAGATGGTGGAGCGGACCGTCGCGGCGGCCAAGGTCTCGCCGCTCGACCCGGGTTGGCCGGGCCTCATCGGGCCGACGCCGGTGCTGCCGAGCCACGACGTCGACCAGGCGATCATCGAGGCGTCGCCGGTGGACCGGGCTTCGCGCGTGCGCGACTACATCGAAGCCGTCGAGGACCTGACCGCGGCCGGGTATTTCCGGACGCGATACTGGACCACCGCCTACGCGAACTCGGCCGGACAAGCGGTGTCGGGGTCGTGCACGGAGGCTGCTCTCGACGCGATCGCGAAGACCGCGTCGTTGTCGGACGGCGTCACCCGCCAGGCGTCGCGGCGGATCGCAGACATCGACGGCGCGGTCCACGGCGCGCGAGCCGCCGCCAAGGCGCGTGCGTGGGACGGCGCGGTCGAGATCGAGCCGGGTACGTACGAGGTCGTACTGGAGCCGACGGCGGTCGCGGATGTGCTGTACTGCCTGGGGAACTACGGTTTCAACGGCAAGCTGGTCAACGAGCACCAGTCGTTCCTGGAGTTCGGCAGTCAGCAGATGGACGCGTCGATCACCCTGGTCGACGACGGCGTCGCGGCCTTCGCAGCCGGTCTCCCGTTCGACAACGAGGGCACACCGCGCAGCCGCCTGATCCTGGTCGAGAACGGCGTCAGCCGCAACGCCGCCTATGACCGACGCGCAGCAGCTGAGGCCGGCATCGCCAGCAACGGCTTCGCCGACAACGGAAGCGCCGTCTTCGGCATGTCTCCGAACAACATCCGGCTGGAGCCGTCGACCGGACCAGCCCCGGTCGACGTCGAGGGGCCGGTGTCGGACTCGTCGGTGCAGTCGCTGGTGGCTCAGGTAGAGCGCGGCCTCCTCGTCACAGACCACTTCTACACGCGTTGCCTTGACCCGCGCCGCGTGGTGATGACGGGTCTGACGCGCAACGGCACATGGCTGATCGAGAACGGTGAAATCGTCCGGCCGGTCAAGAACATGCGGTTCACCCAGTCGTACTCCGAGGCTTTCGGTCCGGGGAACGTGCTCGCTATCGGCGACCATGCGATCGCGCTGCCGTACAACTATGGCCCCAATTCGGCGACGGCCCCCGGCCTCCGCCTGGCGGCTTGGAAGTTCACCGGCGGCGCTTCGGGCTGAGTGGTCAAGCATGCCAGTGCCCTCACTCCTCGTTATTTAGCGGGGAGTGTCCGGGGCAGCCCGAAGTACGGCAGGATCGCCGTCTCGAACTGTGTTAGCTCACTGACATGGTCTCCGGAGTACCCGGCCACCAGGAGCCCGACGCAGCGCAGCGCGCCGGTCACCGGGTCCGGCGCGTACTCGCCCCAGGCCGGCTGACCGTTGGCTCGGGTCGGCACCAGGCGGGCGATGGCCTGGCGTGCGCACATCGCGGTGAAGAACAGACGGACGTCCGCCAGCCCGTGGTACTCGAACGGCGCCGGCGGCATCCGGACCCACACGTCGTCCGTCATCAGGGCCAGCAGGGCCTCGACGTCGTGCTTCGTGAACGCCTCGACGAACCGGTCGGTCAGCTCCCGCTCCTGCGCGCTGCCCGGGGTCGGCGCCGGACGCTGCACCGAGCGCGCCGACTCGAGCGTTGCCCGGGCTCGTTTCAGCGCGCTGGTCACCGCGCTCTCCGTGAGGTCGAGCAGCCCGGCGACCTCGGCGGCCCGATACCCGAGCACGTCGCGCAGGACGAGCACGGCACGCTGGTTCGGTGGCAGCGTCTGCACCGCGGTCAGGAAGGCCAAGGAGATCGCCTCGCGCGTCTCGTACCTCGCCTCCGGGCCCGCGTCGTGGTCCTGGAGGTTGTCGAGCAGCAGGTCAGGATAGGGCTGGAGCCAGAGCACCTCGCCGTGTCTCGAGGGTTGCGGCAACGATTCGGGCAGCGGATTCGCCACGGTGGGTGGCCGCCGCGCCGAGGAACGCAGTGCATTGAGGCAGCGGTTCGTCGTGATGCGGTGCAGCCAGGTCCGGAACGAGGCGCGCCCCTCGAAGCCCTCTATCCCGAGCCACGCGGCGAGAAGCACCTCCTGGAGCGTGTCCTCGGCATCCTGCAGAGATCCGAGCATCCGGTAGCACAGCAGGTGAAGCTCGCTGCGGAACGGCGCGACGAGCGCGGCGAAGGCCTGGCGGTCACCGGACCGGGCCCGCTGCAGTAGATCGACGGTCATGGTCGTACCTCCCTCACCCACCTCGACACCGCCAGCGCCGAAAACTGGGCGGCGCCAGGGCGCCCGGTTTCCGCCCGAGCCGTTGTCGATGACTGGTGTAAGCCCGAAGAACCATCCGACCGATCGGAGCAAGACACCATGTCGACCAAGGATCCCATCTACGATCGCAGCGTGCTGATCACCGGCGCCAACCGCGGCCTCGGGCGGTCGCTACTCGAGGAAGCGCTGAGCCGAGGTGCGCGGCGCGTCTACGCGGCCAGCCGTCAGCCGTTCGAGCACCCGGACCAGCGCGTCACGCCGCTGCTGCTGGATATCACCGACGCCGCGCAGATCGAGGCCGCCGTGAAGAACGTGGAGGAGCTCGATGTACTGGTCAACAACGCCGGCCTCGTCGTCTACGGAGATGTGGGGGACCGGGCCGCGCTTGAGCGGCAGATCGCGGTCAACCTCTTCGGACCGTACGCGATGACGCTGGCGTTCCAGGACCGGCTGACGGCGTCCGGAGGCATCGTGGTCAATGTCCTTTCGCTGGCGGCGATCGCACCGGTGCCCAATGCGCCCGGGTACTCGATCTCGAAGGCCGCGGCCTTCTCGATGACCCAGGCGCTGCGGATGCTGCTGGCCGACCACGGCATCCGGGTCCACGCCGTGCTCAGCGGCCCGCTTGACACCGACATGGCCCGCGACCTGCCCATCGAAAAGACCGCACCGCAGGATGCGGCCCGAGCGATCTTCGACGGCGTGGCTGCGGGCACCGAGGAGATCCTGCCCGACCCGTGGGCTGTTGCCGCACTCGCCGCGACCTGGCCGGACGGGCCGGTCAAGACCCTGGAGCGGGACAACGCCGCGTTGCTCGCGCTCATGCGCTGAGGAACGAGTGCGTCGCGCCGTGGGAGCGATCCTCCCGCGGCGCGACGCCCGGGATCAGACTCACGTAAGAGTCAGGATTGTGGTGTGCCTCCGGCGAAGTCCGTCGAGAACTGGCGCTCGATCAGGCTGCAGTCCGCGGTGTCGTGCAGGACGATGCCCAGCTCGCGGTTGCGGGTCAGCGAGTTGGCGGTGTAGTTCATCGAACCGATCTCGACAGTCCGGTCGGAGAGACCTGCATCGGCGATCACGGCCTTGGCGTGGATGTAGAGGCCTGTTGAGGACGAGTAACCGACGACCTTGCCGCCGGCCTTGACCACCTGGGCGACCGCGGAAGCGTACTTCGAAGGCGATTCGACCATAACGCGCACCGCCACGCCCGCTCTGGCCTTGGCGGCGACCGCATCGACCACGGCCGGGTCGTTGAACTCCTCGCCCTCGACGTCCAGCGTCTTGTGCGCGCCGTCGATGACCGACAGAACATGAGACTGGGCGGTGGTAGGCGACCAGAGCAGGTCGTCGGCGTCGCTCGGCGTGATCGGCTTGTGCGCGTAGTCCGCGTCGAAGACCGCGACGGTCGCCTTGACGTCATTCGCGTCCGAGTCGAGATCGCCGTAGTCGCGGGTCTCCGAGTAGTAGTTCGAAGTCAGGTTTCCGGTGAGGATCAGCGACTTGTGGTCGTCCACGATGAGGGTCTTCTGGTGCGTGTACTGGAACGCGGTGGACGACCAGACGACGCCAATGCCCGCAGACGTGAGCTGCGCATAAGCAGACGTGTTGGTTGACTTCTCGGCCTGGTCCAGGACCACCCGGACGTCGACGCCCGCCTTCTTCCGTGCTATCAGATCATTGACGGCAGTGGTGTCGCTGAGCTCATACATCGTCATGTCGATACTGGAGTGGGCGGAGTCGATGAACTGGTAGATCAGCGGTTCGCTAGTAGTGCCAGTTGCGAAGACGAAGGCTGTGCCGCCCGCGGCCTCGGCGCCGGGATTGGCACCGGATCCAGTGCCGGGCGTGCTGGTCCCGCCAATTCCGCTGCCGGGAAGGTTGAGCTTGCCGCCGTGGCTGTGCAGATAGGCGTAGC
>Ga0073928_10004720_pt1 | contig 19829 bp, 15 predicted proteins | sample PaiPotPPA55metaG_FD_76969 | JGI IMG/M metagenome (GOLD analysis project Ga0073928, IMG submission 76969) | Iron sulfur acid spring bacterial and archeal communities from Banff, Canada, to study Microbial Dark Matter (Phase II) - Paint Pots PPA... ...
CCAACATCAAGTACTCGAACTGGCTGATGCCGAACTCGCGCTGCAGCTGTGCGCTCAATACCGGCTGCAACCTGAGGATCATCGTCGACAGCTGCGCCCAGACCTGCTGTTCCTCTGCGTCTAGCCACCGAGTCGTGTGCGCGGTACTCATCTCCTCATTCTAACTTAAGCGTTGAACCGGGAATGCTGGCGATACTTAATTGTTTAACCGGGCATGAGACCGACCGCACCCGGCAGGGAGAGGGATCAGCGATGAAAGCAGTTGGAGTGACCGGGCCGGACTTCATGCCGCGGTGGTTCGACATCGGCGAACCAATCGCCGCAGCAGGCGGCGTCGTTGTCGACGTGATGGCCGCATCGGTAAACGACTTCGACCGCGCCGCAGTCCGCGGGTGCCACATCGGTCCGACAGGTCAGCAAGATCCCGTACTGCTGGGTCGCGACTTCGTGGGCAGGGTGGCCACCGTCGGCGATGGCGTGGACTACATCCATGTCGGCATGTACGTAGCAGGGGCTCTGGCGCCGCGAGCGGCAGGGCAGCCAGGCACTTTCACCGACAAGGTGGCGGTTCCGGCAAGTCTGCTCGCTCCTGTCCCCGACGGTGTCAACGTCGCTCAAGCCGCCGGTGTTGGGCTGGCCGGGGTGATCGCGCTGCACGCAGTCAGCGTGCTTGGAGCCGCACATCTGGGCAACATGGTTATCCATGGTCCGGTAAGTGGGGTCGGCGGATTCGCGCTGCAGCTGGCGAAAGCACGCGGTGCCGTCATCGCAGCAGTCACCCTCCCCGAGCAGGCTGACCTAGCATGGGAGCTCGGCGCCGACGTCGTCATTCCCCAGGGCGCAAACGCCACACAATCAATTCAGAAGGTTCTTGACGTTTTTGCCGGCGGCGCCGACACCGCCATTCACGTGGCCGGAGACAGCTCCGTTGTCGCCGGCGTGGTGTTGCCGGGCGGGAGGTTCACCTCCGTCACCGACCTGTCAACTTCCGGCACGCGCGGCGCCGGCTACGTTCCGACAATCGTCGCCCCGAGCGGGCACAAGCTTTCGGATCTGCTGTTCAAGGTCGCCTCGCACCGTCTGCGCAGCCATGTGTACCGCACCCTGTCCTTCGACCAGGTCGCCGATGCGGTCAATCCGGGTAGCAACAACACCGACGGCCGGACCGTCCTCGTACGCTGATCAGCACCGCGTCGACAGCGCTGGACCGAGCGCTTACCCAGGCTGGGGACGAATCTCCTTAGGCAGAAAACTACCGTCGTTCTTGCCCACTTCATTGGCGATCAGCTCGTTGAGCAAGGCGTTCATGCGCATTATGAGATCCTTGTTCTTCTCCGGATCCAGGGCCAGATTGCGCGTCTCGAGCGGGTCGTTCCTCAGGTCAAAGAGCTGGAGGTCGTTGTCGCGCAGAATTTGCTCCAGTGTTACCGGCGTATTGAAGTTGTCGGGGGCGTAGTAACGCACGAACTTATACTGGCCGTCAAACGCGAAACTCATGAATCCACGCTTTTTGAGTTTGGATTGAAGGTCGGTCAACGGTGGCGCCGGTTTTCCCTGAAGCAATTCCGTCATCGCCGCCAACAAATAGTTCGAATCAATGGTCATGGGCCCGACGTAGTTGAATAGGGCGCCTGGGCGCACGGCTTGCGCGGGGGCGGTCTCGGCTGTTGCCAGCACCCCGGAAAAGTCGCGGCCGGGCAAACCCTTCACGGCCTCACGCCGGTGGTCTTCTGGCACCCCCGCCAGCCCTGGCAGCGACGGCATCAGGTCCAGGTGGCTGGTGACGACGTCTGACGATTGGCCCCGTGGATAATCGGGGTGGACGACGATCAACGGCACATGGGCGTTGCCGTCATAGGCCATCGGACCCTTGCCGCGGATGCCGCCGTGATCACCCGCCATCTCGCCGTGATCCGCGGTGAAGATGACGACCGTGTCTTCCCAGAGACCGAGCTCGTCTAGGCCGTCCTCAAGTTGTTGCAGGCTCAGATCCGTGTCACGGATCATGTTCAGGTAGTAGTCATTGAACACTTGCCACATATCGGGGCGGTTCGTCGGAATGGTGCCGAGGACGCCCTCCCACCCGGTGTGGTATTCCGCCAGCGCCGCTGGCATTCCCGGGGCCGACAGCGATTCCTGCATGGTGGGCGAGGAAGCGGTGTTCCAGCGCTGGCTGTACAGCGAATTCATCGGCGGCGCGACGATCGCTTCGTTCGAGACAGCCTTTTGCACTTGGGGCGTTCCCGGGACGTTGGCGTCGGCATACATGATGTCGTGCGGGTTCAGGTAACTGACAATCATGAAGAAGGATTGCCCGGATTCGCGCAGCTTGGGCACATTGCCCCGCAGCCAGCGGACGCTTTCGCTCGCCGTGTAAGTGTCGGTGTCGTAGCCCTGGTTGGGAGCGCCAACTTTGTCGCCGTCTGGCTGGTAGATGTCGAAACCATAGGGCTGGAGTGCTTCGCTGTAGTTGACCGTCGGCTTGGGAGGGATAAGGGCGAGATCCATTTCCCATTTGCCGAAAAATGCGGTCTGGTAACCGAGCGCCTTCATCATCGAACCCATGTTGGGCTGGTCTTTTCGCAAGTTCGGCACCCAGCCGGTCTCCATCTGGTCGAAGACCCCGTTGACCTGCGGTGGATGCCCGCTGAAGAACGCCGCACGGGAGGGCGTACACATCGCCGAGGCGATGTAGTGGTTGCGAAAGCTGATCCCTTGTTGCGCCAAGCGATCCAGGGCCGGGATGTTGTAACCGGCGGCAACTGGCAGGTCGAACCGCGTTTGATCACGTATCACCAGAATGACGTTCAGCGGGTGGTTCGGTGACCGAGGCGTGGCGGGGAGATGGGGGCCGGTGAAGGTGCGCGGACCCGGGGTGGGGGTCTGCGGCCGGTCGATGACAGCTGGGCGATGTGTTGCGGTGGCGGCCACGGCGCCCGCGGCGGCACCAAGTCCGAGTAGTCCAGCGCCGCCGAGCAAGTGCCGTCGGCTCACCCGGCCCGGTCCGTCCTGGCCCTTCGGTGTTGTCGGGTCGTCGGGTTGTTCGGTCACGTCCATGATGACGTCCCCTCGCCGCGGCGAACCGGATCCTTAAGGCTGAATCGTAGTTCCACGCCGTGGTCTCGTGACGCGTTTAGCCAAACTGGCGAATCATTTTGTGCCACATGAGTTCACGGACGGCGAGTCAGTCGTCCTCCCACAGGAGCAGTTGACGAACCGCCGGGCGTGATCCGTAGGGCTGAAGCATCTGGCTTGCCGGGCGCGGGCGCACGCGCAGCGGCCACCAGAACCAGCGCCCGAGCAGCGCTGCGATGGACGGGGTCATGAACGAGCGCACGATCAGCGTGTCGAACAGCAGACCCAGGCCGATGGTGGTCCCGATCTGACCGAGAACCCGTAGATCGCTGAAGACGAAGGAGGACATGGTGAAGGCGAAGACCACGCCGGCGGCGGTGACAACCCCGCCGGTGCCTGCCATCGCACGGACGATGCCGGTGTTGAGTCCGGCGCCGATCTCTTCTTTGAACCGGGAGATCAGCAGCAGGTTGTAGTCGGATCCCACTGCCAACAGCAGGATCACGGCCAGCGCCAGCACGACCCAGTACAACGGGATGCCCAGGATGTCCTGCCAGACCAGCACCGACAGTCCAAAAGAGGCGCCCAACGACAGCGCCACCGTGCCAACGATGACCAGCGCGGCGACCAGGCTTCGGGTGATGATCATCATGATGAGCATGATCAGGCTGAGCGCGGCGATGCCGGCGATCATCAGGTCGTATTTCGCCATCTCCTGGATGTCTTTGTAGGTCGACGCGGTGCCGCCGAGGTAGATCTTGGCGTCCGCCAACGGTGTTCCCTTGATGGCCTCCTGTGCAGCGTGCTGGATCGCGTCGATATGCGAGATGCCTTCGGGGGTGGCGGGATCGACATCGTGGGTGATGATCATGCGGGCGGCCTTGCCGTCGGGCGAGAGGAACAGTTTGAGGCCGCGCAGGAATTCAGAGTTGCTGAATGCCTCTGGTGGCAGGTAGAAGGAGTCGTCGTTTTTGGCGGTGTCGAAGGCTTGCCCCATGGCGGTCGCGTTTTGCAGCGCAGCCGCGGTCTGGTCGTAGATTCCCGACTGGGTGGCGTAGTTCGTCATCGTCAGGTCGCGATTGGTCTGCTGGGTGGCGATCTGCGGTGGGATCAGTGCCAACAGTTTCGGCTGGAGCGAGTCCAACTTGTCCAGACTCGCCGTGACGTTCCCCAACTGGTCGGTGAGCGCGTCGATCCCGTCGAGCGCGTCAAAGATGGATCGCAGCGCCCAGCAGATCGGGATGTCGAAACAGTGTGGCTCCCAATAGAAGTAGTTGCGCAGCGGTCGGAAGAAGTCGTCGAAATTGGCGATCTTGTCGCGCAGGTCCTGCGTTACGGCGACGGTCGCGTGAAACGCCTCAACCTGGTCGTGCGTTGCGACGAGGCTCTGCTGCTGCAGGCCATACTGCTGCCGCAGAATGCCGACCGTCTTGTCGATCTCGGCGACCTGTTTGAGCAGGTCGGCGGCGCGGTCTTGCTGGTATTTCAGGTTCTCGATCTGGCCGGTGTTGCCCGCGCTGATTTGAAACGGGATCGAGGAGTGGTCCAGTGGGGTGCCTAGCGGGCGGGTGATGGACTGCACCTGGGCGATGCCCTGCGTGTGGAAGACTGCCTTGGCCACTCTCTCCAACAGGAGCATGTCGGCTGGATTCCGCAGATCATGATCGCCTTCGATCATCAGCAGTTCTGGATTGAGCCGGGCCTTCGAGAAGTGGCGCTCGGCGGCTGTGTAACCGACGTTGGACGGTGCACTGCCAGGCATGTAGGAGCCGACGTCGTAGCTAGTCTTATAGGTGGGCAGGGCAAGCAGACCGATCAGGGCCACCGCGCAGGTCACTACGAGAATGGGTCCAGGCCAGCGGACGATGGCCGTGCCGATTCGTCGCCATCCCCGCGTCCTAGCTCTGCGCTTGGGTTCCAACAGGCCAAAGCGGCTGCCGATGGTCAACACAGCGGGCGCCAGGGTGAGCGCGGCCACCAATGCCACGAGGACGCCGATCGCGGCGGGAATGCCGAGGCTCTGAAAGTACGGAAGTCGGGTAAAGCTCAGGCAGTAGACCGCGCCGGCAATCGTCAGCCCTGACCCCAAGACGACATGCGCGGTCCCGTGGTACATGTTGTAGTACGCGGCTTCTCGATCCTCGCCGAGGCTGCGCCGTTCGTGGTAGCGGCCAAGGACGAAAATCGCGTAGTCGGTGCCAGCCGCGATGACCAGCAGCGTGAGGATATTCGTCGAGTACGTCGACAGTCCGATGATCCCGGAGTTGGCCAGAAAGGCCACAATCCCGCGCGCTGCGGCCATTTCGACGAGGACGGTGACAAGCACCAGAATCGTGGTGACCAGTGAGCGGTAGACGAGGAGCAACATTATTGCGATCACCACGATGGTTAACGTGGTGACCTTCGTGGTGCCTTTGTTGCCCACTTCGAATTGGTCGGCGACCTGCGGTGCCGCGCCGGTGACATACGCCTTGACTCCCGGGGGTGCTGGCGTGTGGTTGACAATGTCACGCACCGCGTCGACAGATTGAAGCGATAGCGCCTCGCCTTGATTGCCGGCGAGAAATACTTGGACGTAAGCAGCCTTGCCGTCGCTGCTCTGTGAGCCTGCCGCCGTCAGCGGGTCACCCCAGAAGTCCTGGATGTGCTGGACGTGCTTGTGGTCGGCTGAAATCCGCTGGATCAGGGCGTCGTAATAGCGGTGCGCGTCGGCCCCAAGCGGCTGGTCGCCCTCCAGCACGATCATCGCCGCACTGTCGGAATCAAACTCGTGGAACACCTGGCCGATGCGTTTGAATGCCTGCAGCGACGGTGCGTCGGGAGAGCTCAGCGCCACGTTGTGGGCTTCACCGACCGTCTCCAACTGCGGAACGAAAACATTGGTGATCGCGGCGGCGGCCAGCCAGAACAGCACGATTGGCACCGAGAGCCAGCGGATCGTCTGCGCGATCTTCTCCGGTAACGACCGGCGTGAGGTGCGCTGACTGCTCATCCTGACTTGTCCAGGCAGTAGGCGTAGGCGTTCATCGTGTTGACTGTTCTCTCATCTTTGACCACGCCATCGATGATGATTCGACAGCCGATCGAATCGCTATTACCTTGAGCCACAACGTTAACGAACACTGCCGGATCGGTTGTGGTGGTGTCGTACGACCACGGCAGGGCCACGTTGTCAGCATGCTGGGGCTGTGCTTTGACATCCAGATAGTTGATCGTCGCCACCGTGCCCGGTGCGCCGAACACTTCGAGGACCACATGTTTGGGGTTGAAAGGAACAATGTCATTGGAGAAGGCGCTGGTGGTCGGCTTCTTGTTGTGAGAGGCGAAGACGCCGTGCAGCCGATACACGGCTAACCCCGCCACCGCCAACACTGCCACGACGACCAGCAGCATCCAGCCCCGCCTGACCAGGCTGCTAATCGAAATCCTCTTCACCCGTTAGCCTTTCGATAACCGGTGACGCGACCGCTGGGGCTGGACCAATCTTTCTAGGCGTTAGGGTGGGGACCGACCGGTCTGACAGTACGGTACGGGACCGTACTCGTCAAGGGATGCGGTTACTACGTGCGGCGGGTGAGGCTTGGGATGATGACGTCGTCGACGAGGGCCTGCACGGTGTGATGAGTCGGCGGCCGGCTCGGCGCGAGGAACCGGAATATGAGGTAGCCGGGAAGCAGGTCCCAGAGTTCGTCGCTGACGGCAGCGCCGTTGATCTCACCGCGGTCGACGGCCTGCTGGTGGATGTGGTTGATCACGGCTCTGCGCTCTTCGATGAACTGGTGCTGAAACGCGTCGTTGAGCGCGGGGTTGCGCGAAATCTCGACTAGCACCGCGCGGATGGTGCCTGCGTGCTGGCTAGCCTCCTGGCATATCAGCTCCCCCACCTGCACCAAATCGCCGCGAAGTGTGCCGGTGTCGGGTGGGACGGCGGCCTGGCGGACGCCGTCGATGAAGGCGGCCAGTACCAATTCGGCTTTCGTCGGCCAGCGCCGGTACACCGTGGCCTTGCTGGCGCGGGCAGTGGTCGCGACAGCGTCCAACGTCAACCCGTCATACCCGTGCTCCTGCAGCAGCTGCAGTGTCACCGCAAGCAGTTCCGTCTCCCGCGGCGTCCACGGGGAGGACCCCGCCGCGCAATCGGCAATCCCGGTCACAGTGCTCACCATAGAACCGTTGGAGCGGTACGGTCCAGGACCGTACCGATCCACTACTCTCTGAGCATCCGTGGCGGTACGGTTCTAGGACGCCAATGTCGGATGATTAGCGGATGCGTCACGACTCTGGGGCACGGCTGGACGCACATCAGCTTGTCGCCTTGGCAGCGGTGATCGGGTCAGGCAGTTTCGATGCGGCGGCAGAGTGGCTGCACGTGACGCCATCGGCGATCAGCCAACGGATCAAGACCCTCGAACAGCGGGTCGGCCAAGTCTTGGTAGTGCGCGAAAAACCCTGTCGAGCAACAGCGGCCGGTGTACCGCTGCTGCGGTTGGCCGCCCAGACGGCATTGTTGGAGTCCGAGGCGCTGGCAGAGACAACAGGCGGATCGGCAGAACTCTTCCGCATCGCGATCGCCGTCAACGCCGATTCGATGTCGACGTGGTTCACCGCTGTGCTCGCCGAACTACCCGACCTCCTTTTCGATATCCGCATAGAGGACCAGGATCACTCCGCACGGCTACTGCGCGAGGGCGCGGTGATGGGCGCGGTCACCACCGAACGTATCCCGGTGCCGGGATGCCGGGTGCAGTCACTTGGGGTGATGCGTTATTTGCCGGTGGCCAGTACGGCCTATCTCGACCGCTATCTTTCAGGTGGGTTCACCCGCGAGGCAGTCGCAACGGCCCCGTCGATAGCGTGGAACCGTGATGATGCGCTACAGGACATGCTGGTGCGCAAGGCCTTTCGGCGTGCAGTTCCTCGGAGTGTGCACTATGTGCCCACCGCCGAAGGGTTTGGGGCAGCAGTTCGGGCCGGACTTGGCTGGGGAATGTATCCCGAGCAGTTGGCCGCGCAGGACCTAGCCGACGGCACCTTCGTCCAAGTAGCCGATCTTCATCTTGATGTGCCGCTGTTCTGGCAGTGCTGGAAACTCGACAGCCCGTTGATCAAGACGATCACCGACACAGTCCGGTCAGCGGCCGGGAAATTGCGCAGGCAGCGGCGGTAGTGCCCTCAGTCGCCGGCCCGGTTCATTGCGGCGGAGTGACGGTTCCTAATCGCCATCCACCATCTCCGAGCAGCTCCAGGTGGCGTTGGTGATGCTGTTCGACCGCGCTGTGGTGGCCGATGCTGACCACGATGGTGTCTGGTAGCTCGGTTCGCACGAGCTGGTACATGGCGAACTCCAGACCCTCGTCGAGCGCCGAGGTCGGTTCGTCGAGGAAGACGACCTTTGGCCTGGTCAGCAGAATGCGGGCGAACGCTATGCGTTGCTGCTCACCGGGCGAGAGCGTGTTGGCCCAGTCCCGCTCCTCACCGAGTCGGTCACGCAAATGGGCCAAGGACACCTGCGCTAGTACATCGCGCAACCGGGCGTCGCCGATGTCGCCGGGTCGGGCCGGATACGACACCGCTGCCCGCAGATCGCCGAGGGGCACGTAAGGCAGTTGTGAGACGAACATCGTTTCCTCGAAGGAGGGTTCATACCAGCGGCCGCTGGCGGCGGGCCACAACTCGGCGAGGCTGCGCATCAATGTGGTCTTGCCGCTGCCCGACGGCCCGGTGATCACCAGCGACTCGCCGCGCTCCAGACGCAGATCGAGGGCGTCGACCAGCCGGTCACCTGCGGGCGTGCGAACCTCGACGCCGTCTAGTTCGATCGAGTCGTCCTGGCTCGGCTCGGTCATCACGGATGGCAGTCGGCGGGCGCGATCGTTTGCCTCGACGAGGCCGTACAGCCGGAGGATTGCGGCGTCGTAACTGGCGAACTGGGTGTAGGCGTTGCGGAAGAAGGACAAACCACTTTCGATCTTGCCGAACGCGGTTGCCGACTGGGTGACGTCGCCCAGTTTGATGGAGCCGGCGAACAGGCGCGGCGCCTGGAGCACGAACGGCAACGGAACGATCACTTGGGTGAGCGTGAAGTTCCAACCCATCAGGGCGATGGTCCGTCGAACGTAACGGCGATAGTTGGCGATGACGGCGCCGAATCGTCCGTCGAGTTGCCCGCGCTCGGCGCGTTCACCGCGGTAGAAGGCGATAGCCTCCGCGCTGTCGCGCAGGCGGACAAGGGCATAGCGAAACGCGGCGTTGGTCTGTTCGTTGAGGAAGCTGAGCCTGATCAGTGGGCGACCGATCCGGAACGCGATGACCGATGCGACCAGCACATAGGTGATCACGGTCCAGAACAATGCTTTCGGGATCGTGCTTCCGAACATCGTGAGCGGCCCCGAGAGCTTCCACAGGATCACCATGAACGACGCGACCGAGACGACTGACCTCACGGCTCCGAAGAGCAGCACGCTTGTCGAGTAGTAGGAGGGGATGTTGGGTCCGGTGCCGACCCCGGTGGTGAAGACGTCGATGTCCTGCTGAATGCGCTGATCCGGATTGTCGATGGGCGCATCGGTGAACCGGCCGCGGTAGTAGGCACGGCCGCGAAGCCAGTCCGTGGTGAGATGATCGGTCAACCAGACACGCCAGCTGACGATGAAGCGTTGAGTCAAATAGGTGTCGAACAGGATTCGGACAAGCCGAACGATCGCCAGGATCGAAAAAACGACGATTGCCATCCAAAACCCGTGAATCCCGGAATTTCGCTGCCCGATGTGGTGTGCGCCCGCGCCCTGGAAGGCGACTTGCAGGGCCGAGTACAGGTCGTTGGAGTAGTAGCTCATCAGCACGTCGATGCGCACCTCGAGCATCACCGACAGCAGCAGGATCGCCACCACGCCCCACACCCGCACGCTCGCTGCGCCGGTGAAGTAGTCGCCCGTGATTGCCCAGAATCGCCGTCCCCATCTGCTGAAGCGAATGAGCAAGCCCGCGATCAACACCACGCACGCAGCGGTGATCGCCCAGGCGTTGCCGATCCACACCGCGGAGTGCACAAGTTCGTTGTGCCAGTCGATCGACGGCTTGAAGATCTCCACGGGGTGAGTATCAGCGATGCTTGATGGCAGCGGGTGACTGGGAGAAGAACTGCACCTGCCCGTTACGAGGAGGAGGCCGGAATGGTGCGCCTGATCGCGGAACTACTTCGACCGTATCGGTGGAGTCTGGGGGCCATCCTGGCCACGATGCTGGTGCAGACCGCAATGAGCCTCGCCGCGCCGTGGCCGCTCAAGGTAATCCTGGACAACGTCGTCGGAAGCCACCGTCCGCCGCAATGGATCAACTGGCTGCTACCGATGCTCGGCGGTGACAGCAAAGGGCACATCGCCGCGGCGGCCGGGATCGTGACCGTGTTGATCGCGTTGGTGGCCGGGATCGCCTTCTATGTCTCGAACTACGCCACCGAAAGCCTCGGGCAAAAGGTGGCCAACGACTTGCGGGTGCGGATATTTCATCGCCTGCAGTTGTTTTCGCTCGGCTTCTACGACCAGACTCGCGTCGGCACGATCCTCAGCACGATCATGACCGACGTTCAAACGATTCAGAGCTTTGCGTCAGTACAGACGCTGAACATCGTCACCGACACATTCACCATCGTCGGAATGGTTTTCGTGATGTTCATGCTGCGATGGGATTTCGCTCTCATTGCGGTGGCGGTGACGCCTTTCCTGGCCTTCTTTGTGTGGCGCGTCAACTCGCTCATCAAAGCGGCGACCCGGGAGGTCCGCAAACGCCAGTCCGAGCTGATGTCCACGCTCCAGCAGAGTCTCGAGGGCATCGAGGTGATTCAGGCCTTCGATCGCGAAGAGCTCGAGGAGCAGCGCATGGTTCGGGCCAGCGAGGAGACGGTGGTGGCATGGCTCAACGCCAGACGCGTGTCGTCGCTGCTGTCGCCGGTGGTGGGGCTTGCGGTAGCGCTGTGCACGGGCGTCGTGCTCTGGCGCGGTGCATCGCTCATCGTGGCCGGCGTGATGACCGCGGGCACACTCACCGTCTTTCTTGCATATCTGGCGAAATTTTTTCAACCAATACGTGAACTCGCGGTGATGAGCAATTCCATCGCCGCGGTCTCGGTCGGGTTCGAGCGGATCCGGGCGATCTTCGAGGCCGACTGGGTAGTCCCCGAGCGCCCAACGGCTATTGATCCGCAGCGGTTTCGGGGCGAGATCGTTTTCGAGCATGTGGGCTTCGGCTACGACGCGGCCGTCCCGGTGCTGCGCGATATCAGTTTCACGATCGCGCCGGGCCAGACAGTAGGGATCGTCGGTCCCACTGGCAGCGGCAAGTCCACCGTCGTCAGCCTCGTCCCGCGGTTCCGAGATACCGACTCCGGCACCATCAAGATCGACGGCGTAGACATCTGCGACTACAAGCTGCACCCGATGCGCCAACAGATCGGTTTCGTCCTGCAGGACACCGTGCTCTTCCGGGGAACCGTCGCCGAGAACATCGCGTTCGGCCGGCCGGGCGCAACGCAGGAAGAGATCGTCGCCGCAGCCAAACTGGCCAACGCAGACGAGTTCATCGTGCGGATGCCGCAGGGCTACGACAGTTGTGTCGGCGATAGAGGTTTGACGCTGTCGGGTGGTCAGCGCCAGCGCATCGGGATAGCCCGCGCGTTCATTCGCGACAGCCCGATACTCATCCTCGATGAACCGACAGCGGCACTGGACGCGGAGTCCGAAGCATTGGTGATCGAGGGTCTGAATCGACTGATGCGGGGCAAGACCGTCGTCATCATCGCGCATCGACTGAGCACGATCCGCGACGCCGACAGAATTCTCGTCATCCAGGACGGCGTGGTGGCCGAAGACGGAACGCACGCTGAGTTGCTGGCGCTCGATGGCGTGTACGCACACCTGCACCACCTTCAGTTCGGGCAGTCGGCGTAACCGTCGCCCAATGCGGGCTTCGTTGTTACGATTCTTGCCAGCCGAAGCTCTTTGACATCTGTGTGTGAATAGGGAGAGTAGCGATGCTAATGATGCGGGATCACAGTGTTGAGGATTACCAGACGCTGCGCGATATGGATGCCACCGACGTTGGCATCTTGAGCGACGACGACCGCGCCTGCCTCAACGAGCTGGGCGAGTACCTCGCTACTGGCGACGCGTGGCAGCGATTCGCGATATGGCTGCTTCACAAGCACTTTGAACCCCGCGCGGGAGAGGTGTTCGTCGAGCGCGCCATCCCCGAACGAGGAAAGACTGAGACGGCGCCCGCAGAGCGTGGCGACTTCTCCGAGCAGGGGTTGAGCGCGATCGGGATCCGCTTCGACGCAGCTTCCGACTCCGGCGTTCCTGTCATCGGCATGGAGTTCGCCGCGCCGGGAGAATTCGGCTCAACGGCGCCGCTGAGCGCGGCCGACGAGACGGTGTTGGCGAGCATCGCCGAACGGCTGAAGGCCCACGGCAAGATCGACCGCTTCGGCGTCAAGCTAATCCGCAACCCGCTCGGCATCACCGAGCGCGAGATACTTCTGGAAACCTGCGACAGCTCTACTCGCACGATGCACTGCGATGTCAGCGCGCGTGACGCGATCCCGGCCGATCTCAAAATTGTTGAGACGACCTGGCGGTGGCGGGTGCTGCAGGGCGAGACCAGGCCCATTGTGATGCAGGATTGCACCGCGGGGTGCACTCCAGTCGGGGAAGGGCATGACCTCGCCCACAAGCAATCCCAAACAGACAACCAGGACGATCCAATTCCCTAGGCGGTAATTGCTGCGCGAGCCTGACGGGCTTGCGTGCCTCACTGACCTAACGTTGCGTTGTGTTTCGGTGTCGACGCTCGCCCCTCCTGGCCGTCGCCGCGGCGGCGTGGTTTGCACTGCTCGCCGTCGGCGCGCCATCGGCCACTGCTGCGCCCACCACGGACGGCCAGGGTTACGTCGATTCCACCGCGCGGTGCACTCAACCGGACACCACGGTCGCCTTCGGCAGCACGGAAACCTCGCGGATGGCGATCTGCAAGACGGCGGGCGGTCAATATGAATACCGCGGCGTGCGGGTGAGCGATGGCGCCACGCTGACCGTTGCCGCGTCGCAATCCGGCGACGGATACGTCGCCGACAACGACGGAATCACCTACACGGTGACGTCGAAGTCGTTGGTAGTCAGCGCGGGCAACAACGTGATTCGCAAGGAACCGATGGTGGACTTCCACACGCCGGCGCCCGCAGCGCCGCCGACGACGACGCCCGGAGCGCCGACGACTCCGACGTCGGGGACGACAACTTCGACAACGTCGACGACGGGGACGACAACTCCGACAACTCCGACGACGCCGTTGCCGCCTCCGCTTCCGGCCGAGGTGGGTGGCGGCGCCCGTTAGTCCGGCGACTGCCTCGGTCTAGTGACACGCTTTTCGTTGGCGGTGTTCGGATTGCCCGCCTCTGAGCGACAACTTAGTGAGGCACTCCACAACTTCCGGACTTACCCGCCGGTAAGTATCAGTGTACAGTTGTTCACCGAAGTGGTATTTGCCTCGACTGCGTGCAGAAAGGACGCATAGCTGTGTCGTTTTCTCTTGAACTGTCCGAAGACGTGATCCAGGTTCGGGACTGGGTCCACGAGTTTGCGGCCACCGTGGTGCGCCCCGCGGCGGCGGAGTGGGATGAGCGCGAGGAAACCCCGTGGCCGATCATCCAGGAGGCGGCCAAGATCGGCCTCTATTCGATGGAGTTGTTCGCCACGCAAGCCGCCGAACCAACCGGGCTCGGGATGTTGACCGTGTTCGAGGAGATGTTTTGGGGCGACGCCGGAATCGCGCTGTCGATCCTTGGCACAGGGTTGGCCGCCGCATCACTTGCCGCCAACGGCACACCCGAACAGCTCGGCGAATGGCTTCCGCAGATGTTCGGCACGCCTGAGGATCCGCTGCTTGCGTCGTTCTGTTCATCGGAACCCGGTGCGGGCTCCGATGTGGGCGCCATCCTCACCCGCGCCCGCTACGACGAAGCCAACGACGAGTGGGTGCTCAACGGTGTGAAGACGTGGGCCACCAACGGCGGAATTGCCAACGTGCACATCGTTGTTGCGTCCGTCCACCCCGATCTCGGCAGCCGCGGGCAGGCCACATTCATCATCCCGCCGAATACGCCAGGGTTCAAACAAGGACAGAAGTTCAAGAAGCACGGTATCCGCGCCTCACACACCGCTGAGGTGATTCTCGAGGACGTCCGGATCCCCGGTCGGCTCATCGTCGGCGGCAAGGACAAGTTCGACGAGCGAGTCGCCCGCAGCCGCGAAGGCGAACGCGCCGCAGGCCAAGCGGCGATGAAGACATTCGAACGGACCCGCCCCAGTGTTGGCGCGATGGCACTCGGGGTGGCCCGGGCCGCGTATGAGTACGCGCTGGACTACGCGCAGCAGCGAGAACAGTTCGGGCGCAAGATCGCCGACTTTCAAGCGATCGCGTTCAAGCTGGCCGACATGAGGACACGCATCGATTCCGCGCGGCTGCTGGTGTGGCGCGCCGGCTGGATGGCACGAAACAACAAGCCCTTTACCGCCGCAGAAGGATCGATGGCCAAACTCGTGGCCAGCGAAACCGCCGTCTACGTGACCGACGAGGCCATCCAGATCCTTGGCGGCAACGGATATACCCGTGACTACCCCGTCGAGCGGATGCACAGGGACGCGAAGATCTTCACCATCTTCGAGGGCACCAGTGAAATCCAGCGGCTCGTCATGGGCAGGGCGATCACCGGACTACCGATCAGATAACGCGTGCTGCTGAGCAGTACGGAACTGTAGTGTTCCGAGTAGTGAGCGACAAGACGGAGGACCCGAACACTGGCGGCACCGCGCGCGCGTCGCGGCGCCAACGCGCACGCAATCCGGCCCGCTTTGATCGATCGCTGGACGGGGCCATCCTCGACGCGGCGCTCGCGGAGCTTGCCGACAGTGGCTACGACCAGATGAGCATGGACGACATCGCGTCCCGTGCCCGAGTCGGTAAGGCGGCGATCTATCGCCGCTGGCCGTCAAAGGCCGCGGTGGTTGCCGATGCGATCGCGCACTGGCGACGCGGCATCGGCTCGGTCCAGCCGCCCAACACCGGCAGCCTTCGCGGCGACATCGACGCGCTGGCCGCGGCTGTTCCCAATATGGATGAGACCGAGCTGGGGATGATGAAGGTGGTCATCGGCGTGGCCTCGGCTGCCACCCACGATCCGGTTCTGGCGGCGGCCCTCGACGAACTGGTGCTATCGCAACCGCGCCGGATGATCAGCGTGGTGCTCGACAACGCCGTGGCCCGTGGCGAAATCCCCGAAGGCCGCGATATTGCCCTGATCACCGATGCCGCGCTGGGATTGAACATCCTGAGGGCGATCACGGGCCGGCCGATCGACCGGGTCTTCGTGCGACGGCTCCTCGAGGGGGTAATCCTGCCGTTGGCGACTGGGTCCACCGGCAGCTAACGCACTTGCGCTCTCGCGCTTGGCGGTGCACAATCGCCTTCACACGGAACTGATCAGTTCCGTCTAGTTCAGCCAACGGAGAGGGCGATCGCATGACTGTCAGTCGTATCCCCGTGCTCATTGTCGGTGCCGGCGTCGGAGGGCTCGCGACGTCCGCGCTGCTGGCCAAACACCGGATTCCGGCACTTGTGGTGGAGAAGCGGCGTGAGGTCTTCATCTATCCGAAAGCCCGCAATCTGAGCTTCCGCACTTTGGAGGTCCTTCGCGGACTCGGCGTCGAGGACGAGGTGCACGCCGTCGCTGACGGTGTCTCGTCGATGGTCGTGAAGTCGTCGCTCAACAGCACCGATGAACGACTGGCTCTGGACGTCGACGCCATCTTCTCCGGCATGGCCGAGCTCAGCCCAGAGCCTGCCGCACAGTACTGCCCGCAGAGTGCGCTGGAACCGATCCTGCTGGCGTACATCCGCGAACACGGCAGCAAGGCGCGCTATGGCACGGAGCTGATGTCGTTCGAACAGCACGAGTCGGCTGTCACCGCCGTGCTGCGCGACCTTGACACGAACGAACTCGAAACGGTTCGTGCCGACTATCTCGTCGCGGCCGACGGTGTGCACAGCCCGATCCGTCAGACACTCGGTCTTGATACCTCCGGCTACGGGGCACTGCCGATCTATGTGGTGTTCGTCTACTTCCGCGGCCCATGGCACGGTTATGTCCCGCAGTTGGCGAACGGGGACGGGGTGCAAATCGAGAATCCCTCGGTGCAGGGGATATTCCTGGCCATCGATGATGACCGCGGCATGTTCATCACCACGTACTATCCGGACAAGGGCGAGACGGCTGCGCAGTTCACCCCGCAACGTTGCGGCGAAATGATTCGCAACGCCGTCGGCGAAGACATCGACATCGAGATCCTGCAGGTCGCTCCCTGGCAGCCCTACGAGCAGGTCGCGGACCAATTCCGGTGCGGGCGAGTCTTTCTCGTCGGCGACGCGGCGCACACAATGCCCCCGTTCAAGGCCGGCGGCGCCAACACCGCGATCCAGAGTGCGCACAACCTGGCCTGGAAGCTCGCCGCGGTCATCGACGGTTTCGCGGAACCTTCATTGCTCGACACCTTCCACGCCGAACGCCATCCGGTGGGGAGTTTCAGCGCCAGGCAATCGCTGACCGGACCGTCGGCTCACATGCTCGGATTGCACAGCGAAGCACCGGGATTACCGGCCGATGAAGAGGCGGCGATGTTCGATCTGCTCATCGGCTATCAATACCGGTCCACCGCGGTGGTGTCCGGCGATCCGGTGGCCGATGACCATGCCGTCCACCTTGTCGATGAGTTGCGCGGGCAACCCGGAACCCGTGTCCCGCACGCGTGGCTGTGCCGGGGCGACGACCGGCTTTCGACTCTGGATCTGCTGGGACCCGGATTCACGGTGCTGGCCGGAGATGCTGGAGCCCCGTGGTGTGCCAGCGCAGCTTTGGCGTCCTCGACGCTGGGCGTGCCGGTCACCGTGCATCGGATCGGCACTGACGGCGACGTTGTTGACGTCGACGGCCAGTGGGCTGCGAGGACCGGGCTCGCACCCGAAGCAGCACTTCTTATCCGCCCCGACGACATCGTCGGGTGGCGGGTGGATAGCCTGCCCGAAGATCCAGACAAGCAGCTGTGTCAAGCACTTTCGGCCATCCTTGGCCGAGGGCAAGACCTATAACGCACGAATCCCCGTGTACACCAACAACAAACCGACGGCTGCGAACAAGCCGGCGATCAGGACGGCGTGCTGGCGTTCCATCCACTGCTTCAGCCGCTCGAGCTGTGGATCCACGCGCTCACCGGCGATGGCGTAGGCGAGGATCGGAACCAGGACCGTCGAACCCGCGATGACGGTGTAGTACGCAACCGCCAACGATGCGCCGGGCATGCCCAACCCCGCCGTGCCGATCACCAACCCCGATGCCGCGTTCATCACAAGTATCTTGGGATTGACCAGAATCAGCCCGACCCCGATCGCGGCGGCACCGACGGGTGACATCCTGCTGAGCCGGTTCAGCCACGCCGGCTGGTTGGTGACCCGGTGGCGAGTCGCCCACCGCCATCCGCCGAGCGCAACCAGAGCGGTGCCGACCGCGATCCGTACCCATGGCGCCCAGGTTGGGCCCGGTCGACTGAGCCCGTCGAGCAGGCGAGGCAGCTGAACGAAGACGGCTGTCGTGGCCGCCAGCCCGAGTAGCCAGCCAGACAGGAAGGCCAGGCCGGTGGATCGGGCACGCTCGGACTGCAGCACCAGCGCGATTGCCGGGATGATCGTCAGCGGCGACAGCGCGACCACCAACGCAAGCGGAACGAGCTGGCCGAGCACCGCCGCCCAACTACCCGACATGGGCAGCGATCTTAGTCAGCTACGACGAGATCAGCGGGTCGTCAGCGCTACGGGCCGTGAACGAGGCTTGTGCCGGCCGTGCACCAGGAAGGCCAGCCAACGAACGTCGAGAAGCACTCTGATTGATCCTGTCTCTATGCGCTCTTGGTGAGCAGCGGAAGAAGCCGGCGGCGTTCCAGCATGGCGTCGGCGAAATGGTTGAGTGCGTCCGCGACCGATGCCACCGTAGGCAGCTCAACCCGGTCGTCGAAGATGCGTACCGCGCCGCGGACCGATTGGCTCGCGATCAGTGACCAGTCGACTCCCGCGGCGCTGCAGGCGTCGTCGACATCGCACAGCAGTGAAACGATGTGCGGAGCGGCGGAACTCACCTCGCTCAGATCCAGCACCACCGGCTTCTCCCTGAGGACGAAGCGCTTGGTGTACGTGCTGACCTGGTCAAGGTTCGACTCGTCGAGGTTGCCGGTGACCGTCACCACGGTGGCCAGCTGGCGGCTGCAGGCGCGGATCTGGGCGCCGCCGCATTCGAACGCCGGATTGCCGTACATGCGCAGCCTCCCTTCGATCGCCGACCTGGCACTGACGGTAGTGAGCCGATCTAAGGCAACGGGGAGTAGCGGCTAATACTTTATTAAGAACCGATTTTGGATCGGTCAGCAAACTGCTCAGCCGCCGCGCATCCACTGCGGTCCTGAGTAGTTCTCCCAGGGGTTGTAATCGGCCAGCAGCGGCTCCTGCGGTGGCCGCTGGTCGGGTGGCACGTGCTGCAGATTGATCCGAATCCGGTACCAGATCGAACTTGGCCCCCGCATGCCGTCGACCAAAATGTCTGCGGGTTCGAGCTTTTCGGTCAGCTCGGGATACTTGGAGCGCCACGCGTCGAGCGCGGCCATCGCCTCGTCCTTGGTCTTCGTTCGGGCGATCTCGATCAGCGGCATCTTGGAAATTCGGCGCCCGGCGACTCCGCTTGATCCCTTGGCGCCCTTCGGCGCCTTTTCGGCGGGCCCGAGTCGGTCAGCGAGGTCGAGGAGCGGATCCAGCACACCGGAGGCCGAGTCCATCGATTCCCATGGATCGCCGATCTCGGCGAACCGGGCCGGCACGGTCGCGATGGTGAACGCCTCGGGCCGGCAGTCGGCGACCTCGTCCCAGCGCAGCGGTGTCGACACCCGCGCATCCGGCAGCGCGCGCACCGAGTACGCCGACGCGACCGTGCGGTCGAAAGCGTTCTGGTTGAAGTCGACGAAGACCCCCTCGCGCTCCTCCTTCCACCACTGCGCGGTCGCCAACTCGGGAACGCGCCGCTGGACCTCCCGGGCCACCGTCTGCGCCGCCAGCCGGACGAACTTGAACGGCCACCGCGGCTGGATGCGCGCATAGATGTGAAAGCCCCGGGAGCCGGAAGTCTTCGGCCATCCGGTCAGGCCGTGGTCCTCGAGTACCTCACGCGCGACAAGGGCGACGTCAACGATCTGCTTCCAGTCCACTCCCGGCATCGGATCGAGGTCGACTCTGAGCTCGTCGGGATGGGCGAGGTCCTCGGCCTGCACCGGATGGGGGTTGAGGTCGACGCAGCCCATGTTGATTGCCCACGCCAGGCCGGCGGCGTCGTGGATGACGGCCTCCTTGGCCGAGGTTCCCGACGCGTACTTGAGCTCGGCGACGTCGACGTAGTCGGGTCGCTTCTCCGGCGCGCGCTTCTGGAAGACGGCTTCCTCGGTGATGCCCTTGACGAATCGCTTGAGGATCATCGGCCGATTGGCCACACCGCGCAGCGCACCGTCGGCCACGGCCAGGTAGTAGTGGATCAGGTCGAGTTTGGTGACCCCGATATCGGGAAAGACGACCTTGTCAGGGTGGGTGACGGACAGCGCTCGGCCGCCGACGTCGAG
>Ga0073928_10004722_pt1 | contig 19824 bp, 12 predicted proteins | sample PaiPotPPA55metaG_FD_76969 | JGI IMG/M metagenome (GOLD analysis project Ga0073928, IMG submission 76969) | Iron sulfur acid spring bacterial and archeal communities from Banff, Canada, to study Microbial Dark Matter (Phase II) - Paint Pots PPA... ...
GCGGTCGTGAGCGAGTCGACGGTGACCGGCGTGCCGGTGGAGGCCGCCTGCGTCAGCGCCGTGTAGCGCGGATCAGTGCTCACAGACGCGGTCCCGGACGTCGCACCCGTGGTTGCGTGCGCGGGCACGGCGGCGAGTGCCGTCGTGCCCAGAGCGAAGGCGAGTATTCCTGCCCAGGCCCGAGCGGATTTCCTGCCCGCCGGCTGTGGCGCGCAGTGGTGTCGCTGATTCACGGTGCTGCCTCCCCTTGAAGTAAGACCTTGATGAGAGCCCGCTGAGCGCGGCGCAAGGCCACGCTAAAGATATGGCACGCTACCCCTTGTAACGCAAGCCTCGAATGTGCTTTATTGATCGGGCAATATCGCGTAATCGTGCTTGTACTGGTTGCGATTCCGGCAGGGGAGATTCACCGGGGCCGCACTTGTGTGGAGGGTGGGGAGTCATGGCACTGTTTTCCACGCCTGCGTCCGGCGGCCTGTGGATGCGTTCGCGCTCGGTGCGCCGAGTGGCTGTGGTGCTGGGGGTTGTGGCGCTGGCGCCCGCGTCCCTGGCACAGGCCGCCCCAATGGTGGGCGGGCCGCTGCCGCAGGTGAAGATCTGGCCGGGACCAGCGACGCAGACCACCGCATCGGTGCCCGGCGCCAACGCGACCAAACCGGGTGTGACCGCCGCACAGAAGGCCGCTGTGGCGCGCGCCGCCAAGCCATACCAAGTCCCGAAGACATCCTGGCCAACCGGCAGCGCCACGATCGCTCTCGCCCCGGCTGCAACGGCTACTTCTTCCGGAGTCAAGTTGCGTCCGGGCACTGCAAGGCAGGCCGGCAGCTTGCCGGTCGCTCTCGCCGGTGCCGACGCCGCTACGGCGCCAGCGAAGTCCGCATCAGTATCTTTCGCCTCCCGTGCCGCCGTGCAGGCGGCCGGGATCAACGGGGTCATCGTGACCGTGGCGCGTGCGGACGGGAGTTCGGCGCCGTCGGCGACGCAGGTGAGCCTGGATTACGCGGCGTTCGCCGGGGCCTACGGCGGCGGGTACGCCGACCGGCTCAAGCTGGTCGAGCTTCCCGCGTGCGCCCTGACGACCCCGCAGCTCGCGAAATGCCGGGTGCAGACCCCGGTGAAGTTCACCAACGACATCAAGAACGGCACGCTCACCGCGACGGTCCCAGTGGGTGCGAACGCCACCACGGCCCAGTCAACCGGGGCGAAGGCGGCGTCGCAGGAGTCAGCGATGGTGCTTGCCGCAACCTCGGGCGCCTCGGGTTCGGTGGGCACGTACACCGCGACCTCTCTCTCCCCTGCCGGGACATGGTCGGCGGGCGGCAGTTCGGGTGGGTTCACCTACTCGTATGCGATCAGCGTGCCGCCGACGGTCGGGGGTTCTGCGCCGGATGTGACGCTTGGCTACGACTCGGCAAGTGTGGACGGGCGCACCTCGGTCACGAACGCGCAGGCCTCGTGGATCGGAGACGGCTGGGACTACTCCCCGGGATACATCGAGCGCTCATACCAGCCGTGCTCGCAGGACACCGATGCGACCGCGCACTCGAGTGATCTGTGCTGGGCCGGGAACATCGTCACCCTCTCGCTCGGCGGGCACTCCGGCGCCCTGGTGCGCGATGACACCGCGCCGAACACCTGGCGCCTGCAGAACGACGACGGTACGAAGGTTATCGCGCTCACGGGCGCGAATAACGGCGCGTGGAAGGGAGAGGCGTGGGAGATCATCACCCCGGACGGCACCGCGTACTACTTCGGGGAGAATCACCTGCCCGGCGGATCCGGGTCGGATGCGGCGACGCAGAGCGCGTGGACCGAGCCGGTCTACTGCCCGGACTCGGGCGACACCCCCGACGCGGGCTCCTGCTACAACTCCACCGACGGTAAGAACTCGTTCGTTTCGAACATGGCGTGGCACTGGAACCTCGACTATGTCGTCGACCCGCACGGCAACCTGCAGACCTACAACTGGGTCGCGGAAACCAACTACTACCAGCGCGGCTACGACGGCGGTGCGAACGCGGGCACCAGCACCCTCTACACCCGCGGAGGAAACCTCTCCACCATCTCCTACGGCTACCGCCTGTCGGATGCGATCAGTGGCACCAAGCCGACGTCCACGGTCACCTTCAACGTCGGGGAGCGCTGCGCGCCAGGGTATGCGAACTGCAATTATGCCTATCTGACATCGCACTTGTCCGACTCGACGACCACGTCGAACTGGCCAGACACGCCAACAGACCTTATCTGCCCGACATCCTCGTACACGTGCACGAACTACTCGCCGTCGTTCTTCGAGACCGACCAGCTGCAGTCGATCGTCACGAGTGTGCTGGTCGGCTCCACGCCTGACATGGTCGATACCTACACCCTTGCGCAGGACTTCCCCTCGCCGCAGAACGGAATTCCCAGCGATCCGACCAAGGACGAGGTGTGCTCCCCGAACTGCGGGGACGGATCGGTCGCGGTGATGTGGCTCCAGTCCATCACGCATCAGGGCAATGACACCCTCGGTGGCGGCACCGCCGCGTCCACCCCGGCGGTCACGTTCGTGCCGGACATGATGCAGAACCGGGTCGATGGGACCACCACCGGGTACGCCGCGCTCTACCGGCCGCGGATGGACTCGATCACCACAGAGACCGGTGCGCAGATCGTGGTGTCCTACGACATCACCACCGCGCAGAACTGTTCGAGCACGAACATGCCCGCGAGCCCAGATACGGACACGCTCTTTTGCTACCAGCAGTACTGGTCCCCGGCCTCCGGCCCGGTCGCGGACTGGTTCAATATCTACCCGGTCTCCGAAGTCACCATCAATGACCTGGTCGCCCCGGCGGCCTGGTCCGAGGCGCAGATCACCCAGTACTCGTACACCGGGCCTGCCTATCACCGTGACGATAGCCCGCTGATCGCGCCGGTCACCACGGCCAACCCGGTCAACGAGCGCACCTGGGACCAGTTCCGCGGCTTCCGCACCGTGACCACCACGACGGGAGTGGCAGGGGCCGAAGACGTGCCCACGAAGAGCGTGACCACGTACATGCAGGGCATGGACGGGGACTACAAATCCGACGGCACCCAGCGGTCAGTCACCATCCCGGACACGGTGGGGGACAACGTCACCGACTCCAACTGGCTCCAGGGCCAGGCGCTCGAAACTGACAGCTACCTGGGCACCAGCAGCATCATCGAGAAGAAGAGCGTGAACGGGCTGTGGACCTATGCCACCACGGGCACCGAGGGCCAGGCCGAATCCATGCCCGCGGTCACCTCCAAGATGATGCAGGCGAGCAAGTCCCGCAGCTACCAGCTGTGGCACGACGCGACATGGAAGCGCACCGAGACCGACACGGCGTATGACTCCTCCGGCCGGGTGGTGACCTCGGATGCGAAGGGGGACGGCACCGCGGCGGTGCCGGAGGTGTGCACCACCACCAGCTACGCCACCTCCACCAGCACGACCCCGAACATGATCGCCTACCCGGACGAGGTCAAGGGCGTCCAGGGCGCATGCGGCACCACCGCGACCGCGGCGAACACCGTGGCAGACACCGAGAGCTTCTACGACGACTCGACTGCGCTCGGGACATTGAGCGGTGCGGGGAACGTGACGCAAACCCAGGCCGTCGACTCCTACAACTCCTCAGGTGTCCCGCAGTACGTTCCCGAGTCCAAGGCCGGCTACGACGCTTACGGCCGGACCACCTCCGCCACCGACGCCGACGGCTACACGAGTATCACCGCCTACACCGCGCCCGGGGCGAGCCCGGACACGGTCACGGTGACCAACCCGATGGGCTGGAGCGCCACCACCACCCTGGATCCCGCGCGCAATCTCGCGATCGCGGCGACCGACGTCAATGGCGAGCTCACCTCCAAGACCTACGACGGGCTCGGGCGGGTGACCAAAGTGTGGTCCCCGCTGCACGCCAAGGCGTCAAGCGCTCCGGCGGACGAGACCTACGCGTATGCCGTGAGCAACAACACCGTGCCCACGACGGTCACGACTGAGAAGCTGCGCGACGACGGCTCCTACGCCCCGACCGTGGCTTTCTACGACGGCTCCCTGCGTCCGATCCAGACCCAGGCCCCCACTGCGGACGGCGAGACCGGCCGCCTGATCACCGACACGCACTACAACAGCCTCGGCCAATCCGTGAAGACCACCATCGCCTACTACAACTCCGCTAGTGGTCCGATCTCCATCATGTACAACCCGTACGCGAACGGGGGCAACGACTCGGCGATACCCGAGGAAACCGAGACCTTCTACGACGGGCTCGGCCGCACCGTCCAGGCCCTGACCGTCGCGCAGGGAATCAACCAGTGGTCGACCACCACCGCCTACAAGGGCGTCGACGAGATCGACGTCACGCCGCCGAGCGGCGGCACCGCCACGAGCGCGTTCACCGACGCGCTCGGCCGCACCGTCCAGTCTTGGACGTACACCACTGCGACCCCCACTGGCAGCGCTTCGAACGCCACGGTCACCACGTATACCTATACTCCCGCGGGCAAGCCCGCGACCATGACCGACACCGTCGGAGATGCCTGGGCCTGGACGTATGACCTGCACGGCCGCCAGATTAAGGCGGTTGAGCCGAGTACAGGCACCACCACCAGCACCTTCGACCGTGCGGGAAACCCGCTCTCGAGCACAGACGCGCGGGGCATCACTTTGTCCTACACCTACGACGCCCTCGGGCGAAAGCGCGCCGAGTTCAACACCACCGGCGGTGCCGGCGAAACCTCTGCGGACGAACAGGCCTCCTGGACCTACGACACCCTCGCCAAGGGCCAGCCGACCTCCAGTGCCCGGTACACCGACGGCGCGACGGACACCACCCAGACCTACACCGAGACCGTGCGCGGCTACACCGCGCTCTACCAGTCCGAGGGCGTGCAGGTCACCATTCCCAGCGCACAGGGCACGCTGGCCGGGACCTACAAGGACTACCAGTCCTACACGCCCGAGACCTCGATGCTCACCCAGGACTACTACTACCCGGAAGGCAACCTCCCCCAGGAGACCGTCAACCTCGCCTACGACCTGTCCGGCCTCATCACCGGCTTCGGCGGCACCGAGGTCTACATGAACACCGCCACCTACAACCCGTACGGGCAGATCCTGCAGACCAACTTCGGGCCCTACGGCGAGCAGCTGACTCAGAACGAGACCTACGACACCGACACCGGGCGCCAGTTGACCGCCACCGACTCACTGCAAACCTCCACCACCGGCCCGATCGACGACACTACCTACACCTACGACCAGGCCGGGCTGATCACCTCCGAGTCCAACCTGCAGGCCGGGAACACCACCCCAGACACCCAGTGCTTCACCTACGACCATCAAGACCGGCTCACAGCCGCCTACACCGACACTGCCGCCGTTACCACCACCACCGGCTCGAACACCGCGCAGATCTTCGGGATCGGCGGCTGCGCCGACACCACCCCCACCGCAGGGAAGATCACCGGCGGGCCGGCGCCCTACGCCCAGACCTACAGCTACGACGCGCTCGGCGACCGCGTCGCCGAAACCCAGCTGAACACCACCACCGCCGCCATCTCCACCACCGAGACCCTCGCTTACTCCAGCTACAACGCCTCCACCGCCACGACCAGCGCGGCCGCGACTCCGGACGCAGTGCAGAAGGTCACCACCACCACCCCCACCGGCACCGCGACCGCGACCTATGGCTATAACGACGGCAACGGCGATACCAGCACCCGCACCGTCACCACCACTGGCACCATCACCGCCTCACCCAGCCAGGCCATCGCCTACGACGCCGAGGGCCACACCAAGTCGGTGACCAACACCGCCACCGGCACCGCCAGCACATACCTCTATGACGCGGGCGGCACCCTGCTCCTCCAGCACGACCCGGCTTCGAACCAGGCCACCCTCTACCTCCCCTTCGGCGAGGAGATCTACCTCAACACCGGCAACGGCGCGATCACCGGGAACCGATATATCACCGCCAGCCCGGACGGGACCACCATCGTCCACGCCGGCAGCGGCGCCATCAGCTACGAGGCCACCGACGCCCACCACACCGCCACTGTGGAAATCGCCGCCGCCAACCTGGCCGTGACCAACCGCTACTACGACCCCTACGGCAACCCCCGCGGCACCGTACCGACCACCTGGCCAGACTCCCACTCCTACCTAGGCCAACCGCAAGACCAAACCACCGGCCTCGACCTCCTCGGCGCCCGCCAATACGACCCGGCCACCGGCCGCTTCCTCTCGGTCGACCCGGTGCTCGAGTCCGGGGACCAGCGCCAGATGAACGGCTACTCCTACAGCGGCGATAACCCGGTCAACAGCTCCGACCCCAACGGTCTGAACTGCGTGAGCGACGACAACGGCGGTTGTCTGCGCATCCCCAAGCAACCCAGCGGCGGAAACCCGGGCACGACGCCACCGACTACAAACGACACAACGAGTTGCAGTAACGGCGTCATCAACTGCGATCCCACTAAATTCGATGAATTCGGAATCGGACTCGTAAACGTCCAGGAGACGGACCCATCGTACGCGGCGCTTCTCGCTGCGTACATGAATGCCACGTTCTCCACCAAGTATAAGTCGAGCTACAACGCTGATCAGTACGAAACTCTGGTCTGGGCCAACGCCTGCGCAACAATTCGGAGCGTGTGTGGTTTCGAACCGGGGAGCCTCGGGTTCGCGATCAACCTTGAGTACATGAGCGCCTGGGTGAATCACGCCGGACCAAGCGCCCCTGCCTTCAAACCACTCCTCGTGCAAAGTCCGCTCAATGCCCGGACTGCGGTCCAGCTCGCAGTGGGAATCGTCGGCACCGTCTGGTCGGCCAAGGGCATAACAACCTACCTACCCAAGAACCCACTGAGCCCAGCACCAGAGACGACTAGCTCGGGGCCCTCACAGATCGAGATGCCAGAAGGCAGCTATACCCTCACCTACACGACGAACGAAGACGGCAGTTGGACAGGTTCGCCCGTGCCCGAAGGGTACAGTGACCCTGCCGCTACACCGATACCGATGCCGTACGGCGGCCCGAGCACCAACCCAATCAACGAATGGACCATCGGAGGACTTCCCAAGACATGGGGCGGCCAGCTGATGGATTCAGTGAAGGACATACTGCAAACAGATTGGGGTGCCAACAATCCCGGGGGAGAGTGACAGGCGGGAAATGAGCTTTTGCCGGCACCGTCTCGAGCCTATGTCAGGGATGCTGATTTGTATGATGATGCGGAGTGAGGGTGAGGAGCCCCGGCGCAGTCTCGGTGACCAGCCTGAGTGAGGCAAGGCGCTCTCGCCGAAAGGAATGCCTTGCCTGGAATGGGCTGTTGCTTACGGCATGTCATTAGGCCGCAGTGGCGTCTAAGTTGGCGTCATTGCCTCGCGCTGAGTCTGCTTGGGTACCGCGCTGTACCTCCTTTCGCCTCAAGGCATGGACCGTGCGAACGATTCGAAGGCTCTACGATGGATGTACGTGTTGCCCTCTACGGGTAACCGAGCGGCGAAGGGTAACGATGAGCGGTGAAGGCTGGGTCCAGCGGAGGCCAGATATCACGACTACGGAGGCACTCAAGCTCGGCCTGAGGGAGGTTGCTGACCCCGAGTTGGTTCAAGAATTCATCAGGCCTGCGGTGGACAACTGGCAACGCGGCGACCTCGCAGCAACGGAGAGCGTATTATACCGGGCAGCGGCTAGCGACGACGTCGGTCTACAAGCGATTGCGCAGCTCTTGCTCGCAGATGTGCTTCGCGTACGCGGAAACGTAGAAGATGCATTAATCACCCTCAATATTGTGGCGAGTTCATCGCATGGCGTGCTAGCGCCGCTGGCGTCCTGCATCTTGGGCGACATGTACGAGGAGTATGGCGATCTCGTTGCGGCGGAATCGGCCTATCGAAGGGCAGCAGACGCTAGCAACGCCGAGTTTGCCGCCCGCGGGCGCACGTACTTGGCGGAGCTCTTGTACTTCGATGGCAGGGTCGAAGAAGCAACCAGACTGCTCGCCGAAGCCGTGAGCTCGGGCGTTCGCGAGTGGTCCGCCCGCGCCGCTGGACTACTCGGCGACATCTGGTTCGCCGAGGGTCGCCTCGATGCAGCATACGATGTGTACAGCAAGGCGGCAGCGCTGGATTCTGCGGATGTGGCTGACCGTGCGGTCGTGATGCTGACACTGTTGGTGGATATCGGTCATCGCGGGGCGAATGCGGTCGAGGCCTATGCGGCGCTGAAATCTAACGATTCCTCGAGCCAGCGTCGTGCATACATTGAGTACAATTTGCTGCGATGGAGAAACTACGGGTCTGCAGAGCTTGAAAACGCGCTGAGAAACGTTGACCCGGCTTGGACTGCGCGCTATGAGTCTGCGCGGAGGTACTACGAAGATCACCTGTCCACTTTGTAGCCAGGAGATGGGCAGCTCTCGCGCCGGGGATCGGCCTGGCGCACCGCGGAGATCCTACTGGGGTGACCTGTGCTGGTCGAAAACCCGGCCAGGGGCGTGACCTGGGCTTTCATGCGGCTTGCTGGTACTCGCTGGTGAGTCCGGAGAGTATGGTTCTGCGTTGGATTCGCTCGGCTGGGGTGGGGAACGGGATCACGTTGGGGTTGTCGTTCGGGGCGCGCAGCGCCAGGCCTGCGCCCTGGTGGCTGCGTCCGGTGTTGTAGTGCTTGATGAACTCGTCCAGGACGCGGTGCAGGTGGCGTGGGCCTGCGATGAGCATCCGGTCGGTGCACTCGGAGCGTACGGTGCGCACGAAGCGCTCCGCGTAGGCGTTCATTCGCGGAGCCTGCGGCGCAGTCTTGACGATGTCGATGCCGATCGAGGTCAGCTCAGCGTCGGACATGCGCCTCGAGCAGCTCCATGTTTGCCGTGGTGAAGTTCGAGATCTTGAATCGGATGTCAGGAGCCTCTGTGATCACGAGTCCGGCCTTGAGCACGAGGTCCTTGCTGAACCTGAAGCGCCCAGGTGTCTCGCCGAGCTCGGCGACCAGCGAGCGGACCTGCTCACGCGCGTCCAGTTCCTTGAACTGGTTGGTCGCCATCGACAACAGCAGGTCAGAGTTCGACAGCTTCGTCCCGCCACTGTTGACCCGCACGAAGATGTCGAGCACCTTGTCGGCGTCCGTCGTCTCCTCCAGGTAGGCGTTGACGACGGGCTTTTGCCGTACGGCATCGTAGAGCGCGAAGACATTGTGGAACGCGGCCTTGATGTGTCCCGCGTCGCTGAATCGTTCACCCACCACGGTCATGATGGCCGGCCCGCTGTCGGACAGCTTTAGAATGTCGCCGAGCCTGAACCACACCTGGATCCCGTCGACCTGGGCAGCCGCTTCGTCATCCGTGAGGAACCTCAGATTGTAGCGCAGCCCGAGCTCCTCGTCCGCTGTCGGCGGGGGTTCAATTAGGTTGAGGTACAGCCGCTTGATCGGATACGCATCCGGGTTTGTGAAGTACTTGTTCGGGAGCTTCTCGGCGTGGCTGCCGTACAGCCCGATGACGAGGGCGGTCAGCCGCTGCTGCCCGTCGAGTACCGCAGTCACTCCCTGATTGAGCGGACGGTCCACCTTGGTTGCGTAGGGGTTCTTTCGTTCGTGGTAGTGCGTCAGGAAGTCGTAGAACGTGTAGTCGTCGACCTGGCCCGGGTCGACCTCCCAGAGCAGGAACGACCCGACCGGGTAGCCGCGCATCAGGCTGTCGAACAGTCGCCGTATCTGGTCGCGGCTCCAGACGAATTCGCGTTGGATCGCAGGAAGCACCCAAGCACGCTGATGGATTTTCTGCAATGTGTCGGCGACCGGCATCGGCGGCAGAAAACCCACGATAGACCGTCCTCCCCTGAGCTCCCTGGCACGTGGCACCTCGCTGCTGATCCAGGCAACCACCATACTGCCGAGCGCAGACGTTGGGGATGGCTGATGCTGGTCACTGGATTTCAGCAGGAGACTCCTACAAGACCAGCGCGCGTGTGGGTTCCAGGCTAGCGCTTTGCACGCTAAGCCGGCGTCTTGATGGAATTTGGTCCCCGTTCGGCGACGGCTCAGGTCGGGCCGTGCCGCTCGTCTTTGGGCAACGTCAGTTGCTAGATCTTAAGGTACAACTCGGCGCCGACAATCCCGGGTCTGAGCGACGGCCGTCGTGGCCGCCGTTGTGGGTGGCGCAGGGTCAAGCATCGATACAGAACGCGGGCTCGTAGCCGTCGCCGACATGGATGTCCTCGTACACCACAGTCGGGCGCAGCCGGTTCCAGCGATGGCCGAGCAGGACGGACAATCCCATTGGACACGCTTGGAACAGGTGGATCCGCGGGGTGTGGCGACTTTCGCGGCGCAGCCGATCGCGAATCGCGACGGCGAGCGCCCCGGCGGCGGCGCCATCCGAGACGGAGCCGTCGCCCGCTCCGCGCTCGGGCTGCATCACGAGGAGTCGTCCGACGGAAAGCTGCCGTTGGCGCACGTAGTCGAGCACATCTTCGGTCAGATCGGTCGCCACCGCTACGGCCACCGCGAGCTCGTCGCCCTGCCCGATCTCGTGGCTCGTCCACACTGCATCGAGTGCAGGTCCGGTCAAGGTGGACGACCAAACCTGGCCACGCTGCAGCACTGCCACGTCAACACCAGTGACCATCCGGAACGCCGCGCCCGCGAGGAACGCCGGCGCGAGCCGCAGGCTGCCGGTGATAGCGACGGCGCTCGTCCCTGTGGGCAGAGACCGTGGCGCACCCTCGATATCTTGCTGCAGTTGTTCCCAGGTTGCTGGTGGTTTCGGGCGGCGCTTGGCATAGGGGCCTTCGCCTTCGAAACGCTCGACCCAGTCGATCGCATAGTCAGCATCTTTGGCTGCAGGATCAGGCACCAGCGTCGCGATTGACACCACCGCTCGTGCAGGGCCTGCAGAGGTCAGAGCGAGTCCCGCGACCGCATGCTTGATCGACTCCAGGGATAGCCGACGCTGTCCATCACGGACCTGCCGCGCCACCCAGTCCACTCCCTGGTCCACCGCAGCGCTGTCCGCGTGCAGGCCGATGGCCAACATCAGCAGCGCCACGTGTTCCTGCAGCCGGAACGGCTCGCGCCCCAGGTCGAACCGCAGGACCCCCAGCAAAGCGAGCAGTTGGCTCTCGTCGATTTCGGCGTTCGCCGCCCAGCGGGTGCGGGCCTGGCCCAGTTTGGACGCGGGTCCGTGGCGGGCGGCCTTCGGCAGCAAAGATCCGGTTCGCGAATCCCGGCCCGCCAGCAGCAGATCGGTCGGGTCGGGGAACCGGTTGCTCAGCAACACCAGATCAACCGGCGTCTCGGATGTGGTCAGAAGCTTCCACGAGGCAGCAATCTTCTTCAAGATTGAAGGACCGCCGCTGGCACTCGGCGCTAGGAGGTACTCCTCGCCCACCGGGGTGGACGCGTCCGCGGCGTACTTCACTTGCATGAAGGTATGCGGCGGGTCGGCCCGATACAAGACCACGTCATCGAGATTGCCGACCCCGTCGACCTCGACCCCGACCGCCACCACAGGATTGGCGACACCGGCGTCGGCCTCCCGCAGCGCGGTGACGCATCCGTGCCACACGGCTAGCCATTGATAGCGATCGCCCGCGATCCGGACACCCGTCGCAGACGACGGAGGGAGAGACGGCATCATAACCCCAAGAAGCAACGACGGTACGACACACCCAAGCCTATGGCCGTGCGGGTCAAATTGTGACCGCGTGATCCGGCAGGCATGCGGGCCGGTTTTGTATGTGCGGCTAGAGGAGCACGTTCGTAATGGGCCCTTGCGTCACGCCGGGTTCCAAAGTGAGCACCGGGGTGTACATTGGGCCGACTTCTTCAGAATTTCCCCATTCGTAGACCACTGTGCGGAGCGTATTCAGCAAGCGCCCGATGAGGACGGCCATCGTGTACGGGCCGTGGTAGGCGAGGTGCACTTCCGCACGATCGAACTGAGTGGAGAGCCTCTTGATCTCATCTGCTACCTCGACACTGAGGCGAGATGCTTCATGCGGGTCGACTGAGCCTTCCGTCGCGAGGTGGATGCAAGAGGCTGATGAGAAGAGGCCGCCACGCTCGGCGACGAGGTAGTCGAAGCCAGTCGTGTCAGCATTTTTCGTCAGGGTCACGAAGATTGCGATTTTGCACGGTGCCTTCTTCGCCGAGTCGAAGTCACCATTGATGGCCTCGGTGACGATCAAGGGTTGGTCGGAATCGTCGGATGCCTTGGATGTCCACACTGCGTCGCGAAGGTCGATGACCTCGACATGTCCGATCTTCGTCTCAGGGAGCGCTGCTCCAACGGCAAGGGCTACTGACAGATGCATGCCGCCTGCGATCCTGACGGTCGAGGCCCTGGACGCTCTGACTGCATCGCTCGTCAGCGGCAACGTCGCTTGAAGGTCCCGCAAGCCTTGTACCGAAGGCAGCCGGCCTTCGCTCGCTGGCTTGATTCGGAGGTGAAGATCGGATTTGCCGGCGTCGAGTGCTGACGGCTCAAGCCGCGTCTGGGTGTTCATGGTAAAGACGCCGCCATTCGCGGCGATACTCGCTCGTCGCTGCTCGATCCGGTGCATGAGCAGGTCCCGTACGATTTCCAGACGGCCGGCCTGGCTACGGGTGTCGGTCTGCTTCTTGTCGCCGAGTGTGCGTGCCGGGGCGAGGCCGAGCAACTGATCTGGAGCGGCGTAGTCCGGCTTATCCGGGTGAGCCGGGTCCGGGATCTCGGTGGCTACGCTCAGGCTGAACGCTGGGTCCTCGTCCAACTGGAGGAGCCGTGGGAGCTCGCGTTCTTTCACGATGCGGCTGTCGGCGATCTGAGGGGTGACGATGAGCACTCCCGCTGACAGGCCGGCAGTAAGAGCTTGTTCGAGCCGGTCGATTGTCGTACCAGCGTGTAGATCGCTGTGGTCTCGCCATACGACTAGCCCAGCGGCACGCAGGAGTCCTTCCAACGAATCTGCCCGTGCAGAACCGTCTGACTGCCGGTAGGAGATGAAAACGGGGCCATCACCGCGGACAGCTTCGACTGGAAGCGGGCCGATAGGATCGTAGTCCTGGTCATGTGGTTCCACTGTGACCTCTTTTGCGACGACTCGCCGGGGTGACGGTCGCACGGCGATGACAGCGCCGAACTCGGGGTCGCGAAGCGGGGAGCACACAACGAGCGCGATAGGACCCGACGTCTCGTGTGCTGTGGTGCAGATCGCCTCGATGTCGATACTACTTGGCCCGCATGGGCATGGGTGGCTATGCCACTCGCCGACGTACCCGATCGGGTCGTCCGGGTCGCGCGTTGCAAGATATCTGCGGAGCTGCTCGTTGGCCCGAACATCATCTCGGATGTACCGGGTTGGGCTGGCGGACATCGCCGGAACGGCCAGCACGTAGGTCACGACGATGCACCGATCTTCGCGGTAACCGAGGAGGATGCCGCCAGTTTCGAACGGCATGTTCCGTCTGCTTTCCGCGCTGATGGTGGCGCGTGCGGCCGCCTGAAGGACGAGCTTGCTGCGCTGATCGCTCACTGTGTGATTATCGATCCGGGGGCGAGATGGCGCACTTCGCCCGAGGGATGGACCGGCTGCTTCACGAGCAGCCCGATGGCGTGTCGCACACTCGCGGCGGCGGCTTCGATCACCGCATGAGGTGGTGTCGGCGAGACCGGGCTCCCGCAACCGGACTCGAAATACTCGCTATCGGACGACTCGCTGGGCAGGGAGGAATCCGTGAGTATCGGCGCGCCGTCCAATGGAGGTACAACATCGAGCCGGAAGGTACCGCCGCTATTTTGCATCGCCACTGACAGAAAGCTCTTGTCGAGCGCCTTAGCAACCGTGTGGAAGAGGGCGGTGACGGCGAAGTCCGCGGTCGCGTTCACGACGAGGTCATGATCTCTGACAAGCGCTATGGCGGCGTCGCTCGTCGTGACGACTTGGGAGTGAGCGTCGATACGAGACGGGTCAAGACCGTGAACCCCGACCAGGTGATTCTTGACAGCCACCGGCTTCGCCAGGCCGACCGCTTCAGGTCCCACGAGGTGCCGTACAAGGTTGCCTGGCATCACGACGTCATCGTCGACGAGTGTGAGGTGGCCGATACCGGCACGCACGAGCATGTCGGCGATGAACGAGCCGAGTGCGCCGACACCGACGACCGCGGCACGATGTGAGCCGAGTTCGACCGACTGCCGTCCCGACCGGGCCACCCGCGCGGCCGTGGTGTCCGCGCCCGATCGGAGGCGCCGCACTTCGAGTGTGCCTCTGGTGCTCGGCCACACCTCTAGGACGATCGCTCCTTCGTGTACGCCCCGGTTGTAGACCAGTACGAGCACTCGGATCTTGCGCTCGCGGAACCGCCGTTCCAAGGCCACCGCAGGATCGGTACGTGCGACGATGTCATTCCAGTTGCGCGGAGGACTGTCGAGGTCACTGAGGTCAGCGATGTATCCGAACACGTCACCCCGGTGTGACTTCAACTGGTTGGTGGGTCGGGTTCCGCGACCTTTCAGGGTCATGACGTTGTTCGCACCGGGCACGAATCGGACGAATGTGTTGCGATACTCGCCGAGATCGCCGTACAGGTACAGGCGCTCGTCCTCCGCTGGAAGGAAGTACCGATCGAGGTCCAAATCGGGGCGATCGTTGACCCATCCTGCGTCGGAGTGCTCAAACCAAGCGGTGACGTGATTGAGAAATACGGACGCCTCTGCCCACCAGAGGTCCTGGTGATCGTCATCGGCCACGAGACACAGAGCGCCGCCGAGTTCGCGGTGCCACGACCACGGGACTGCATCGCCGTCGACGGGCACCACGCGTGGCGGTTTAAACGGGAACTGCTGTGGAAGGGCGACGATGACATCTGTTTGGCCGCTCGGGTGGGTGACGGTCCCCTGCCAACGGTTGTCGCGTTCGACGAACCCAGCACGGATGAGACCTTCCTCGAAGTGCTGCCTCGAGTGGTCGACGAAGTCGGTGATGTCGTGCGAACTCACCCGAATGTCTTCCGGCCGGCCGGAACCACACGATCGCCCGCCCTGATTGCAGCTGCACGTTTGGTTCCGTCCTCGTTGAACCCGGGCGGCATCGGGAACACTATCTCGTCATCGCCGTTCTTGCCCAGCAGGGCACGAAAAGCCAGGGCGGCCTTACCTTCGTCGGACTCGTTGAGCGCGTCCTCCGCTGAGGTGGCAGCCTCCGCGAACTTCACTCGGATCTGGTTAAGTTCGTCAGCGTTGGCCCGAATATTGATCGTTTCGCCGGGCAGGGTCGGGTCGTTCACGCCCACGCCGTACTGGACGAACCCGCTGATAATCGTGCTGACCGCGCTCAGCGCCGACACGTAGTACTCGGCATGGTCGGCGCCGGACACTGCGCCGGACTTGAACGCCTGATACGTGGCGACCTCGATGAAGAACCCGCCCGGCTTCTTCTTCCCGAGCAGTGCCCTGCGAGTCTGGCGAAGCAGCTTAACGGTTGGTACATAGAGCTCATCGTGTCGGTTATTCATCTCGCTGGACAGGGAAGTGAGTTCCTCGGGGTTCGTGCGAACCCACTTATCGGCCTCGCCCTTCTGGGGGATCTCCCAGGTCTCCCCATCCTTGTTTCGGCGGGCAGGAACCGCGTCGACGTAGAGGTCAAACTCTGGGAAGGACACCTGGAGGCTTCGATCCTGGCGCTTGGTACGCCGGTGTCCATCGTCGTCGAGGCCGAACTCGGCGTGCAAGACCTCGAAGAACCGGTCGAGGATGTCCTTCGAGCTGACATCTCTCGGCAGGTCCGGCATCCGGACGAACACGTCCACGTCTTTAACTCGTTTGATCGAGGCGTTGCGCTTGTACGAGCCGATCAGAACCGGTGTGATCCCGTATGCGGCCAGGGTCGCGTCCGCCTTCAGGGCGTCACGAACCAGTGCGTGCGCCGCGGGTGCGTTTGTCTTGTCGTCGCCGGGCTCGATGGAGCTCAGCGCGTCCCTAAACTGCTGCCTTAGGTGAGCCATCAGGCCCTCCGATCTCTTGAGGACTATTCCTTGGGTCAACATCCGCGGGGGGATCCCGGTCGAGTCGAGTGAGAACTCGGGCGTGCACATGCACCCAGTCGGTTCTCATGAAGTGCCAATCCGCGGCACCGTCGGGCTTGCGACCCGCCGCCATCCACCTCCCCGCGCGTTCCAGTTCCGACCACCTGTTTCAAGTGTAACACGCTCATGTCAGTGTCGACCTGTTGTTGCAGATGTGAGACACTGGAGTTATGGCTAAGACGACGATCAGTACGGCCCTGCTCTACTCGGCCCTCGACGCCGCACGCCAGGAGCGCCGACTCTCATGGCGCGCCCTCGCCAAAGAAATCGGCGTCAGTCCGTCGCTGCTTTCGCGGCTTGGCAACGGGCTCAAGCCAGACACGGACGGCTTCGCGACCATAGTGGCCTGGCTGAGGTTGCCTGCCGAGCAGTTCTTCGAGTCCGACCAGGATCCTCAGGAGGCCGGGGAACGCGAGCCGGATCTCATGGCTCAGCTCGCACCGCTCCTGCGGGCACGCAAGGATCTCAGCGAGACCGACGTCGAATACCTACAGCAGATCATCGGTGCGACAATCCAGCGCGCCCGAGCTCAAGGATGAACGGTGCGCCGCGGATTCAAAACCGAGGCCAAGCGCCTCGCGCTCGAACTGAGAGCTGAGCTGAGCCTGAATGCGCACGTTCCCTTCGACCCCTACGCATTCGCAGACGCGTGCGGCATCGCAGTCGTCAAGCTCAGCAGCCTCGACGGGGTAGCGCGTGATCACTTTCTCAAGGCAGATGGGAGCGCACTCTCGGGCGCACTGATTCCCGTCGCGACCGGAGCGGTGATCCTGGAAAACGACGCGCAGCCGGCCACGCGTCGACGAACCACGATGTGCCACGAACTCGCGCACGTCGTGCTGGAGCACGAATTCGCCGTGTCCCTCGCAGCCGACGAACGTAAGTGCGGGCTCGGCCGAGACCAGGAGCAAGAAGCCGACTGGCTCTCGGGCGAGGTCCTGATCCCGTACGAGGGAGCGCTCCGCCTAGCGCGTGCCAACGCATCCGACGAAGATGCAGCTCAGGCGTTCGATGTCAGCCTCGCTATCGCACGCTGGCGCATGAATCACAGTGGCGCACGAACTGTCATCGACAGAACCCGTGCAAAATGGGCCAAACCTTAATCTGGCAGTCACAGATCGCTGACGGCCCGTACGTCAACCGGCGAGTCTGATTGCGCCTCCACATAGGTAGCCTGGCGCTCTTTCACTTGATCACCAGTCAGTCCGCCGCCAAGTTGGTGTGCAACCTGCTTCCAAAGCGGAGGCTCGTGCTCACTATCGATGTAGACGTAGCGGACGGCTTCGCTGATCCGGTCGGCCTTCTGGTAGGAATCCCGGCTCAGCCGCTCGGTCAGCAACTCGCGCAGCGCCTCGTCGGTCGCTTCGGAACGGGTTCGCTCAGCACCGCCCATGGGACCTGGGGCGAGTTCAGCTGGGGAGGGCGCGGCAGGGTGGACTTCGCCGAATTTAGCGAGGCCGGACATCCACGCGCCAGCTGCCGCGAGATATCCTGTCATTTCGCATTGGGCTGACACTGGCGCTCAGCACGTTCTGGTACTCACGGGGCAGCGGAATCGAGCGTCCCGGATTCGAGAGCGTGTCTGCGGATTTCCGAGAGCGGAATCTCCTTGTCGCCGCGTAGTGCCTTCCAAAAGTTCCAACCCTGGCATGACTGGGTGCCCAGTACGAACTGACCGGCGGGGGAGGGGGCGGCAAAGGACTCGCCGGACTCCACTCGGATCGAGCCGTCGGGGGTGAGGCGGGCCGTGAAGGTTTCCTTGCGGCGCCGACCGATCAGCTCTTGGTGCTCGTCGAGTAGGCCGGCGGTGATGAGCGATCGCAGGGCGACATCGAAGCGGGCGCGGGTGCGGCGCACTGCCGGGTCGGCAGCTTGGGGCAGGGCTTCGCGTCTGACGCCGAACTGCGCGGTGTCCCATATCCGGGCGCACAGCTCTGTGTACAAGCGCTGGCGTTCCTCGATCGCGTTGCGGTCGAACCGTGTGTATGCACGGAACTGTTTGTCCAGGCCTATCTCGCGGACGAATTGGCCGAATTTAGAGTTGCGCTCGCGGTGCTTGCTGTAGAGGGATGCGGCCAGCTCGTTGTGGCGCATGTAGTACTGAACCTTCTGCTCGTACGGGTCGTCGCGGAAGCTGGCGTTGGCCGACTTCGGCAGGAGTACAAGCGCTCCGAGCCGGTTGCGGAACGCTTCGAAAACCTGCTTATTGGGGATCTCGGTGGACTGGTGGCGTTCGAAGCGGTTGGCCCAGACGTGCTCGATCTCGTACGGCTCAGTTTCTGCGAGGTAGCGGCTGGAGTGGTCCTGCTTGCCGCATCCCGTGTCAACGTAAGAGGTGAGCCGGGCTAGGAGGTAGCGCACCTGGCGCTTGTTGCTGCCCTGGAGCCCGAAGGTGTCCATTTCGGCGAAGCCGTATTCCAGTTCTTGGATCTGTTGGCCGAGTATGCACTTGACCTCGGCTGCTGTGCTGGCACCGCGCAGGGCGAACACTAGCCGGTGAGCCTCGACCGCCATGTCGTCCTCGGCCGCGCGCTGCCCGGAGACGAACCGCCACACATAGACAAGGTCGAGGTACCCGGCGATGAGCGCGGCTTTCTCGCGCAGCGCGGATCGGCTGTCTCGGTCGGTCAGGACTGTGAGGATCGGCGCGAACTGTCCGGTGATCCGGTTGAAGCTGTTGAAGAACACGCATTTGAGCTGTTCGTCGAAGCTGCGTGAAGCTGCGGCGAGCAAGCGGTAGTGGTCTGCCTGCGTGGACATAGCAGTCATCAGGTCGCGGTAGTGGCCGGGCTTGACCAGACCGATCTGGTCGGTGCTGGCGCGGAACCACTCATAAAAGTTGCGCTCGATTGCCTCGACGGCTCTTTGGTCGGGCGCGTAGAGGGCGATGAGGAACGCCTTGATGAATCGGACCGGCTCGTTCGGTTCGACGGCGGCGAGCCCGGAAATCATCGTGCGCCAGGTGTTCTCCACCCCGTCCGTGGTGCCGACGAGGTTGCGCAGCAGCAGGCTCTTGAGCAGATCCAGCGGACTAAGGCGTACACCGCGGTCGTTGACCGATTCGTAAATCTCCCAGCCCTGCTCGTGATTGGCGGCCTTAATCCCGACCATGCAGACTCGCTTGAGCAGCCAGTCGACGAAATAGGGTAGCGCGTCGCCGCGCAATTCGTCCGGGAAGCAGGCGTCGAGCTCATCGGCCGCCTTCCAAAGCGCCCGGGCGGAGGGGTGCTCATTGGACGGGATTTCCTGGCTCTCGTCGAACAGATGCTCAAGGAGGTCGGTGCGGTCGGAGATGTCGACGGTGAAGGTGACCTCACCGAACTCTGTCGTCCTGATCAGCTGGTCTAGGGCGACAGCGTCGCGGGGCAGGTCGGCGTCGGTGAGCAGCCGCTGCAGGTAGATCAGCAGGACGTGCAGGGTGGTGATGCGCTGCTGGCCGTCGACCACATACGTGATGCCTTCGTCCTCGTGGTAGACGAAGGAGCCTAGGAAGTATGGATCGTAGGTCGCCACCCGCTTGCGGTCGTGGATCTCCAGGTAGTTGCCCTGGAACCGGCGGTGCAGGTCGTCGACGAGCATGCGGATCTCCTCCCGGCGCCAGGAGTAGTCCCGCTGGTACTGGTCGAGGCGGTACCGGTGCCCGGAGAAGACCTCACGGACCGTCATCCCGCTGCCGCTGATCGGACTGTCCGCCACTACGCTCCCCTTCCCCGCCCGTACCTCGCGATGTGCTCATCCATGCGTA
>Ga0073928_10004724_pt1 | contig 19822 bp, 12 predicted proteins | sample PaiPotPPA55metaG_FD_76969 | JGI IMG/M metagenome (GOLD analysis project Ga0073928, IMG submission 76969) | Iron sulfur acid spring bacterial and archeal communities from Banff, Canada, to study Microbial Dark Matter (Phase II) - Paint Pots PPA... ...
AGCGACGGAAAATTCGCCGCGCGAAGCGGCGATGAAGTCTTGATAGGTCTGCGCGTCGCCCGCGCACACAGCGGAATCGAGCACGATCCATCCGGCGTCGCGCACCTCGTCGAACGGAAACGGACATTCCGGCGTGTGGCTGACGGCGAGCGCGACGGGGATCTCCGGCACCCGCCGCGGCACGCCCAAAAAGCGCGCGAACTCTGCGTCCTTCTGCCCCCACTGCTCGTCTTCGAACGTTACCGGGGGAACGACGCTCCAATTCATCACCGTCGAGTAGCCGCGCGATCGATCGTTCGGGGGATCGCTCGCCGGCCAGCGATTCAGCACCACGGGCGGGCGCGTCGGATACCAGCGAACGCCGAGCGTCGGGATGCGGCAGGAGGGGCTGCCGACGCTCGCGCCCAGCGTGAAGTGATGCGTGTGGTCGTCGATCAGCTCGCGCATGCCGGTCGGACCGTCCGAGAGCGAGGTCCCGCGCAGATACTGAATCTGTGTGAACATCGGATCGGTGTCCACGAGCGCGCGAACCGGGATCGCGGCATACTCCTCCCGCAGCGTGGCGGAGCACGACACGTTCAGAAAGACGTCGGCGGTACGGCAGAAATCGGCGAGCTGCGCCGCCGAGAGGCCGAAGCACTGTCCGGAAATCGCGTCGCGGTACGCCCATCGCCCGGCGAAGCCGAAGCGTTCCATCGTCGCCGCGACGTGTGCGATCGTCGACGACGCGTCGCCGTCGCCGCTCTGATAGACTGGCCACGAACCGGTGTCCTCGAGATAGATCGCGTCCCAGCCGATCGCCTCGAAGCCGAGGACGTACTGCGCGTAGTCCCAGGCGACGCCTCCGAAGGGAAAGAGGCCGATGAAGCCGGTGACGACGATTCGCGGCTTACGCAACCTCCCGCACCCACAGGCTTCCGTCGTGCAGCTCCAAGCGCACGTTACAGCGCTCCAGCGTGGTCGGCCGGTGCGCGATGAGAAACACCGTGCGATCGACCATCAGCCGCTCCATCGCGTCCACGATTGCGGCCTCGGTCGCGAGATCGAGCGCGCTCGTCGGCTCGTCGAGGAGAACGATCGGTGCGTCCTTCAAGAACGCGCGGGCGATCGAGACTCGCTGGCGCTCGCCGCCCGAGAGGCGCATGCCTCGCTCGCCGACCTCCGTGCCGTATCCATCCGGCATGGCCGAGATGAAGTCGTGCGCGTTCGCGCGCCGTGCCGCCTCCACGATCTCCTCCTCGGTGGCGTCCGGCCTTCCGTAGGCGATGTTCTCTCGGACGCTGCTGGAAAACAGCATCGTATCTTGCAGCACGATCGCGAACTGATTTCGAAGATCGGCGAGCTTGTAGTCACGCAGGTCGACGCCGTCGAGTAGAATCGCTCCGCCGCTCGGGTCGTAGAAACGCGTCAGCAGGCTGACGAAGGTCGTCTTCCCCGCGCCGGTCCTCCCCTGAATGCCGACTCGGCTGCCGGGCTCGATGTCGAGCCGTATGCGCCGGAGCACGTCGTGGCCGGTCTCGTACGCGAACGAGACGTCGTCGAAGGTGAAGGCGCCGCGCGCGCGCTCGAGCCGGCGCGCGTGGGGCCGTTCGCGAACCTCGGGCAGCTCGTCGAGCAGCGCGAACGCGCGCCCGGCGCTGGCGAGCCCGTTTTGCAGATCGCCGACCTTCTTGCTGATGGTCTTCAGCGGCAGATAGACTTGCGCTTGATACGCGATGATCATCAACAGCTCTCCGGTGGAGAGATGTCCCGCCTTCACCTGGATGACCCCGAGAAAGAGCACCGCGGCGGTCCCCGCCGCCACGGTCACTCCGATCGCGAGATCGAACTTGGATTGCAGCCAGGCGATGTCGAGCTGTCCCCACAGGCGCCGGCTCGCGCGCGTGAAGAAGCGGTCTTGCTCGTGCTCCTCGCGTCCGAACGCCTTGACGACGCGGCCGGCGGAGAGCGCCTCTTGGACGACCGACATCGCAGAGCTCTCGATGTCCTTGACCTCGTACCATCGCCCTCGCAGACGCCGTCCGAAGCGGCCGGTGATAAAGTACAGGATCGGGCACACCACGAGCGACACGAGCGCGAGCTGCCAGTTGAGCCACGCGGTGACGATCACGACGGAGACGGCCGTCATCAGCGCGCTCAACATCGGAATCAGGCCGTCGATCAAGACGTGCTGAAAGCATTCGGCGTCGTATTGGATCCGAAAGACCGAATCGGTCGTTCCCGTGCGATCGTGATAGGAAAGCGACAGGCGCTGCGCGTGGCGGAAGAGCGCGGCCCGGAAGTCGAGCACGAGCCGTTCGCCCAGATACGTGGACACGAGCCAGACGGCCATCCCCTGAACGTAGAACAGCAGCGTGATGACGACGAGCAGCAGCGACGCCGCCGCCAGCACCACGTACGGTCCGCCGCCGAGCCAGTGAAGCGCCGACGGCAGCGGCTTCGATCCGATCACGCTGTCGACGACGACCTTCAGCGGGAAAGGCGTCAGCAAGGTCAGAGGCACCACGGCCAGGCTCAACAGGAACGTGCCGCCGATCTTGAGCCAATACGGCCGCGCGAACTCGACGATGCGAGCGAAGACTCGCCGGTCGTTGCTCGGATGCGGCGTCACGACGCTACCCTCGCGCCGACGATCTCTTCCGCCACGCGGCGCGCGTCGAAGAGCTCCGCGAGTTCGCGCGCCGCGCGCGAGTGCAGCGCATAGTCCGCGACGACCTCGTCGAGGTTTGCCGCGGCCTCTTCCAGCGTGGTGAATCTGAACAGCCCGAGTCCGCTCGGAAGCAGCCGGCTGGGGCCCGTATCCTCCACCACCGCCGGGCGCCCGGTCGCGAGATAGCAGAGCGTCCGATCGCTGATCCACGCGTTGCGAAATTTCATGCACGACGGCTTGGCACAGCTGAACTCGCCGCGCGAGCGCTGGATGTATCGCTGGTACGTCTGCGGCGTGCCGGCCGCCTCGGACGAGTGCCGCACGCGCCAGCCGTGCTCGACGAGCAGTTCGCGGTCGGCGTCGTCGGACTCGCTATCCCGATCGAGCATCAGCGCCAGTTCGAGCGGCACGCGCGTGTGCCGCGGGAGCTCCGCGTAGCGTAAAAACGCCGCTCGCTTGTTGTTGTCGATGATCTCTTGCCCGTCGACGACCCACTCGTGCCCCCACCAGCTCGACACCGTCGTGAACGGCGCGTCGGCGGCCGCGGGAACGCGAGGCCATAGGTCGAGGCTCACCGCCGGACGAATCGGAATCCACGCCAGGCCGCAATCGGTAAACGCCGCACCCGGCTTTCCGACGGTCTCGCCGGTCGTAAAGTAGAGATCGTGCGAATGAACCGAAAGGAGTCCGGTGCTGATCCAGTACTGCAACAGCCCCGGATCGATGTCGACGAGCGCCGTAAGGCGGAATTCTTCCAACATCCACGACTGTATTCTCTGATGAAAATTCAAAAGAAGATCCGCGCTCTTGAAGACCTCTCGGGCGGATGCCGGCTCGACGTTGCAGAACTTGCCGTCGGCCGTGTAGAGAATGAGACGGTCGTTCAGGCCGTAGCGGCCGATCCACTCGCGAAAGGCTGCGATGCGCGTGGCGTCGACGCCCGAATCTCCCGAGGTCCGGAATTCCTCCATCCACCAGACCTCGCAGCCGATGTCTCGCAGACCTTGCACGTACTGCATGTAAACCCAGAAGTGTCCGCCGCCTTCCGCGTAGCTCACGACGTTGTGCGGGGAAACGACGACCTTCATTGAATTCGCGCGCCGTCGTCGTCGCGGGTATGCATCGCAGCGGAACGAGCGCGGTCGCGCGCGGACTCGCGGCGCTCTCGGTGGACCTGGGCGACAATTTCTTCGACGTGCAGCCCGACAACCCGACCGGATACTGGGAAGACAAAACGATCGTCGAAATCAACCAGCGCGTTCTCGACGAGCTGGGCCTGCGCTGGGACGACGTGCCGCTCATCGCGCAAGAGCGTTTCCAACATCACCGGATTCGGCTGCAGCGGCTGAAGGCCGTGCGCTACCTGAAGGAAAAGTTCGGCTCTCGCCCGCTGTGGGGATTCAAGGATCCGCGCACGATCAGGCTGCTGCCGTTTTGGCAGGCCGCGCTGCGCGACAGCGGCGCCGACGACGCGTACGTCGTCGCGATTCGGCATCCTCGCAGCGTCGCCGCGTCGCTCTTCCGCAGACAAGAAATCACGCCGCAGAAGGCTCAACGTCTGTGGCTCGTCCACATGGTCCCGTTTCTCCACGAGCTCAAGGGCAAGCCGTTCGTCGTCGTCGACTACGACCTGCTCGCGCGCGCACCGCGCTCCGCGCTCGAGCGGATCGCGCGCCGCCTCGACTTGCCGATCGATGCAGCGGTCGCGCGCGAGATCGATCGTTTCACCGCGGACTTCTTCGACCACGGCCTGCGCCACAGCGTCTTCTCGACGCATGAGTTCGACGCTACCACCGATGCGGCACGCCTGACGCAAACCGCGTACCTCTTGCTGCACGACCTCGCGACGGACCGGCTCCGCCCCGGCGAGACGTTCTGGCGGGCCTGGACGAAGGTTCGGTGCGACGTCGATACGCTGCTTCACGACGCATGAGCCACTACATGGACGTCGCGAAAGCCGATCAGCTGCACGCTGCGGTCGCGTAGGAATTCGCGTAGGCGCGGATCCGAGAGCGTCCGCAGCTCGATTTCGCGCTCGCCGTCGTACGGCGACGTGAAGCCCGCGCCGGTGTAGCCCGGGTGACAGCTGAGCTCCAGAATTCCGTCGCCCAGCTCCGCGTCGAGCATGCGAATCAAGTTCTCGATGCCGATCTGCTCGGGGTGCGGCTCGCCGTCCCATTGACCGTAGAAGCTCGAGAAGTAGCGCACCGGCGGGTGCTCGCGCAGCGGAAGCTCGTACCGGCTCGCAAACGCCGCAAAGATCGGAGCGAGCCGAGCATCGCGGTGCACGTTTTGATGCGAGTCGAGGTGTGTCGGCAGGCGGCCGACGCAGGCACAGAAGTGGTCGATCTGCGCCTCGATCGCTTGCGTGCAGCGATCGGGGGCGTCGAAATCGACGAGCTCGTTGCAGGCTTCGTCCGTGAGCGTCGCGTGCAGGCCGACACTGAGCCGCGGGGTTTCCCGAGCGAAGCGCATCGCATCGGCGGCCGCGGGCATCGTCGTCATCAGGCTCGTGCTCGTCACGACGCCGAGCTCGTGGAGCTCGACGATCGCGCGATTGATACCGCTGCCGGCTCCGAAGTCGTCAGCGTTGACGATCAGGTATTTCAAGAAGCTTTCCAATCGCGGTGTCGATCTGCGTCATCGCGGCGGCGCACTCTTGCACGATGCGAGTCGCGGTTCCGAGCGCGAGCGCGCCGAGTATGCCGCACGCGGCCCACGCGCCGTCGCGTCCCGCGCCGATCGCCAGCGCGCAGAGGACGAGCGCGGCGACGGCGGCCGCCGTTGACCAGCGCGGCCACGCGCGAACGCGGACGAGCTGCTTGCCGGCGTCGTGCTCTTCCACCAACATGAGGGCGCGCGCCGAGCCCAGCGCGCCGGAGCGAACCTCGAGATCCCACGCGTCGTAGTCGCCGCCGCGCGTCGTGACGGCGCCGCCGTCGCGTAGAGCCGTCTCGAGCGCTTCGAGCAGCGCCGAGCCGCTGCGCCAACGCTCGTTCCAAATCGAATGGCGGCGCGGCCACGCACGCCACAACGCGAACGTGACGGGCGCGCGCCACATCGTGAGCCCGTACTGAATCCGTCCGAAAAGCCGCGCGAGCGGCTGGACGACGTGCAGGAACGCGGTGAGCTCCCGCGCGCGAAGCGAGTCCAGCGCGGAAGAGGGAGGCGTTTCGTACACGGCCTTGCGGGCCGCGAGCGCCGACTGCCAGACGGGCAGCAGCGCGGCGGCGACGAGCAGCGGCAGCGTCCAGAGCAGCGGCGCCCACAGCGCCCCGATCAGCGAGAGGCCGGCCAGCGCGAGGATGGCCAAGTACCATTCGGGCATCAGCGGAAGCGACGCGAGCACGTTGGGCGCCGTCTCTTGCAACGACTGATACGGCGCGCTGCCCCACGATCCGTGATAGATTCGCTGCGGACGCAGGCCGAGTGCTTGCGGAATCCCCTTCGCGTAGATGCGTCCGCCCCACGTCAGATGTCCGAGCTCGTTGTACTTCTCGGGCCACTTCTTCTCGAGCAGCGCTTCGGCGCGCCCGTACCCGCGCTGCTGTTTCCAATAGGATCGCAGCGTCGTCCGCCGATGGTGCCACACGACCGCGCCGGGACTAAAGCCGAGGCTGCCGCCGCGCGCCTGCAGGCGCCAGCAGACGTCGACGTCGTCGCCGGCAATGCGAAGCGCCGGATCGAAGCCGCCGATCTCGACGAGCTTTTCTCGGCGGAACGCCATGTTGCAGCCGGGGATGTGCTCCGCCTCGCGATCGGAGAGCAGCACGTGCGCCGGGCCGCCCGGCGCGTTGTCGAAGCAGTCCGCAATTCGTCCGAGGCCCGGCGGCGCTAAATTCGGACCGCCGATTCCGACGAAGGTCGAGTCGCAGAACGCGGCGGCGAGATACTGCAGCCACTGCGGATCGGGAAAGGCATCGCTATCGAGGTACGCGACGATCTCGCCCGCGGCCGACTCGAGCCCCGTGTTGCGCGCGTTACTCAGGCCGCGGTTGGGCGTGGTGATGAGGCGCACGGGATAGCGCGCGGCGATCGTGCCCGTGGCGTCCGTCGAACCGTCGTTGACGACGATCACCTCGAAATTCGGATACTCGACGGCGCGCAATCCGTCGAGGCATTCCCCGATCGTGCCTTGCGCGTTGAACGCGCACACGACCACGGAGACGCGAGGCCAGCGCCGGTCGGATCGAAACGGTACGGAAGAAAACGCCTCGCGAACGGCCGCCAGTGCCGGTTTCGGGGTCCGGTCGCGCCGCGTCAAGCCGAAGTCCCAATCCTCGATGGCGTAACCGCCGCGATGCCACTCGTCCGTCCAAGCAAACGCAAACGCGCCGGCGCAGCCCGACTCGAAGATCCCGCGCAGCTGCCGGTCGAGCGTGAGAGCCTGCGCCTTCTCGCCGTGCCTGCGGCTGTCGAGGCCGACCTCCGCCATGACGAGCGGACGATCGCCGGCGACGTGCTGAAGCCGCGCGAGATATGCCTCGAACTTCTGCTGAGTCTCCAGATACACGTTGAACGCGACGAGGTCGAGGCAGGGAAGCTGGAGATATTCGGTCGTGGGATAGTTCACGTACGTCACGAGACCGCGGGGGTCTTCCGCTTTGACCGCGCGATAGAGTCTCTCGACGAACCGCTCGACGCGGCGCGGCCCGAGCCAACGCACCACCGGTCCCGGGATCTCGTTGCCGACCGCGTAGCAAAGGATCGCCGGATGTCCGGCGCACTCGCTGGCGTACCGCCGCACGCGGCTCTCGATGCGCCGCGCGACGGCGGCGCCGTCGAGGAACGCGACGTGCTGCTCCCACGGGACGCCGACCATCACGCGCAGCCCGTGTCGCTGCGCCGCGTCGAGCACCCAGCGCGGCGGAACGGTATACGTTCGCACGGCGTTGAGGCCGTTGACGGACATGAATGCGAAGTCGCTCTCGACCGTCGCGGGATCGAACCGTTCGCGGCCCTCGGGATCGAGCGCGAACGTTCCGTAGGTCGCTCCGCGCACGTAGAACTTCGCATCGCCGGCGAACAGGAATTTGCCGCGCGAGGCCACCCTCGCCGACGGATCGGCAAGGGGAGCGCTGAGACCCACGTTCAGAAAACTGGCGCTGTTCATCGGCGTCCGCCCGCCGCTGCCTCCTTTTGATCGGCGTCGGGCGACGCCGCCAATCCGACGCCGCGATACCGAATGCCGCAGCGCGCGAGCGCTTCGCCGTCGAGCAAATTGCGGCCGTCGACGACCAGTCGCCGGCGCAGGCTCGCCGCGAGCACGTGGGGGTGAACCTCGCAGAATTCCGGCCACTCCGTCAGCACGAGGAGGGCGTCGGCTCGCGCTGCCTCAAGCGCCGAACTCGCGAGCACGGCCCGGCCCGGCAGCTCCGCGCACTCGATGGCGGGATCGTAGGCGACCGCCGTTGCGCCGCGCGCGTCGAGATCGGCGAGAATTCGCAGCGCGAGCGAGCTGCGCAGGTCGTCGGTTCCCGCTTTGAACGCGAGGCCCCAGACCCCGATGCGCATGCCGTGCAGCGCGCCGAGCTCCTCTTCGAGCATGTCGACGATCTTGCGCGGCTGAATCTCGTTGACGCGCAGCGTCGCCTTCAAGAGCTGCGACGGAGATCCGTTGTGCCTCGCGACGTGCTCCAGACTCTGCACGTCCTTCTCGAAACAGGGCCCTCCGAATCCGATGCCCGGCGTGAGATACGCCTCGCCGATTCGCCGGTCGTATCCGATCCCCCGAAGCACCGATCGCGCGTCCGCGTCCATCTTTCCGCACAGGTTCGCGATCTCGTTGGCGAAGCTGATCTTGAGCGCGAGGAACGCATTGGAGGCGCCCTTGATGAGCTCGGCGTCGCGCCGAGTCGTCACGATCACCGGGGCGTCGATTCCGTTGAGGAGTTCGGCATAGGCGGCGGCCGCCGAACCGGACTCCGCGCCGACGATCGTGCGGTCGGGATGCAAGAAATCGTGGACCGCATTCCCCTCGCGCAGAAATTCCGGGCAGTAGAGCAGTTCGAGACCGTCGGGCAGGCGCGCGGCCATGCGGTCCGAGGTTCCCGGCGGCACGGTCGAGCGCAGCACGATGACGGTGGACCGGCGCGTCACCAATCGGCTCAACCCGTCGATCACGAGCTCGAGCGCGGAAAGATCCGCGGAGCCGTCTTCGCGCGACGGCGTGCCGACCGAGATGATAACGAAGGCCGCATCGCGGATCGCGCTCGATAGGTCGGCGACGAACGTGAGCCGCTCGCGCGCCAGATGCGTCCTCAGGAGGCCGGCCAGACCGTTTTCGCGGTACGGCGGAATGCCGTCGCTCAGCGATCGAATGCGATCGGCATCCGCGTCGAAACCTACCACGCCGCAACCGAGCTCCGCGAAGCCGACGGCATTTGCCGTTCCCACGTAGCCGGTTCCGATGATTGCTATTTGGCGAGGACTAATGGTGCGCAAAAATGTCTCGAGCCTTAGTATAAAATGATAGCGAGGCTTCGCGCCCAGCGTACCCCGGACGAGCGCGAGGCGACACCTACACGACTCCCACAGTTACCCACACAGTTTAAATGAATGCAGACGAGTGGTAGTTTAAGTTCCGCCAGCGGCCGAAACTGAGCGTTTCATGAACTTTATCGTTACCGGCGCCGCCGGATTCGTCGCCTCTCACGTCGTGGATGCGCTGCTCGCGCGAGGAGATCGCGTCTACGCAATCGACAACTTCGTCACCGGCTCACCGGCAAACCTCGAAGCAGCGTCAACGCATAGCGACTTTTCGCTGCGCACTGCGGACATATCGACGGACGCTGAGAAGATACTCGACTGGCTGCGCGAGCGAGCGGGCGGCTACGACGCGATCCTGCACATGGCATCGCCGGCGAGTCCGGTCGATTACAAGCGCCTGCCCATCGAGACGCTCGCCGTCAACGCTTATGGAACCGATTTCTGCTGCCGCCTCGCCGCCCTCTTCGGGGCGCGGCTGCTCTACACGTCGACGTCCGAAGTGTATGGCGACCCGTTGGAGCATCCGCAGCGTGAAACGTATTGGGGAAACGTCAATCCGATCGGATCGCGCTCGTGTTACGACGAGGGAAAGCGCTTCGGCGAAGCGATGATCATGGCGCACGTCAGAGTGGCCGGCATCGACGCACGGATCGTACGAATCTTCAATACCTACGGCCCGCGCATGCGCATCGGGGACGGGCGAGTGGTGCCGAATTTCATCGCGCAGGCGCTTTCGAAGCAGCCCCTGACGATCTACGGCGACGGCAAACAGACGCGATCGTTCTGCTACGTCGACGACTTGGTTCGCGGCATCTTGCTGGCGGCGACCAGCGATCGCGTACGCGGCCGCGTCGTGAACCTCGGCAATCCAAACGAGATCCCGATCGAGGCGTTCGCGGGCGCCGTCGCCGAAGCGGCCGGGGTCGCGTACACGCTCGAGGCGTGCGCGGCAACCGAAGACGATCCGTCGCGACGCTGCCCCGACATATCCCTCGCGCGGAGCTTGCTGGGCTGGAACCCCGAGATCGACCTGGCGGAGGGCCTTCGCCGGACGATCGCATCGTTCAAAGCTTCAACTAAAGCTTCATCTAATAAAGCTTCATCGCAGCTAGAGGGTGGAGGGTCCTTACGCTCGTAAGCTTCGCTTGGTAAAGGGGGCGAAGCAATGAAATTCGGTACGATCATCGCGGCGATCGTTCTCGTGGTCGTTGCGTTCTTTATCGGGCGCCTTTCCGTGAGGCCCCTGGACGGTAACCCGGTCGGCTACCATCTGCACGGGCTCGCGAAGATCGACCAAAAGAGCGTCGGTCTCAGTTCGTGCTCGAACGTGAACCCGTGCAACATGAACTTCGATGTCTATTTTAACACTTCGACCGCTCCGACGGGCACCGCATCGTGCAGCTCCAATCCCAGCTGCCTTTCATTCCATAACTTGCCGACGGACGGCCTGAAGTCACAGATGACCGTCACGATCGACGAGGCCACGTCTTCCGGCTTCACAGGAAGCGTCTACGCCGCCGGCGCCGTATCGGGCTCGTGACGGATACCCGGCGACGTCCGAATTTCGCGACCATCGGCGCGGGCGGTCTCGTCATCGCGGCGGCTTTCGTCGCCGGCCACTTCACGCCGTGCATCTTCAACGTTTGCATCGCGGATGGCAATCCGGTCGGCTATCACCTGAGCGGTGCCGTTAAGGTACCGCAGCAGAATCTCAGTCTGAGTGGTTGCCCTCAGAGCTACAATACGAAAAACGGCTGCACGCTGATCCTCGATATTTCAATTGGCAAGAACGGTAACGCACCTTCGCAGACTCCGACGTGCCCGACCAATGCCAACTGCGCCAGCTTCGAAGGCACGGCGATGACCGAGAGTAGTGTTGACGACAATATGACGCATCAGCCTGATGAGACGCCCTACCACGCGGCGGGCGCTTTCCAATTTTTGCAAGCGCGCACGCCACCAAAGAAAGGCGCTACTTCGCGTCCCAACTCTCGGCATTGACCGGATAGCCGAGCATGTTGCGCGCGAAGCCGGCGACGCGCGGTCCTTCGGCATCGAAATATCGAAGGTAGTCGAGCGGGACAACAGGTAGACGATCGTAGACGATCTGCTGCATCGCGATGAAGTCGCGCTCGCGCTCACGCTCGTCAGGCGTGACCGCCTGGTCAACAAACGCCGCCTCGAACCGCGGGTCGCAGAAGCGCTGCAGGTTATTTCCGTTAGGGCCGACTTGATCGCAGGCGAAGACGACGCTCTGCTCGGGATCCGCGCCGCCGATCCATCCCTGCGCGGCCATGTTGAATCGGCCGCTCCGCAGCGGGCCGTTCGGCGCGTTGAATGTGCTTGAAGGAAACGATTTTATCGTGACGCGAATTCCGTCGTCGGCGAGCTGCCGCTGAATGATCGCCTCGCTCCCCGGCCCCTGCCCCAGCTCTTGCCGAACGAGCAGCACCTCGAGCGGCACGCCGCTCTTCACGCGCACGCCCCGCTGTAGGCGCCAGCCCGCGCGATCCAGCACCGCACCGGCCGCCGCGCTGTCGCGGGCGATCGGCCGCAGGGCGGCGTCGCTCCACGGAAATACCGGCGGCAGAAACGCGGCCGCGTCCTTGTATAAGCCATGGGCGGCGCGCTCGATCACCGGAACGTCTAAAGCCAACGCTATCGCGCGGCGAACGGCGGCGTCGTCCGTCGGCGCGTTTTTCGTCTGAAGCGCGAGGCTATCCAAACCGTTAATGGGCGTCGACACGATGCGCACGCCAGCAGTCGGCGCGGCCGCCTGTTCCGTCCCAACACGCCCGAGATCGAGTTCGCCCGTGCGCACGCCGATCAAGGCCCCGTTGTACGTCGGCGTCATGCGCAGCTCGATGCGCAACAGGCGCGGGCGCGGTGAAAAGTACGGGTTGGGTTCGAGCACGGCGCGATCGCCGCGGCGCCATTCCGTGACGCGGAACGGCCCCGTGCCGAACGCGTGTGCTTCCCACGGCGCACCCTGCATGGCCGTGCCCCCAAACGCATGCGCCGGCAGGATTCCGAACGCGAAGTCTGACTGCGCGAAGAGCTCGCGCACGGCGGCGTTCCACGGCGCGCGAAGACGCAGGACGACCGTATGCGCGTCTGGAGTCGTCAGCGATGCGACGCGGCGGTAGGCGTCTTCACTCTCCACCGGATTGCTCGGATCCTCGATCGCGCGAAACGTGAACGCGACGTCGGCCGACGTCAGGGGCTTTCCATCCGCGAAGCGGACGCCACGGCGCAGGTGATACACGATCGTTCGACCGTCGGCCGAAATGTCGCCGTTGGCGCGCGACGGCACGCGCGTCACGAGCACCGGCACGAGGCGGTTGCGCGCGTCGAGGCCAACGAGCGTCTGCACCCACAGCAAGTCGAAGCCGATCGTATCCTGATCGTGCGCCAGCAGCGGGTTCAGCGACGACGGATCCGAGATGTCGGCGATGCGCAGTTCGTGGGGCCGTGCAGTGCCTACCCGCGCGCACGCGGCACACGCCGCGAGCGTCAGCGCGAATGCGATGAGCCTCGCTTTCATGCCGGCTTGCTCTCCTGCCGTTCCGCCTTCAGCGCGACAAGAGCGTCGTCCACGTGCATCCGCGCACCCTCCGCGCGTAGCGCCGCGCGTTCCGGTTCCGGCATGATCGCCTCGAGGCACTGCGCGGCCATGTCGTACGCGATGCTGTCGCGCAGCTCGCGTCCGCTCTCCTCGAAGAGGCGGTCCGCGAGCCCCAAGAACCGCGCCGCAAGCTCGTTTGCTCCCTCGAGGGCTTGGACCGCCGCGAGCCCATGAAACGCGCGCGCAACGTAATCCTTCACCTGAAGTTCGTTCGCGTCGTCGAGCGTCGCCAAGAATTCCGCGAGCGCCTCGTCGCGGCGTCCCTCCTTGAGCGCGACGGTGGCGAGCCCCTGACGGGCGGCGCAGACACCGTAGCGGTCGTTGGCCTGACTCTTCTCGACGAACGCACGCTCGAAGAGGCGCCGCGACTGCGGCAAATCGTCGAGGCCCAGCTGCACCCAGCCCATGGCGATAGTAAACTCTCCGCCGATGCGCTGTTCTCCCAAATTCTCCGCGCGGCGTCGCGCGTCGTCGAGGAGCTCCGCCGCCTGCCGCAGATCGCCGCGCTGCCGCGCGAGCATCCCCAGGTTTCCCAGGCACAACATCTCGCCACGGCTGTCGCGTGAGAGAGTGTAGCCATCGAGCGCTTCGCGATACAGATCCTCAGCGCGGTCGAGATGCCCTTGGCGATGCACGGCTTCCGCAATGCGGAAGGACGCGGCCGCCATGCCATGCTCGTCGCCGCAGGCGCGATAGATTGCGAGCGCCTCGCCGGCGAGCCGCAGCGCCTCGCCGAGGTCGTCTTGTAAGGACGCGAAGCTTGCGGCGAGACAAAGCAGCGCGGCGCGCTCCTTCGCGTTCGCGTCGACGACGGACAAGACGCTCGAGGCCCAGGACCGCGCCTCGGTCAGCAGTCCCCGCGCTCGCCAATAAGGAGCCAACGTTTCGACGAACTTGGGCGCCCCGGCAGGATCCTTTTCGATCGTCCACTCGAGCGCGGCGCGCTCGTTCGGAAGGTCGCCGTCGAGGGCGGCGTACGAACCCGCCGCCAGCCTCGCGTAGTACGCGGCGTGTTTTCGCTTGGCGTCGGCCGTGCCGGCCGCATCCAGCGCTTCCTCTGCAAATTCGCGAACGATGTCGAGCAGCCGGTAGCGGCCATCCTCGCCGCTATCGTCGAACGAGAGCAGCGACTTGTCGACGAGCGAGCTCATCGCGCCGTCTGCGGTCGTGCCGGCAACCGCTGCGATCGCTTCGGGCGTGCACCCCCCGCGAAACACCGAGAGCGTTTTGAGCGCAGCTTTCTCGTCCGGCGAGAGCAGGTCGTAACTCCACGCGATCGTGTCGCGCAGCGTGCGATGCCGCTCGCTCTCCGTGGCATCCTTGGTGCTCAGCGCGAGCCCCGAGGTCAACCTGCGCGAGAGCTGCTTCAGCGGCATCGAGGAAAGCCGCGCGCACGCCAATTCGATCGCCAGCGGGATTCCTTCGAGCCGCTTACACAACGCCGCGATTTCGCCGAGTTGCTCCGGCGCAAACGACTGCGTCGGAGCGGCCTCGCGGGCCCGCTCCAGAAAGAGACTCGTGCCGTCGTCCGACAACGGCCCGAGGCGGAATACCGTCTCGCCCGCAAGGTGCAAGGGTTCGCGGCTCGTCGTCACGATCGTCAACCTGGGACACTGCGAGAGCAGCGTCCGCGCGAGCCGCGCGACGCCCGTCAGCACCTGTTCGGCATTATCCATCACGAGCAGGACGTTTTTGCCGCGCAGGTGCTCGGTCAGCGTCTTTTCGATCGGTTCGCTGGGCAGCTCGTGCACGTTGAGCGTCATCGCGATCGTCTGCGCGACGAACTCCGGGTGGCGCAGCGCGGTGAGATCGACGAACCAAACGCCGTCGTCGTAACCGTCGGCGGCCTCACCTGCGATCTGCACGGAGAGGCGCGTCTTGCCGATGCCGCCGGGCCCCGTTATGGTCAACATCCTCGTTCCGGCGAGCACGCCGCGCAGGTCTTCGAGCTCCTTGGCGCGCCCGACGAAGCCCGAAATCGGCGACGGCAGGTTGTTCGGGCGCGAATCGAGCGACCGTAACGGCGGAAAATCTGCGCGCAGCCCTTCTGCGACGACCTGATAGGTCGGCTCCGGTTGACTCAGGTCTTTGAGGCGGCTCACACCGATATCGCGCAGCGCTACGGCATCGCCGGCCAGCACGTCGCGCACGAGCGCCGCTGTCGCGGCCGAGACGAGGATCTGTTCGCCGTACGCGACTCCGGCGAGACGGGCCACGCGGTTGAGGGCGGGCCCGAAGTAGTCGCCGTCGCGTTGCGTACACTGCCCGCTGTGAATTCCCATACGCACGCGAATCTGGCCGATCTCGCTCGGCCACGCGGCGGCGTGGAGTGCGCGCTGCCCTTCAACGGCGGAGGCGAGCGCGTCGGCGGGACCGTCGAACGCGCAGCAACACGCGTCGCCGACGGTCTTGAAGACGATGCCGTTATGCGCTTCGACGATGCGCCGCAGCAGGGCGTCGTGTTGCGCGAGCGCCTCGCGCATCGCGTCCGGCGCGCGCTCCCACAGCTTCGTGCTGCCCTCGATGTCGGAGAACAGAAACGTCACGACGCCCGACGGCAGCGCTGCGCTCACGCGTTACACCACGGGCCGCGTCGGAAGCACCGCGATCGGCGGCGTCTCGAGGGCGTAAAACGCTTCGTCGATCGGAAACGCGACCAGCGCTTCCGTGGCCTCCGGGACCCCGGACGCCTGCGCCGGCGGAAGGTCGTGGATGAGGCTTTCGTACGTCGCCTGCGCCGGCAGCTCGGTGAGCGGCGCGTAACCGGACTGATAGCCGGCGGCCCAGCGCGTAAACGCGCCCATGATCGCCGTGTAACGCAGCAGGCGATGCGCCTTCCAGCGCGGCGCGTCGGCACTCGCGGCGAACGCCGCGAGCAGCGTGCCGCCGGCCTCGAGGCCAAGGCCGGTCATTTGGCCGATGATCTGCGGCGGCATGTTCAAGTTCAGGCCGCCCTGATCGGCCGACAGCCGAATGCCGACGATGCGGCTCGCGTTGCCCGGAAGCGTACCGAGCGTGACGTCCTGCCAGTTGCGCGCCGCGTCGAGGATCGACGACGCGAACGCCAAGACGTTTCCGCGCGGACCGCCGCCGCCGAGCCGGTTCCACGGGTTGACCGTGCCGCGCGGCACCTCGCTCTCCATGAAGACCGCACCGGATGCGTACTCGCTCGGGATGTGTGCCTGCGGGCCCGGGGTCGCGGGCGCGCTGGGCAGCAAGTCGATCGCGAACGTCGGCCAGCGCGGCAGCGGGCTGTCGAAGAAGTGAATCGGGAAGTTGCTCGAGAGGCCGCCATCGGAGAACCACAGCTTCTGCATGCGGCCGTTCGCGTCGAGCGCGTAGAGCGGAAACGCGCAGAACAGTACCGGGAACGACATGCTCATGCGCGTCGCGACCACGATCGGCACGCTCTCCGCCGCCGGAAATCTATGGTAGACGTGCTCGTCGTCGTGCTTGCCGAGCACGGTAATCGCGCCCCAGCCTGTCATATGCCGTACCACGTCGGCGGAGAAGTACTCCGCGAGGTCTTCCTCGCGGAAGTAGATCGACGGACGCCGATGGTTGGCGGCGTCGACGTCGGTATCCCGATCCTGTATCTGGCTGAACGGTTCGTTGGGATCGAACGGCAGCTCGAACGGGCGGCCGAGCGTGAGGCACGTCGTCACCATGCGGAAGTCGATGCAGCGCTCGCCGGGCGCCGCATCGTGCCACGCCGGCTGCGCCGCGTTCCACAGCTGGCCGAACGTGAGCGGCTGCTCGCGCGGCGTGCCCGCGGTCTGCGCGACGAATGCCTCGAGCCAGTTGAACAGCGGCGGAACCTTCTTCGCGTCGAGCTGCGTAACGTCGCCGGCGATCGCGGCGCCCTTGGCATCGTAGCCGTGGCACCAGCCGAACGCATTGCCGTCGAGCACCCGTACGAGCTGGTAGACGAATCGGATGCCGATGCCGACGAACGCCGCGATGAGCCCGAAGACAATCGCCGCCCCGAGGCAGCGCCAGACGACGCCGGGCGGTAGCGGCCATGCGACGCCGACGAAGGTTCCGAAGATGACGGCGATCGTGAGCAGCGGTATCCAGACGTACTGCAGCAACAGCGTTCCGATCAGCAGCAGCAGCTTGCGCACGGCGGAACCGGCACCGATCGGAATCAAGGCGACGTTGAACAATGCGCGCGCGACGGCGTCGGGCTTGAACAGCGCGAGCAACGCGCCGGGAGCGCCGAGGAACCCCGGCAGCTTCGCGAGCTCGGCGTACCCCTGGCCCGAGTTGGTCGTGCGCCGGCGGTACTCGGCCGCCGCGGTGATCGCCGCGGCGATCGCCCCGACCGACGTGCCGCCGATGTTCTTTATGACGTACGTCGTCGCCAGTTTGCAGATCGCCATCGGATAGACGACGCCGCTCGTAACGCCGCCCTTCATCACGACGTCGCACAGCCGGCGGATGCCGGGGCCCTCGAAGTCGGCCGCGGTAAAGGCGGGAGCGTTCATATCTCCAGCGCTTCCGCGACCGCGCGTTCCTCGGTCAGCAAGGCGCCTTCCTCTCGCAGAATCGCTAGTTCTTCCTCGCTCAACGCGGCGCTCAAGGCGGCCAGCACCTTGTCGTACTCCTGCTGCTCGGTGTACTCGCGCACGGCGTCGAGTTTGGTGAGATGACCGTCGATGTAGGCGAGGACGCGGGCTCCGCGGCGGCGGTCTTCGCGCGTCCGCTCCGCGCCGTCGCTCGGCCGAAGCGCCGCGACGGCGGCCAGATGCTGCAGCGCCCACGCGACGGCGACATCGTAATGCACGTCGCGAGCGAATCTCAGCGCGTCGCGTGCGGGCGTCAGCGCTTCCTCGTAGCGCCCCAGCGCGATCAGGTATGCAGCGATGTTGCACATCAAGAAACTGACGCGATACATGTATCCGGCCCGAGCGACGCCGTCGAGGGCCTCCTTTGCGAGCTGCAGCGCCGCCTCTACGTTCCCCGCGCTAAACTCCGCCTCGGCGAGGTTCGCGGCAACCGATGCCGCGTACCGCTCCGCCCCGCCAGCTCGGAAGATCGCGAGGGCTTCGGCAGAGTGCGCCCGCGCGCCGACGACGTCGCCACGCGCCATGGATACGATGGAGAGATTCTCTAACGCCAAGCCGACGAGCGTGTCGGAACCCTCTGCGCGAAACGCCGCGAGCGCCTCGCGTAGCAACGCTTCGGCCTCGGCAACGCGCCCCTCTTGGAGCAACCCGCGGCCGACGTGGCGTTGAGCCCGCGCGATGCCCCGCGGATCGCCGAGTGCGCGATAGCGCTCCAGCGCTCGCGCGGCGGCGTGATAGCTCGCCTTGTGCAGCCGCAGCACCCCGTCGAGCTGCGACTCGCAGATCTCGAGCTCTGCGATCACGTCTTGGGGCGTCGCCTCGTCGATGCAGGCCTGCGCCGCGTCGATCCAGCGCCGCCCCTCGGACGCGAGCAAGAACGCCCAGCCCCGCGTGAGCGCGGCGGCGAGCCGCTGGCCGAGCAGCGTGTCGTGTCGCGCCGTGAGCGCCCACTCCAGGGCGGCGTGCCAGTTCTCGATCTCGGGCTCGACCTGAACGAACCACTCGTCGTCGGCCGTCGTGTCGTATGCTCGTTCGAGCCGATCCGCGAGATCGAGAAACGCCGCAGCGTGCGCGCGCGCGACAGCCGCGTCCTCTCGGTTCTCGACGAGCTTCTCGCGCGCATACTGCCGCGTCGATTCGAGCAGACGATAGCGCGCGACGCTTCCGCTTGGCTCCGTTTGCACGAGCGATTTGTCGACCAGCGAGGTCAGAAGTTCGAGCACCGCTATCTCGTCGAGCGTCGCGTCTGCGCAGACGGCCGTCGCGGTCTCTAACGTGAAGCCGCCGGCGAAGATCGCGAGCTTACGGAACAGCGCGCGCTCCTGCTCGGAGAGCAGGTCGTAGCTCCAGTCGATGAGCGCGCGCATCGTCTGATGCCGCGGCAGCGCGCTGCGGTCGCCGCCCGTGAGCACGCGGAAGCGCTCGTCGAGCTTTTGCAGCAGCTGCTGGGGCGACAGCACTTTGACGCGCGCCGCGGCAAGCTCGATCGCGAGCGGAATGCCGTCGAGGCGCCGCGCGATCTCGGCGACGAAGCGCGCGTTCGCATCGGTAAGCTCGAAGCGCGAGTCGGACGCCGCGGCGCGGTCCGCGAAGAGGGCAACGGCCCCGTAGGAGCGCGTCTTCTCGGCGGTCATCGTTCCGTCGGCGGGCGGCACCGCAAGCGACGGCAGCCGGAAGACGCGCTCGCCGGCGATGTTCAGGCTCTCGCGGCTCGTCGCCAACATCCGCACGTCTGGACAGCCGCGTAAGATGGCACCGGTGACGTCGCGCACGCCGTCGATCACGTGTTCGCAGTTGTCGAGGATCAACAACGTGCGGCGGTGTTTGAGATGAGCGACCAGCGCATCGAGCAGCGGTTGACCGTGCGCCTCGCGGACGCTCAGAGTTTGCGCGATCGCCGACGTTACGAGCGACGGATCTGAAATGCCGGCGAGCTCGACGAGCCAAACGCCGTCGACGAAGGCATCGAGCAACTCGGCACCGACCTGAATCGCGCAGCGCGTCTTGCCCGCTCCGCCGGCGCCGACGAGCGTGACGAGCCGGTCGCTCTGGACCAGCGACTTGATGTCGCGCACGTCGCCGTCGCGGCCGACGAACGACGTGAGCTGGAGCGGCAAGTTGTTGGGCAGCGCGTCGAGCGAGCGCAGCGGCGGAAACGATTCGCGTAGGCCGGGCGCGACGAGCTGATAAACGCGTTCGGCGCGCGCGAGGTCTTTGAGCCGGTGCGCCCCGAGGTCGCGCAGACTCGCGTCCGGCGGCATCTCGCCCTGCAAGAGCTCGGCGGTGGCGCCCGACACCAAGACCTGCTCGCCGTGCCCGATCGCCAGCAGCCGCGCGACGCGATTGAGCGTCGGGCCGAAGTAATCGCCGTCGCGCTCCTGCGGCGTTCCGGTGTGGAGCGCCATGCGCACGAACGCGCCGCCGATCGCCGAGAAATCCTCCGCCGCCAGCGCCCGCTGCGCGTCGATCGCCGCGGCGACCGCGGCCGGC
>Ga0073928_10004725_pt1 | contig 19820 bp, 17 predicted proteins | sample PaiPotPPA55metaG_FD_76969 | JGI IMG/M metagenome (GOLD analysis project Ga0073928, IMG submission 76969) | Iron sulfur acid spring bacterial and archeal communities from Banff, Canada, to study Microbial Dark Matter (Phase II) - Paint Pots PPA... ...
GGAGCTGGCTCAAACAAGGAACCGAGCCTTCGGCCCGAATGGCGTGCCGACTACTTCGCGGCAAACATCGGCGACCCGGACGGATACAACATCGAGATTGCCTATAAGCCTTGGCTCTACAAATAAAGCGTACGAGCCATCTACCCATCTGAGGCCAGCCGCCATAGTACGGTCGACTCTCGGCGCGCGCCGCGCGACGAGACTCAGCTCACTTCGCCGCAGCCTTGCTCGGATCGTCCGCGGGGTTCACATAGGTGAGCGCAAACGGCCCCATTAGATTGATCTGGATGACGGCGCCTGTCTGGGTCCACGCGTAGTGGTTCATGTGGGCCGGTGCGATGCCGAAGCCCCCGGCGCTTAGCGTCTGACCTTTGGTCTTGTCGAGCTTATCGCCCATGCCGAGCGCCAACGTCCCGGAAAGCACCGTGACCTGCTCATCAGTCGGATGCCAGTGCGCGGGAATTTTGTAGCCCGCCGGCATCTTGAGTCGAACCGCGACCGGTCCCGCTGCGCCGGGGTCGCCTGCCATCACTGCCATCATCGCGCCCTTTGGAAGAACGGGCGGTGCCGCACCCCACTTCACGTCCTTGGAGCTCGACACGAGTGGCGAATCGGCGGCAAAGGCTCCGCCGCCCACGCAGACCAGCAGGGCAACGCCGAGCGAGCGCACGGCGAAATCAAACGTCCTCGGAATCATAAGTCACCTCATAGTTTCGATCGCGTGACGGTACTCGGGGGGGGCCGAGTCGTCACTGTAGGTGTTGGGTAGTGCGAATGCTACACCCCGGCCAGCTGGATCGCTGCTTGGACACTGGCCCTCGCTTCATTATAAAGTGCAACATTTGCCCCGGCAATTTGCTGTATCGAGGCAGGATCTGCTCTGGGGCTGCCGTGCTTAAAGTCCGGAGTACCCGTTTCTGTAGACGTTCCCGTCTAGATCCGTGAATGGAACATTCCCATAATCCACATTCATGTAGAACTCGCATGCAAAGCACATTGTTAAGACCGAAAAAGCGCCAGCATCTCCACCGAGGTATAGCCAAGGCGTCCTCGCAGCGGGTTTGGTCTTTGTCTCTGGGCAGGGCCCATTCAATCCAAGTTCAGGCGAAGTAGTGGGAGCCACGATTCAAGAACAGACGGCGCAATGTCTCAGAAACGTGTCCGCCATTCTTGAGGCGTCCGGAAGTTCACTGTCTAAAGTCGTCAGCGCAACATTCATTCTCGCGGAAGAAGTGGATTTCGCGGGCATGAACCAAGAGTGGGAAAAGTGGTTCTCAGTTAATTCTCCTGCACGGCAAGGCGCGAAGCTTCCCTTCCGCCCGAGGGCATGAAGATTTCCATTGCAGCAATTGCCGAAGCGTAAATCTTAGTGGATTTAAGCAACGATTGGCGTGTTCTGTCGTTATTCGATGGCGGGTCTTGCGGGGCCTGGAGTTCAATAATGAACATGGCAAGGGTGAAAAGGGCCGTACGTGTACTAGGCGCGGCAGTCGCCGTTTCGGTGCTGCCGACTTCGCCAGGGCTCTCGCAGCCTGCGCTCAAGAGCAGCGCGGGCAGCGACTCATATAAAGTCGGCATGGCCTTTCGTAGCTTCGTGCCGAAGGAGTCCTACGACTGGCGCGGCGCGCGGGAGCACACCCTAAATGTCGTGGTGTGGTATCCCACCGACGCCATCGCGCGCGAGAAGCCGTTGGCAATCCACGGGTTGGACATCTTCGAGCTTGGAAGGGTCGCGCAGGACGCACCGCTCGTCGCAAAGGCGGCGAGATTTCCGCTCGTCGTGATCTCGCATGGCACGGGCGGCAGCGCCTTGAGCATGGCCTGGCTAGGTGAGGCCCTTGCCGCTCATGGTTACGTCGCTGCCGCCGTGAATCATCCCGGCAACAACGCCGCGGAGCCCTATACCGCGAAGGGATTTTCTATCTGGTGGGAGCGTGCACGCGATCTCAGCGAGACGATCAGCGGGATGTTGGCCGACGCCAAGTTCGGCGATCAGATTGATCCAGAGCGCATCGGCTCGGCGGGTTTTTCTCTAGGGGGCTACACGATGATCGCGATCGCGGGCGGGATCACGGACGTGCAGGGATTTATACGCTTCTGCGACTCACCGAATGCCGGAGGGACCTGCACCAGTCCTCCAGAGTTTCCCTCGCTGGTTGAAGACTTCCGTAAACTGATCCGCGAGCATCCAGAGGTGCTCCAGCACTCAGGTAACTCCTTTCGCGATGCCCGCGTTCGGGCGGTCTTTGCGATGGCGCCCGGGCTCGGTCCGGCCATCCCGGCCTCGAGCCTTAAGACGATCTCCATCCCCGTGGAGATCGTCGCGGGAGGATCCGATCAAAACGTTCCCCTTGCACTCAACGCGAAATACTTCGCGGCGGAGATCCCTGGAGCGAGGCTGCACATCTTTCCCGGCAACGTGGGGCATTACGTGTTCCTTGATTCCTGCACCGAAGTCGGCCGCAAGACCGTGCCGATGCTGTGCGTCGACGCGCAGGGAGTGGACCGCGATGCGATTCACGCCGACACAGTGCGGAGGGCACTGCAGTTCTTCCGGGTCACACTAGAGCCCAAATCCGGCTAGCTTCCCGAGAGCAGACTTTGGTGTCGGGCCGCTTGGAAAGCGTTAGGCTCCACTAGCTCAGGACGCTCGCCTCGCAAACGAGACCAGTTTGAAGTCGAGAACTTGGTTGACTGCCGCGTAGCTGCGAGCGATCCTAGTGATGCCTGTCGGCAGCAACAATCCCTCGTTTGGAGGTGTCGGCAACTGCGAGGGACTATTCCCTAGGCCGTTTGCTGCTTGCGTAATGATCTGCTGAGGATCAAGCGCTCAGGAGCACCCCAACGCGCGGGCAGATCGCGTACCTATGACAAGAGGAAATTGCATGCGTGAATACCTGATGCCGATTTTCGTGGTCGCTTCTTTAGTGGTAGGCGGCTGCGACAAGTCGAAGTCGCCGGAAGATGTTTCGAAGGACGTAGCCAAGGCCGAGCAGAAGGCGAACAACGAGGTGACGAAGAGCGAAGCACGCGCGCAGAGCGCGCTGGATAAATCGTACGAGAAGGTCAATGACCAGGAAATCAAATTCAACAACGACGCCGCACACCAAACCTACAATGTGGCCATCGCAAAAGCCGATGGCAACCGCAAAGTAGCCATCGCGACTTGCGAATCGCAGAGCGGCTCTGCTCAAAAGGCGTGCAAGGACCAGGCGGAAGCCGACTACAAAACGGCGCGCGCAGATGCCAGGGCCAGCGCCGAGGCGGCGGTGCAGCAGAAGTAACACATCGCGTGTACAGCCCGCGATGCGTGTTTCGACCGAGTTGACGAACTCTATGGCCGCGCTCCTGGAGGCCAATTCGTGTCGAGGGTTCTCTCTGTTGTCGAGGTAATGGGCTCGATGCTTATTGCGCCCGCTGATCCCAAATGAACAATATGTTCGGACGAAGTCCAGAAGTAATTGCGGCTTATCACGTGTATCCGTTGTTCCCCCTCAAATAATGCCCATTAAGTTGAACCGTTATAGCCCGATTTCCCTGGCCAATTTAAATGCAAGGGCCTCTGCGAGCGATAAAGCAACGTTATCCTTTCGAAAAATTTTGACTGCCACTTTGGGACATTCGAATGCCTTAAATGCGCGGCTGTAAGCTCCCATTCACGGCGCGCGGTAAACTGAACGGACACAGGCCCACGGCGGATGACGAAATTGGCAACGCGAGCGGGATTTGGACAGGCGAATCATCGAGTCAGAGCCGACCCTATCGTATCGACGCAGTGCGCCGCTTCGAGAAATTAACATCAACGATGAGGAAGTACGCCAGATTGAGGCCGTCGTGCATGAGCTGATTCCAGGTGCGATCGTCATAATCTCTGGGGTCGCGCAAGGCTGTCCGTGTGAAGACGGCCCCGGTTGCTCTGCGCAGGTTTGGACCGCAATCAACCGTTCGGAGCGGATTCATTCGCTCGAATTATCTGATATCAATGACCACTGGGTTATCGGGCCTGTACAGCGATGGTTCCTGGAATCGGCACAACTGGAACGGTCGAAATATCCGACTTACGCTGATTACACCGCCGCCCGGGGAGCATTGGACAATCGCTATCCAACTTGCACCACGGGATCATCAAATACTCATTGAGAATGCCATCTCTATAGCGGACCGCCATGTATGGCGGCTTCGGGTCGGCACCCGAAATCGGAAGCGATCGGCGCAGTTGCCTCACGTAGTCCTATATTGCCCCTCACAACGCGAAAATTCGCACGCCAATCGCACGCGGCCCTCCACTTTTCACGAAACGCCGCATTTTGTAGGCTTTGGAGAGATGTCCGTTTGGGTTCGATTCCCATCGCCCGCTCTACTTTTCGTTGTCTGGAGGGCGGCAGCGGGTATGGAGAACGGGCGGTCGCACCGGCGCTGAGTTACTGCGCCATGAGGGTCAGTGTCCCCGAGGCGCTCTGTGTCGCAGCCGAGTTCAATGAAAGCAGGTTGTTTTCGGTAAGGTTGTAACTGACGGTATCGGTCTCCACGAGCGCCTGGTTTGTGTTATAGACCTTGTAAGTGAACTGCACCACTTCCGAGCTGCCAGGATCAACGGGGATCAACGTGACTGCGACGCTCACCTGCACGGTGCCCAGCGCAACGCTCAGGGTGCTGTCAGAGTACCGACTCAGTGTTCCCAGCATCGTTACGGATGTTCCAACCACCGTGGGAATCATGATGGGCTGCTGGGCAACATCGATTTCAGTGCTCTGGGATTCGCCCGCGATCGCAGCTGTTGCGGGTTCATAGGCGTTCACGACAGAGGAGCTGTACGGCGATGTCTGCCCTGCAACGGTGACCGTTCCAGAGATGCTCTGGGTTTGCAGTTGCGCCATCGTTCCGTTGAACATTCCACTGACTCCTGGACTCAGTGTCAGGGTTCCCGTGCCAGTAAAAGGGTTCGAAGTGCCATTGACAATTGCCGTACCGGATAAATTTACATTGGCACTCAGTCCGCTCTTGACCAGCGCTGTCATTGCCACCTGAAGATCATAGGAGCCCTGAGGCGAAGGTGTCGGATTGCCGTTGCTGCTTCCACCGCTGCCGCACGCGCTCAGGAGCAGGCCGGCCAGGATGCCAGCAGCCGGATTCTTCGCACTGGGCGGAATCATATCGGTATCAATCCTAATCGAAGATTTTAGTCGCATGGAAACACATCCTTTGTGTAAGTCCGCACCGGAAACCAGCAATGTAACGCCTGAGCCCAATCTTCGTTGACGCTGGCAGCGAAATCCGCCGTTCATTAACGGTAGCGTGTCCGGTGCCAGTTGCCCAACGGTTGATCGAATCGTACGCCACGCCGTCAAATCTAACTGCCATGATTCTGTGAAAAAGTGTTGTCGTCTGTAACGGTAGGTGCCGGCGTCGATGTCCGCTATCCGACTAGTGACCGGAGTTGGCCCGGCAAGAGACCTACGCCTGGTAGGCTCGAACGCCGGATTTCGCCCACCGATGTATCCCTACGCAGCCCTACGTGGCCCCACATACCGCGAAAATTCACACGCCCATCACACTTGGGATCCGCCATCGTGCCAAACTGCTTGTTTTCAAGCCCCAGAGGCGCCGCCCGTGTGCGTTCGATTCCCATCGCCCGCTCCATTCCTATTTGACACCTTTCTCGACGAATGACGACGGTTTCCTTGTTGACGCGGATGGCGGGGTGGGCGATATATAATTGATTGACCTTTTTCTCTAGCGGAACATTCTCGTCGTAGCTGGGATCCTTCGTCGAACGTCAAACGCAGACAGCCGCGGCCGCTCATGCCCTGGAGAATATCGTCTATGGTCCGAGGCATGTCCTTGAAGGCGGCAGCGGGTCGACGACGTGAGGCGCACTAAACGGCGATTCGTGAGGGGCCTATGAAGCCAGTGTTTCGGCTCTTTGATCAGATCATGGCGCTCAAAGGCTTTCGGCAAGTTACTGTGGCGACGTCTTATTTCGGCGCCCGTACATATGATGTTTCAGAAGACGGAGTCATTGGATACGACGCAGCGCATCGAGATTCTTTGCTGGAGCACTTGCAAGAAGCTGTAGAAAATGGCGGTGGTGTCGTCGTTCGCCAGTTCAAGGCAGAGAAGGTTCTCGTGATGATGCCAGCCGGCCCTCGATTGCTGCCGGTCAAACATGTCTTTGGAGTCCGCGCAGGCGAGGGTCGATGGACCGGGTTGTCGAGTAAAGATATACGTGCCGCACACGCGACAGACTCCGAAACCGGAAATGCACTGCAACTTGAAAAAGCGGTCCGATTCCTCGATTGGTCCGCCGGAGTGGCGGCGACCCTCTCCCTTCCCTCTAACCACCCAACTAAGGATTGACCGGAGCGCGCTAATTGCCAGTCCCCACACAACGCGATTTCGTGCAGACCACCGCGGAGCACACCGGCCTCACTGCGAGCCGCATAGCGACCCTTTTCAGGTAACTTGTCAATCCTTCGCATGTCGAAAGCAGAGTAGTTGCCTCAGGTGGTCCTACGTTGCCCCTCGAACGCGAAAATTCGCACGCCAATCGCACGCAGCCGTGCACGCTTCACCAAACGCTGCCTTTTATAGGTTTCGAAGAGCCGTCCGCTTGGGTTCGATTCCCATCGCCCGCTCCATTCTCCGGCTAGCCCAGGACGTGTCGGGACGCGAGATTGGGGTCAACACGTTGATCCTGTGGGAAACAGGTGGGAACCGACGTCGATTTGGCGGCGGTCACTTGTCCTCGCATATCCCCAAGTTGCCTCACTATTCACACGTACAGTCACACGCGGCGAGTTCGAAAAATAATGTGTGTGATTCCCACACTCTTTGCGCCGCGGCGGTTCGGCGCTCAACCTTGCTCCCGGAGGTGCCAACAATCGCAGAGGCGGGCGTCGCCGGATTTGACTTCCCGATTTGGTATGGGATATGGGCGCCGGCGGGCACTCCGACCGGAGTCGTTGACAAGCTTTCGAAGGATATCGCGCGCGCAGTCGCCGGGCCGGACCTGCGCGATTGGATCGCAAAGCACGGGGGCGAGCCCATGAGCATGACGCAGCCCGAATTCGCGCGCTTCGTGCAGAGCGAGAGTGAGGGCGCAGCGCGACTCATCAAAGCCGTTGGTATCAAGCCCTAAGCCGACCGCGTGGTGAGCTGTCCATGCGGCAGAAGGGTCGTGCGTGATCCGTAGTCTGCCGTGGAGCACATTGAGCTCTGCGCCCGAATGACGGCTCATGGCCGAACCGAGCCGCGTGGGTGGTTAGCGCCATCGCGTGCACATCGTAACGACGCGGGTTGAAGAGTAGTATGTACAACCGAGCGCCGCTGTGCCCCAGTGCGTGACAGGTCGGTTTGCGAGCGGTTGGCGGACCGCAGGCTCGGTGATCTTCCCAGCGCCAGGGGCAGAAAGAGCGCGCCGGTCCAAGACCCTCGGACGTTTACTAAGGAGGCCCTCATGTCGCAACAACACGAAGAGGCCAACCAGCGTACGCCGCGACACATTCATCCTCACGCCTGTGCAAATATCTTTGGATGTGGCGACGAGCTGGGTACAGGCATTCTACGCGAGGACATCAAGGAGGGCGCTTTCGGCAAGCGGGCCTCTGATCGTCTGCTTCACATGGACGAGGTCGATCAGGCGAATCTTGACAAATATCTTTCAGCGCGCGGACGCTGGCGTCGCAGCTTCCTGCAGGCAAGTAGCTTCATGGGCGCCCTTACGGCAGTCGGTCCGTGGTTCGCCAAGCTTGCACGAGCAGTTGAGGTCGGCGCGGCTGGTAATCCGACATCTTCTTACGGTGAAGGCCGCGTGCATGTGGTTCCATCGACCCGGGAAACCGTGCAACTAGGCGTGTACGACACCACCCTATCACCCGTTGTCACGATCGACTCGGGCGATTTCATCAACTTCCCCGACACGTGGTCCCATTTTCTCAACGAACTGCAACCGGGCGTGCCGATCGATATCTTGGCGAAGCTGCGGATGAGCATTCCTGGAAAGGGACCAATGTCGGTTATCGGGCCGATCGCTGTGAACAACGCCGAGCCGGGCGACGTATTGGAAATTCGCTACAAGCGGATTCGTCCCTACGAATGGGGCGCTACCTTCAACAACCCAGGCGCGGTTGGGACCGGTCTGCTTGCGCAGGACTACCCTCAAGGACAGGTCAAGTACGTTGATCTTGATCTCCGCACGATGACGAGCAGGTTCTTGCCCGGTATCACCGTGCCGCTAAAACCGTTCCAAGGCACCATGGGTGTAGCGCCGCCCGATGGGTATTTTCCGCCTCTGAGCCCGGGTGTGACCAACGCAGTGCCGCCAGGCCCACACGCGGGCAATCTCGATCTCAGCGAGTTGTCCGAGGGATCGACGCTCTACATACCAGTGTGGAAGCCGGGAGCGCTTATCTATACGGGCGACAGCCATGCTGTGCAGGGTGATGGAGAGATTTGCATCACCGCCGTCGAGACCCGCATGAAGGAACTCCAAATCCAGGTTCTCCTGCATAAGCAGAAGAGGCTGGCGTGGCCAGTCGCAGAAACGGAGACACACTGGATCATCATGGGTCTCGACAAGGATCTGCATGCGGCGATGACTCTCGCCGCGCGCAACTCGATTAAGTTCCTCGCGGCCCAAGCGAAGATGGCCGAGCTTGACGCGTACGCCTTGTGCAGCATCGCCGTGAGCTTCCGCGTGACCCAAGTAGTAGACATTGTGCGGGGTGTCCACGCGCTCATCCCGAAGAGCATCTTCGCCACCGATCTCCGGCAACAGATGAAAATGGTGTGAAACCACGCCTCGCTTACCGAGACGGTGCGGAGCCGATTTGCCGCCGAACCGCTTCGAGAAGGTATGCATGGCGCGCATTCGTCGTGACCGTGTCGAGCGTTGGATCGTCTCGTGGAGACGGAGGCCGCTCATGGAAGCGACGGTGCAAATTGGCTCACAGGTGCCCGGCCGATCGGCAAGCGCCGGCCTGCGGCGCATCGTCCTGTCCAGCGTCATCGGTACAGCAGTCGAGTGGTACGACTTCGCGATCTACGGTACCGCGACTGCGCTGGTGTTCAACAAGCTCTTTTTTCCAACCCGCGGCGCATCGCTTAGCACCATTGTTGCATTTGCAACCTATGGGGTCGGCTTTTTCGCCAGGCCCGTCGGAGCCGCCATCTTTGGCCATTACGGCGACGAGATCGGCCGCAAGGCGATGCTCGCCGCCACCATTGTCATTATGGGCGTGGGCACGTTCCTCATCGGCCTGTTGCCTACCTACGGCCAGATCGGCGTCGCCGCGCCGCTGCTGCTGGTCTGTCTGCGACTGCTGCAAGGCGTTGGCCTGGGCGGAGAATGGGGTGGCGCAGTGCTGATGGTCGTCGAAAACGCCGCCACTCGCTCCCGTGGCCTGCTCGGCAGCATGGTGCAGATCGGGTTCCCGATCGGGGTGCTCGCGGCGGTAGGAATGTTCTCACTGGTCTCGAAGCTCCCCGAGCAAGAGCTGATGTCCTGGGGTTGGCGCGTCCCTTTCCTGATCAGCATTCTCCTCGTCGGCGTCGGTTTGTACATCCGCCTGAGACTCGTCGAGACGCCGGTGTTTCGCCAACTAAAGTTGAGAGACGAGGTTGCGACGATACCAGCCATGGAAATCCTGAGCCGGCACCGCCGCCCGTTCTTTATCGCGATCGGACTCAAGATCTCTGAAATCGCTTATTTCAGCATCGCCAGCGTTTTCTCAATCTCTTACGTCACCGGCCATCTCGGCCTGCCGCGCAGTCTGATCTTCAACGCCGTCCTGATGTCCTCCGCCGTCGCGCTGGTCTCGATCCCCACCTTCGGATGGCTGGCCGACAAGCTGGGCCGGAAACCCATGTTCATCGCGGGCTGCGCGTTCTCGATCGCGTTCGCCTTTCCGCTGTTCCGGCTGCTGGACACGAAGGATTCCACCATCATCACGCTGGCTGTTGTCATCGCAATCAACCTCGGCCAAATGGTGGGCTTCAGCATCGGCGCACCCTGGTATTCGGAACTCTTCCCAGCGCGTCTGCGCTACAGCGGTTGCTCGCTTGGCTTCCAGATCGGCGCGGCGCTCAGCGGCGGCCTGACACCGGTCATTGCCGCATCGCTGATGGCGCAAAGCGGCGGGGCGACATGGCCGATCTCGGTCTACCTGATTGGCTGCGCTTGTATCACTTTGGTGGCTGCCATCTTGGCACCGGAAACCTCTGGCAAGGAGCTGACCTAGAGTCGCTGGGGTAACCGAGACTCAATAGCGGAAGTTCAAGCTTGAAGCGCGATTGCCCTTCGCCTGCGGCTGGTAGCCCAATTTAACATTGATTAGTGTTGAAACTCACTGCAAGTGATGCCATGAGTACCGCCGCGGCAATTCCCAATCCCTTTGTGTATGGCCGGCGCGTGCATAAAAGAGCCGTGGAGCTGCCTCTCGCACGCACCGCACCGAAGGCCCGGGGTTGACCGCAAAATCTTGCCCCGGGCCTTCGCCTCTTCGGCGTCAGGCTCTAAGAATAACGAAGATGAGAGGCATCGCGAGCATCGCCATGCCAGTGCGTGCAGCTCTACGCCCGCCTGATCGCGACGGCGGCGGGTTATGCCGCCTTCGTCCGCAACTGGCCCTCATAGTCCCGCTTGCCCAGCGGCACACCCTTCATCCGCAGGATGTCATAGGCGGTGACGGCGTGGAAATGGAAGTTCGGCAGCGAGAAGGAGAGGAAGAAGTTCTCCGCCGTGAAGGGTAACCTCCGCGGGCCGATCTGGAAGTCCAGGTCCTTGCCCGCCCAGCTGTTGACCTCGTCGGGGGTGAACGCCTTCAGCGCAGTTTCCGTCTGGGCCATCATGGCCTGCAGGTCGACGAAAGGGATCGGTCCGACCAGCGCGGGCGGGGCGAACAGGCCGCTCTTCACGGCCTCCAGCGCCCACACGGAATGGTGGTCCACGCATTCGATCTGGAAATGGAAGGGCGCCATATCCTCGAACAAGCGCGCGCCCACGAAGTCGTCCGGGTCGGAGCCCGTCTCCGCGCATTGCTTGGCCGCGCGATCGAGGAAGCCGGCCACCGCGCCCACCGTCTGCAGGTAGCTGGCCACGCTGAGGTCATAGAGTGAAGTCGCCATCGCAAATCCCCTGAGGCTCAGTTCCTGAACATTCTGCCACTCGGACCGCGCGCGCGGGAACTCAGTTCAGTTGCGGTGTGTCGTTTCGCTTTCAAAATACGCGCGGCTGCTTACCGCTTCAAATCCACTCAGCCGTAAAACGCAGACCTACGCCCCCGGTTACTCAAGAGGGACTATTTTTGGCGAGCAAGACCGGACTAATTTTGGATAGCGCTCCAGACGATCCATGACTTCGTCATGCTCAACGCCCTTGCCGACACGCCAGCGGCACGCGCCGCTATCGCGCAAGCGAACGCGTTTTTGCGAAATGCTTTCGTGCAGCGTTGAGTAAGTGAGGCTCGACGAGGGAGGCGTCCTGCATGGGTAGGGCGCCTCCGTCCACGGGTCGACAGCGGAAACTCGATGGCAAAGGGAGTTGTCTCACGTAGTCCTTCGTTGCCCCTCATAACGTGAATATTCGCACGCCAATCGTACGCACCCAGCAGCGCTTCACGAAACGCCGCATTTTATAGACTTCGAACGGCCGGCCGCGTGGGTTCGATTCCCATCGCCCGCTCCACTCTAAGCCTACGTCAGCATACGTAGGACAACTCGTCCAAGCCTAAACCAACTAGTGTTTGGGAAGATATTGGGATTCAGCGTCGATTTCGAGCCCGTTTCGTTGTCCCAGATTGTCTTAGGTTGTCCCAGCATTCGCACGTGGCGTCGCACGCAGCGTTTTTCCAAAAATGTATTTGAATGATTTCGGCATTGACCGTGGTAACGGAGCAGCCAGGCGCCCAAGCCAAATCCGAACACTGCAGTGTGCCAGGAACGTGACCTAGGTCACACTGCAAGACGCCATCTTCCCCTACCCTGATCGCGCATTTGACAAGGGCACACCTTTCGAAAGAAGGGGTCGCAAAGCCACCGGTCTAAGGGATTTCCTATGACAGCGGGGTTACCAATATGGAACACCACACGGCGAGGGTGCGGCTTCACAGACCGCCCAAGGTTCAAGCGCCCACGCACCTAGGCGCAGATCCACCTAGTGCATCTCGTTTCAGTTTTTACTGGAGTCCGTTTCTCCGCACTCCCGGGTCTTCCCCGCATCTGCAACACACCAAGCGAGCACCGATATGTCCATGACAAACGTGCTGACATTCGCGCCTTGGCCCGCGCTGTCGGCGGTAATCCTGGCGGTTCTCCTCGTGGCCGCGCTCTACTTCGCGAGAACTACGGCCCATCAAGCGATCCATGCGGCTTGCGCAGCCCTGGCGCGAGGGCTGCGGCTGGCCTCGCATTCCGTCACTCAGGCAGAGCAGCGTCTTGTGGCGCGAAATCGGGCGGTTCTGCTCGCGGCGGGCCGTGAGGCCAAGGAGCGCATCGTCGAACGCGAGTTCGCGCGCGTGGGCGACACCGTACGCAAGGACCTTGCGGGCTATCCCGAGATGCACCGAAGGTTGAGCGGGGCGATCCTGCGGATGGAGGAGGACCAGGAGAAAGCGGTGGACGTCCCACCCGAAGCGCCCGGCTGGGCCCAAGCGGTCGGAGTCGTGGCCAAGCTCGACGCACGCAATGGGGGAGCTGAGATCCTCGCCGATATTCATAAATCGCTGGTCAAGGCTCATACGGAGGCGATGCGTGACTATCGAAAGGAGAGTGCTGAGCGACACGCGTTGCTGCGGCAAATGATGCCTGACTGTCGCTTGATCCAGCAGACGCTCGGGCACGTGAACAAGACCGTCGAGAGCGTCATCGAACGTTCGCTCGCCATCGACCGCCATATGGAGGAGTACGAGACGATCGTTCGCGGCGAGAATCGTGCCGAGTCGGTATTGTCGTCCTCGTCGATCGTTTATTTCTTCATCTCGGCTCTGGTGCTGGCAGTGGCGACAGCCGGGGCCGCAATCAATTTTACGTTGATTGCGCGACCCATGGCCGAGATGGTCGGTGGAACCAACTTCATCGGCGCGTTCCGCACGGCTGACATTGCGGCGCTCGTCATCATCATGGTCGAGATCTCGATGGGCCTCTTTCTCATGGAGTCTCTGCGCATTACCCGCTTGTTTCCGGTGATAGGCGCGCTGACGGACAAGATGCGCCTACGGATGATAGTCATCACGTTTGCGATCTTGCTCATGATGGCGAGTGTCGAGGCAGGGCTCGCATACATGCGTGAGGTATTGCTGCAGGATGAGTTGGCCACCAACGCGCTGCTGCGCAGCGACAGCACTGGCTCCATGGTGAACCAACACCTCTGGATCACGACCGCGGCTCAGATGGGTATGGGGTTCATCCTGCCTTTTGCGCTGGTGTTCGTCGCGATTCCTCTGGAGACCTTCGTGCACTCATTACGAACGGTCGTCGGCCTGACAGGCATCGCGATTCTCCGTGCGCTTGCGTTGATCCTGCGGGTGCTCGGCAACGGAGCTCGCCACCTCGGGGTACTTGCGCAACGCCTCTACGACCTGCCGTTATTCCTGCCGCTGTGGGTCGAAGCAAGGACGGCGACTGCAACCCGCTTGGCAGCGAATGCCCCTGGCTCCGGGGAGGCCGGATCCTGGCAGGAGGCGCGGTCATGAAACGCCGGGTCTTCCTGCTTGTGGCAACTCTTGCAACGGGCGCCTGCATGCCGCCCGGTCCTCACAATACCGGAGTCTATCTGTTGGTCGATACGTCCGGATCGTACAACAGGCAGATGGGCAAGGCAGAACAGATCACCCTCTACGCGCTGTCGCGGCTGCAGTCGTCGGACTCGATTGCAGTCGCGAGGATCGATACGGCGAGCTTCACGGAGAAGAACATCATCGCCAAAGCAACGTTCGACGATCGTCCGAGCACCACGAACCAGCAAAAACGTGCGTTTGCAAGTCGCGTGGAGAAGTTCGTCGACCAGGCAACACCGGCGCCCTATACCGACATCTCCGGGGGATTGCTGCAGGCGATCGAGTTCCTGAACGAGAAGCGGACAGCGCGCAAAGAGATTCTAATCTTCTCCGACATGAAGGAGGATCTCGCCAAAGGCTATGTCCGCGACATCCCGCTCGATTTCAAGGGGTTCGACGTGGTCGCGCTCAACGTGACGAAGCTTCGCTCGGACAACTTCGATCCCCGCCAATACCTCGCTCGGCTGGAAGAGTGGCGCGTGAGGGTGGAGAAGAGCGGCGGCCATTGGCGCGTTATCAACGACCTCGATCGGTTGGACGGACTCTTGTAGCTGATTTCGCGCCGCGGGTGCGTGGGGATCATCATGCTGAGATCGCTGCTCTTCGAGGCGCGTTATTGGCCGGTAATTTGGCGACGCCGATTCGCCTATTACTGGCTTGTCGTCGACACGGACAATTTGAAGTTCTTCTCGATGTTCGGGGTGCTGATCCTCGGTGTGATCGGCATCGTCCGCTTTGCCTATGTGGACAGAGTGCTCATCGAGCCTGCCCGGATACATGCTGAGCAGCGCGAAGCGGCGCTCGCGCGGCGGCGGGCGACTGATCTTGAATGCCTTGCCGAGAACATTTATTTCGAGGCTCGCGGCGAACCGCAGGATGGGCAGTACGCCGTTGCCGAAGTCACCTTGAACCGGACCCGGGCCGACCACTTTCCGCACACGGTTTGCGGGGTGGTCCACGAGACTCGGTGGGATCCAAGTCGCGCGCGTTTCGTCGCCGACTTCTCATGGACGGAGCTGGGCGCATTGTCTCCGCAGGACGGACCCGACTGGAAGCAGGCGATGGCTGTGGCGAGCGCGGCGTACGATGACCAGCACGAGCCGCTGGTGCCGGGTGCCTTGTTCTATCACGCGACCAGCGTCCACCCAGCATGGTCGAGGACCCGCAAAGCCGTCGCGACGATCGGCAAGCACATTTTCTACCTGTGAGAGTCTCGGCCCCTGATGTCCGGCGCGATCTGGCGATAGACTTTGTCGCGTCTGCTGAATAGGTCGTGGATGTGAGGTAGATAGTTTGTGCCACCCAAACGACGATTGTCGATTTGGTGAACCAGCGGCCAATTCAACCTTGCGCCGCGGTGCCCGGAGGGGGCCATACACTCCACCAGACGTTGTATAAGGAGCGATAGATGACGAAGATTTCCTAAACGGCGCGATGGTGGATTGCAATTAATCGGTACTTGCGGGCTGATGGTGCGGGGAGTTCTGGTAGTGTTCTGCCAGCAGGTCTTCGCCCCAGTCACCGTTGAAGTCACGCCAAACACAGTGAATGTGATTGGCGTTGTTCTGCGTGTTGTCGTATTCGATCAGAAACGTACTGCCTTGCACACGGTAGTAGTGGCCTTCGCCTCTCTCCAAGCCGCCCATCCAGGCGAATTTGATCTGGTCAAAGCCGGCGTGGCGGATTTTGTCCAATCGCGCGAGCGCCTGCGCGCGCGGTTGCGCGCCCAGATATTCCTCGATCAGAGCCAACAGCGTGCCCTGTTGTTCTTTGCTTAGCTGGCTGTAAGCAACGCCCTTGTCCTCCTGGATTGCCGCCTTACGCTGGTTTGAAGTCAGGATATCTCCCGGCGCGGAAGCGCTGAGAACGGCTTCGGTGCGCTGCGCTGTGGAGAGCGACTTCACCAGCGAGCGTCCCAGATCTTCCTCGGCGCTGAGCACGCGCGTCCCTTTCATCGGGCCGTCGTGCACCTCCGCTGGGTTCGCGCCAAAGAACTGCGAGCTGCTACTGATCGACTTACCATTCACGACCGTCCAGTTCTGCGAACAGTGATGACCTTCATAGCGCCAGCCCCAGGGCCCATTCGCGCTCGGCTCTCCGAAGAAGGTAAAAAAGTACAGATCGGGATCGCGCGTGGGTGCCCCGTTCTGCTCCAGTTCGCGCAGCACTTCTTCAAGCTTGCGGATCGTCTGCGCCTTTGCGTAGCCCTGCTCGCTCAAGCCGGCGCGCAACAGTGCGAGTCCCGCTTGCTGTTGCAACGCGTTCAGCTCTTTCAGCGGAATACCCTTTCTTGACGCCGGCGTGTAGAACCAGCGGAACCGCTCCTCGGAGTTGAACGGAAGGACTGCCTTTGCCTTCTGCGCCGGCTCTAGTGTCGCCAGGAACGCGCCGGCGGCCTCAACCATGGGGGAAGCGGGTCGCGCGGTCTGTGCCGCCGCTGTTTGCGCGAGACCGGGTACGAGCACCATGGTGAGTAACAGCCGCGTTATCACGTAGCCTCCTCATGTCTGGACGGTGGGTTGCATTTTACGCCGAATATGACCTTCGACGAATGGCCGCTCGGCCGGCGATTCAGACTATCTAGCTATCCAATCGCTATTTCGGCGCTCGCTACGGCTGTGTCGTGAGGTTCGTCACAGAGGTTGTACGGCGTTGACACTATAGTTTCATCTTCATTTTCGGAAGCCGTGGCGCCTAGGATCGTATGGATTGCCCGAAGTGCGGCCATAATCAACTCGACGAAGTCCGCTGCGAGTCGTGCGGCATCTATTTCGAAAAATATCGTCGCCAACAAACAAAGAGCCAATCCGCGGATTCGGGCCTGAATAACTCTCGCCGTCCGCTCGAATCCAGTCTCCGTAACACGATCAAAATCGTATTCGTTACGTCCGCTGTCATCGGTCTTGGACTGTTTGTCTACACGAAGGTGAGTACAAAGAATCCGCCGGTAGCGACACCACCGCCGCAACGCATTCCGTCGCCTATCCCTTCCGGCAAGCCAGACTCGCCGGCGACTGAAGAGCGTCAGCCACAACTCACGGGTCTTGCGGCGCAGCTCGCAAAATCAAATCCACCGGGCAACATAATCGAGACAGCGCGCAATGCGACGGTCTTCATCAAAACCGGTTGGGGCGCCATCGGTTCGGGATTCCTGGTCGACGCGGAGTGCCATGGCGTCACCAACCGGCACGTTCTTGAGTTCAATCCGGACAGACTTTTTCGCAAGTTTCGCGAAGATCCGGCTTTTCATGCCAAGCTCAGCGACGCTCAAGAGGATCTTCGAGGCGCGATCGACCAACTGCGCTTGCGGGAGACCGAAATCGTCGCGAACAGAGGCTCGATTATTGACCTCAAACTGGTAAGCCAAAAAAGACTGAAATTGGAGGTCGAACTGGCCAACTTGCCGAAGACGGCCGAGGCGGAAATGCGCCAAGAACTGGAACGTGCGGCGCCGGCCGAGAACGCGAAAGGCTTTACCGTAGTGCTGATCGATGGCACCGAGTATTCGATGTCGCAAGCGGAATATGCGGATCAAACGGATCTAGCGCTGTTCCAACTTCCAGCGACTTCTTGTCCTTACCTGAAGCGCGTGAGTTCCGGAAAAATCAATCAAGGCGATCGGCTGTTCACCATTGGAAATCCGCCGGGTTTAAAATTTACCGTGACCTCCGGCATCTTCTCCGGATATGGGGAGCTCGACAAACATCGCGCACTGCAAACCGATGCGCCTATCAATCCCGGCAACAGCGGCGGACCTTTGATCAATGAGGCGGGACAGGTCCTTGGAGTCAATACCGCCGTCTTGAGCGGCACCCAGGGTATCGGTTTTGCCATTCCAATCGAGCAAGTTTTCGATAGCTTCTTCATGCTTCGCAATGCTCGGTAGCTGCATCGTAGGCGGGGAGCGACCTTCAAAGTTCGCTCTTCTATGGTGCTGGAAAAGGCGCAGAATGCCGATTGGAGAGCCGGGCCATCTTGGTGCCCCGGCACGGCCGGGAGGCCACCATGGACACGCCGCTGCTGTGGCACATCCCGCTCTCGCACTACAACGAGAAGGCCCGCTGGGCACTCGACTACAAGCGCATCGCGCACCACCGTCAGGTGCTCGGCCCTGACTACCTGATCCGCGCCTGGCGCGCGACGGGGCGCGGCACCCTGCCCATCCTGTTCCTGGACGGCCGGGCGATCGGCGATTCGACCCACATCATCGCCGCGCTCGAAGAACGCTATCCCGACCAGCCGCTCTATCCCGGTGACGCCTCCGCGCGGCAGCGCGCGCTCGCGCTGGAAGACTATTTCGACGAGCATCTTGGCCCGGCCCTGCGGGCAGCCATCGTCACGCCGCTGTTCCGGCACGATCAGGATATCGCACTGCAGTTGCTGACGACGGGCATGGCCGATAAGGCCTACCAGACGCTGCGGCCGCTGGGGCGGATCTTCCCGGCGTACTACCGTTTTCGTCACAAGATCCGCGACGCGAAGCTCGAGGCCGATCGCGCCACCGTGAACGCCGCGCTCGACCGGATCGAGCTGGAGCGGCAAGGCCGCGCGTATCTGGTCGGCGATGCGTTCACGGTCGCCGACCTCACCGCGGCGGCGATGCTGGGGGCGGTGCTGCAGCCACCCGAGATCCAGTACCCGCTGCGCGTGGAGCTGCCGCCGTATCTGCAGGACTACCGTGCCGCGCTCCTGCGGCATCCGGCCATGCAGTGGGCGGCCGGCATTTACCGGCTGCATCGCGGCGGCTCCGCGGCAGTGTCGCGGCGGCTCCATCCAGAGATCCATTGAGGCGAACCATGTCAACCAACAGCAAGCTCCTGCTGATGCTGCAGCTCGTGTCCACATGCCTCAGCTTCGCTGCAAGCGAAGCTTCGGCGGCAGGCCTGTATCCGCCAGCCCGCTTCGCTTCTCCGGAGCGGATAGAAAAACTGCAAAAGGTATTTCCGAAGGTCGATGAGATATTCCGTCGCTACGCGACGGACAAGCATATCCCGGGCTTGGTCTGGGGGATCGTGATCGATGGCCAATTGGCGCATCTGGGTACGTTCGGCGTACAGGATTTGACAACCAAGGCCCCGGTGACCGAGACGACCGCATTTCGTATCGCCTCGATGACCAAGAGCTTTACGGTGCTTGCCATCCTAAAACTGCGCGACCAGGGCAAACTCTCCCTGGAAGACCCCGTGTCGAAGTGGATCCCCGAGTTCGCGAACATTGAACTGCCCACCCGCGACTCCGCACCCCTGAAGATCCGCCAGCTGATGAGCCATAGCGCGGGTCTCCCGGAGGACAATCCGTGGGCGGACCAGCAGCTCGCTGCCAGCGAGGCGGACCTCACGCAATGGTTGCGCCAGGGGATCCCGTTCTCCACACCGCCGGGTACCCGGTATGAATACTCCAATTATGCTTTCGGTCTTCTCGGCCGCATCGTGACGAAAGCGTCCGGAGTCCCCTACGACCATTACGTGCAGCGTGAGATCCTCAGCAAACTGCACATGGACTCCACCACGTTCGAGTTCTCCCTGGTGCCGAAGGGGCGGCGCGCCATCGGCTACCGGCTGCAGCCGGACGGTACGTACCTCGAGGAACCCCCGCTTCCGCAGGGGGCTTTCGGCTCGGCCGGTGGACTGCTGACGACCGCGGACGACCTTGGGCGGTACGTGGCCTTTCACCTGTCGGCCTGGCCGCCTCGCGATGACCCCGACACGGGGCCCGTGCGCCGCAGTTCCGTTCGGGAGATGAGCCACCGGTGGACGCCGTCGAACCTGACCGCGCGCCGCGTGGATGGGAAGCTGCAGGTAATGGATGCAGGGTATGGCTATGGTTTGCGCATCGCGACCGACTGCCGCTTCGAGCGCATCGTCTTCCATGGTGGGGGCCTGCCCGGTTTCGGCTCGAGGATGACTTGGTTGCCGGACTACGGCGTCGGCATCTTTGCAATGGCGACCCTGACCTACTCCGACCCTTCCGAGGCGACAAGCAGCGCCTGGGACGTCTTGCTACAGACAGACGGCCTGCAGCGGCGTGAAGTGCCAGCGTCGCCGATCC
>Ga0073928_10004726_pt1 | contig 19815 bp, 12 predicted proteins | sample PaiPotPPA55metaG_FD_76969 | JGI IMG/M metagenome (GOLD analysis project Ga0073928, IMG submission 76969) | Iron sulfur acid spring bacterial and archeal communities from Banff, Canada, to study Microbial Dark Matter (Phase II) - Paint Pots PPA... ...
ACTAGGCCCGACCCGTGGCCGCGTTCGTGACGTTTCATTGCACCGTCAGAGTCACAGGAACAGAGTGCTGCAATGCACCAGAAATTCCAGACACGGTGATGGTGTAGGTGCCCGGCGTTGTTCCGGGCACGGGTTGCGGGGCGATACCGGTACCGCCGGCGCAGGCGGACATGAACAACATAGCTCCAACCAGAAGCGCCAGTGCGGTCACCACACGCAGTCTCTTTCTGGTCCCCTTCGAGCCCGCCAGAATCATTCCCCAAAAGCCAAGTCCCTGGAGCGGCATCCCCAGCGCGTAAATCAGCTGACCCTGCGCCGGACGAAGCGGCGCGAGCCCAGCGGAGGTTGCGGTGGTGCTGATCGTCAGCGTAACCATTGACGGGCTCGATCCTGGGGTCACGGAACTCTTGGATAGGCCGCAAGTGGTTTTCGCGGGGGCTCCACTGCAGCTCAGCTTCACGGCGTTCGCGAACGTCCCGCCCAAGGGAGCAACGGTCAGGCTGTAGGTTGCAGTTATGCCGGCTGCAACGGTTGCGCTACTGGTCGAACTCGAAAGACTGAAATCCACTCCGGCGCCGCTCAATCCCACGCTCTGAGGACTTCCCGCAACGCTGTCGCTAATCGTCGCCGTTCCGCTGCGGCTTCCCGGCGCCTTCGGAGTGAACGTCACGCTGATCGAACACGTGGAGCCGGCAGGCAGACTCGCTGGGCAGTTATTCGTTTGCGCGTAATCGCCGACGATCTGGATGCTGCTGACTGCCAACGCAGCGTTGCCGCTGTTGGCCAGCGTTGTCGTCTTGGCTGCAGCCGAAGTTCCAACCGACACGCTGGGGAAGGCAAGGCTCGAGGGAGTCAAAGAGACCACCGGCGCTAACGCCACTCCCGTGCCCCCCAGTGCCACGGTCTGAGGGCTTCCCGGTATGCTGTCGCCAATCGTCACTGTTCCGCTGCGGCTTCCATAGGCCGTCGGAGTGAAGGTCACGTTGATGGCACAGGCAGAGCCGGCGGACAGTGTCGAGGGGCAGCTATTGGTTTGCGTGTAGTCGCCTGCGACCTGGACGCTACTGATACTCAGCGTCATGTTGCCGGAGTTTGTCAGACTTATCGTCTGGGCGACGCTGGAGATTCCAACCGGAGTGCTTGAGAAAACCAGGCTCGAGGGAGCCAGAGCCACAAAGGCGCCTAGACCGGTGCCGCTCAAGCTGATGCTGTGGGGGGATCCGGCGGCGTCATCCTGAATCACGATGGTCCCACTGTTAGCCCCGGGGACGATCGGGCTGAAAGCAACAGAAAACGTGCAAAAGCCGGCGGCGAGCACACTGCTTCCACAGTTATCCGTCTCGACAAAACCGCTGCTGGCGGTGATCGATGAAATCGATAGCGGCGAACTACCCATGTTGCGTAAAAGGACGGTCTGCGGCTGACTGCTGGTGCTGACTGCTTGACTGGCATAGAGCAACGAAACTGGGTTAAACGAGACCGCCGGTGCAGATGCCGGTCCGATTTTGAGAATGAAGGCATCGGTATTCCCGGCGAATACACTCTGGAACGTAGCCTGCGTCATCGGGAAGTCGCTGGAATTGGTCATGCCGGCCACGTACAAATTGCCACTTGCATCGAGAGCCATTCCAGCGGACGCCGGCTCATCGTTTCCACTACCCCCCAAATAGGTTGCGAACAGCTGTGTGCTGGCCGCGGCATCAATCTCCGCCAGTAAAATGTCACTTCCACCGCTAAACTGCTCGATCCCGTTCACCAAGCCGAACGAGCCGCTGCCAGTGAGAGCCAGAATGTAAGCGTTGTTGTTTCCGTCTAGCAGGATTGCTTGCGGAACAGCATTATTGTTCAGCCCAAGAAACGTTGAATAGCGCAGGGTCGCGCCGGCCGCGTCGAATTTCGTGACGAAGCCGAATTCGCACCCATAGAAGGAGACGCCGGGGTCGCAGATACTGGTGATCGTGACCGGAAACGTTCCGTCGCTAAGCGCAACTCCGGTGATATAGGCCGAGCCAGAACCATCCACCGCGATGGCCGCGATATCGGTGAGTTGGCCGCTGCTTTCGTAAAGATAGGTAGAATATTCGAGACTCCCCACGCTGTCGAATTTGCTGACGAATCCCACGGAGCCATTCTGGGGGATGGTGTCTGTGCCTTGATAAACTCCCCGAGTCACCGGAAAGTTATTCGTATTCGTGTTGCCGGTGACATAGGCATTCCCGGAGTTATCGAGCGCCATCCCCACAATGGAGCTGACGGGCTGGGGCCAGCACGGAGTTCCTCCGCAGTTGAGTGGCACATTCGAATTGCCGCCGAAGTACGTGGAATAGACGAGAGACGATCCGTCGGGGCTAAACTTTGTCAGGAATCCATAGTTGCCATACATGCCTCCCAGGTTTGCAGAAACCGTTGACTGGTAAGCATTGGCAACCGGAAGATTCCTAGAGGATGTGGTTCCGGCGATGATCATGTCGCCCGCCGCATCGACGGCAAGTCCCGACGGCGTGTCCGAACCATTTCCGCCGAAAAACGTTGAATACAACAGAGAGGAGCCGTCGGGCGAAATCTTGGTCAGAAAGGCATTAAATGAACCGGGATAGGTTCCCTGAAAAGGATGAACCATCGGAAAGTCGCTGGATGCCGTGCTGCCGGTAAGGTAAACGTTATTGGCGGCGTCTAGTGCCAGAGCATAGCCATAGTCTTGACTATTGCCACCGAGATAGTCGGTGTAAATGAGATGGGCGCCCGTCGGATCGAGCTTCGAAACAAAGACATGGGGGTTGCCGCCCGGCGGAGGAACACTTTTGACAAGCGGGAAGTCCGTCGAGTCCGTCGAGCCGGCGACATAGACATTTCCGGCTGTGTCGATCGCAATTCCGCTGGGCTGGTCGTTCCCGCTGCCTCCAAGATAAGTCGAGTAGACCAATACCGGGTCGATAACCAAAGAACGATTCGGATCATACGGCGCCAGGTGAAAGCTGACATGAGTCGGATCGGTCACAACATATCCGCCGCCTACCTCAATGCTCTGTCCATTCACCTCCTGATAAACCTTCGGAGCCTGGAAATGAATGTCGCCGTTGCCGGTGGTTAGAACCAGGGCGCCATCGGTCCCGATCTCGATCTGCCTCGCACCTCGGATTTCGAATTGAATCCGTGAGGGATCGGCCCCGGGAGCGACCGCAAAATCGTATTCCAGCTGGCGTTGATTGCCGTAATAGAGCAAATCAATTCCGGGATAAACATTCTGGTAACGAACTCGCCCGTAAGTAGGAACGTTGGTCTGCCATTTCGCCGGATCATTGCCAACAAAATAGTTCACGCGCCCGAGTTGCGGAATCTCGCCCACAACCGACGGATTCTTGGCCGCCCCGAGCAGGCGGAACTGGAGCGTAGATCTCTTGGATGGACTCGGGGGAACACCCTGTGAAGTCGCCTGGCTGGTCACCACTTGTTGGGCGCGGAGCGAGAGCACCATCCCGTCGCTGGTGAGGAAGGCAGTGTATCCCGGACCTCGCGAAACAAACCGGACACGAGGGTCGATTTGACCGTGGTTCAATTCAAACGTCAGCGGTAGTTTGGCGTAGTTCGCAGGGATCGACGCAGCGGAAGGAAGCTGCGCCCCGGACTGTGCGCCGGCCGACGCAGAGCCGGCGACGGTTAGCAGCAGCGTCCAGGTCAAAGTGTTGAATTGCATAATTGAGATCCCTCCGCAAAAGATTTTGGGGCGCAACCGAACAACTGGGGGGAACCGCAGGAGCGGTCAGCATGTACTAAGAGTGCATGATCGGGGCCGAAGTGCCGGGTGGCGGAGAGGTCCGTATGCTCGTGAATACATGCCGCTTAGCTTTAATTCGCGATGGGGAACAAGCCGCCGAAGAAGGGGATCCGTCTTGCTTTCAGACTCCCGTCCGCCAACTGGACAAGTGGCTTTTCCCGGGGTGAACCGCGGGTTGCGAGCGAAGGATAGGGCGCAAGAGCGAAGCCGCGAAGCGGCTAGGCGGTACCTTTCTTGGGCTCCTCAATCTTCATTCGCGAGAGCAGTTGATAGATCGTGGCGCGACCGATGCCTAGCACTTCTGCGGCTCGGGCCTTGTTGCCACCGACCCCCTCCAGCACGCGCAGGATGTGGCGGCGCTGAAGTTCTTCGAGGGAGAGAAAAGTGTCGTCTCCACCCATGTCTTCACTGAACGATCCGCGCAGCCGCTCCGGCAAGTCGCTGATGTCAATCAAGTTCCCGTCCGTCATCATGCAGGCATTCCCGATTACGTTCTCGAGCTCGCGGACATTGCCCGGCCAAGGATAGGTCGCTAAACGAGTCTGCGCCCGCCGCACCAGTCCGGCGATCGGTTTGTTATATTCGGTGGAGAATTTCTCGATGAAATATCGCTCCAGCAAAGGCAGGTCTTCGCGGCGGTTAGCCAGGACGGGCAAAGGGATTTCGACGACCGCGAGACGATAATAGAGATCTTCCCGGAACTGACCTTCGCGTACCATGGTCTTCAAGTTGCGGTGGGTAGCTGCGATGACGCGCACATCGATATTCCGCGGGACCAGCGAACCCACCCGCTGCACCTGCCGGTTTTGTAGAACCCGCAGCAGCTTGGCCTGCGCCGCCGGAGCAAGTTCCCCGATCTCATCCATGAAGATCGTACCGCCATCGGCATGTTCAAACATGCCGACTTTGTCCTGCGTGGCGCCGGTAAACGCTCCCCGAACATAGCCGAACAGTTCGCTCTCGACGAGGTTATCGACGAGAGCGGAACAGTTACAAACCACAAAAGGCCCGCGCCCGGCTGGACTTAGCCGATGGAGCGCCTTGGCCACCAGTTCCTTGCCCGTTCCGGTTGCTCCCGTCACCAGCACGGTTCGGAAATGCGGAGCGATTCTTCGTATTTTGGCGTAGACCTCCAGCATGAGGGGGCTGCGTCCGACGATGCCCTCGAATTGATAGGCATCGATGAGTTCTTGATCAAGACGCAGAGTCTTTTGCCGGGTTTCAGCCTCCGCCAAGAGGGTGTCAATCCGGGAGCGGAGTTTGTCAATTTCAATCGGCTTCGTCAAGTAATCCGCAGCCCCCTTCTGAATAGCCTCAACGGCTGATTCAGCAGAGTAGTGCGCCGTAATCAAAATGACATCCACGCCAGGGTCAACACTCACGATGCGTTCCAATATTTCAATACCGCTCACCTTCGGCATCACCAGGTCCAGCAATACAATCTTTGGACGCGTTCGCAAGAACGTCGCAAAACCTTCCTCTGGATCTTGCGAGGTCATAATCTCCAGCCCGGGACGCTGAAGTGCCAAACTTATGATCTCGAGGTTCTTGACATCGTCGTCAATCGCCAGCAGCTTGAGAGTGGGCGCTACCGTCATCGAGCGCTCCAGCGTTCCAGAGGATTCGTCTGAGCACAATGGGCGGTTGAGCAGGTCAAGCTGCGAGCGGCAAACCTCGACAACGGAGATCGAAAAACACAGCGTGACAGCATGCGAATCTTCTTCCTGCAACGAAAACCAGGCTCCCGCAACCAGGACAGGGAGCTGGTCACGCAGCGACTGCGCTGGGCCGCGACTCCGCCTCGCAGAGAAAGGCCTGATAGCAGGCTTATAGCAAACAGGGGAAACGAGTCAAGGGGCAAATTGTCCAACGGTTCGCGGGAGAGCAAAGAAGGGCAACGCCCGAGGCAACCTCAGCGATCCAGCTTCCTCTGCGAAACTTACTTGAGATACTAGTCTTGCAGGATCCACTCCTGCGTCCGCTCAGTAAATTGGAAGGCATAGCGTTGCTCGGGTGTATCTGGAGCCTCTCTACGGACCAGGCGCACGGAACCTACGTAGTGGTCGTGACCTGAGCCCGAGAGAAACACCTGAAAAGAAGAGTCCGGCGTTAGCTTAAGGGGCAGGGTACACAGGAATCCGCCCGCACTCACGTTTTCAGTTGTGGTGAGCTGCTCGAACGAACGCTGCGATGCATCCGTTCCTTTTAGCTTAAGAATAATCCTCATACGGACACGCGTATGCGCGCGACGTTCCGAGGGCCTGATCTGGAGTTCTGCCGCGAGCCGGCTTTTCAGTTTCGCAAAGTCAATGGGCTTTTCGAAATATCCTACAGCGCCCAAGTTGCTCATATAGTCGCGGTACTTGTTCGATGACTCACCGGTCACGACAAAGATCGGAATACGCGCGGTATAGCTCAAGTTATGGAAACTCTGACACAACTCGAAGCCAGAACAGTCCGGCATCATCAGGTCGAGCAAAATCGCACGGGGTTTGTGTTCCAGAGCAAGTCCCAAAGCTTGTACCGGATTGCCAGTGTCAATGGTCTCGTAGGTGTCTGACAATCGCATCTTGATCATCCCCCGTATGGCATCGTCGTCGTCAACAATTAGAATTTTCTCCACTGCCTTTTCCTCCATACCAAGTCGTTCGACTGCCTTTCAATCAGCTCCGGTCAGGACGGACTGGCCATCCAGGGCTTCCCGAATCTTGTGGGCGAGCGCTTGCCGAGTAAATGGTTTCGGAAGAAAGAAGCTGCCTTCCGCCAGAACGCCGTGTTCCCCCACGGTCTGACCCGTGTATCCGGACATGTAAACCACGCGGGTCTCGGGCCGCCGTTTCACGAGTTGGTCCGCCAACACTCGTCCACTCATGCCAGGCATTACAACGTCAGTCAGCAGCAGATGGATGATTCCTCTGTGTTCCTGACTTACCTTCAAAGCGTCGCTTCCATTTTCGGCCTCAAGCACTTCATAGCCGCAAAGCTCCAATAGATGCCGGCTCAACTTACGTAGGGATGTTTCATCTTCCACCAGCAGCAAGGTTTCGGTTCCGAGCATGGAGGCGGGCAATTCTGCCGGCAGTTTCTGAGGGTCAACGGCCACTTCTACTTTAGGAAGATAGATCGTGAAACTAGCTCCCGCGCCCGGCTCGCTTAGAACTTCAATGTAACCCCCACTTTGCTTGACTACGCCATACACCATGGACAAACCGAGCCCCGTGCCCTTCCCCTTTTCCTTGGTGGTAAAGAAAGGTTCGAAGACCCGGGCTCGAGTCGTGGCGTCCATTCCAACGCCGTTGTCCGAAACCGTGAGCAGGACATAGTCTCCCACCAGCACCGGATACGGATAGCGTCGAACGAAGTCTTCATCCATGTGAAAGTTGGACGTAGTGAGCCTTAGCTCCCCGCCGTCTAGCATCGCATCTCGCGCATTCACCGCCAGGTTCATGATGACTTGTTCGATCTGTCCCTGGTCCGCCTTGATGTGCACCAGGGTGGAATCTAGCTCGGTCTTAAGGCGGATGTCCTCGCCAATCAACCGTTTCAGCATCGTTTCCATGTCCTTGACCACAACATTCAGGTCGAGAACCCGAGGATCCATCACCTGCTGTCGGCTGAATGCCAGCAATTGTCTGGTCAGCCCCCCGGCCCGATGGCCCGCCTTCAAAATCTCGTCGATGCAGGTGCGCAGCGGACTCTCCGCCGCCGTGCCTTCCTGAACAATCTCTCCATAACCGATGATCACGCCCAGCAGGTTATTGAAATCGTGGGCTACGCCTCCGGAAAGCCGTCCCACAGCCTCCATTTTTTGCGATTGCCGGAATTGATCTTCCAGATGCTTGCGCTCGGTCACGTCGCGATTCACGATCACTAGCTTCTCGACCCGGCCAGCTTTCGAGATCGTGCTGGCCCTGGATTCCAGAGTGCGCCAGCTTCCGTCCTTGTGGCGCATGCGGTATTCCAGGCTCCTGCCCACGCCCGTACTACGTGCGTCCGCCGCCGCCTTGAAAACCTTTTCACGGTCTTCGGGATGAATCTGATCCACCGCAGTCGTGCCTCCAAGTTCCAGCGGCGTATATCCGAGAATCTTTTCGTACGACGGACTGTTGTACAACCGCCGGCCTTTGGTATCCACCACCGCGATCATGTCCGCGGCATTTTCCGTGATGAGCCGGAACAGTTCTTCACGTTCAATCAGCTGTTTTCTGACGGCTTGTATCTGGAAGTGCTGGTAAATCGTGTAGATGTCGAATAACAGCACCATTCCCACGAGTCCTAAAATGGCGTCGTTGAAGGGGGCGGAGTTCAGTTCGTGATGGAGAACGTGGAGCCCGGGAAAGCCAAACGAGACGATGCCTCCGGTCAGAAGCAGACTGATCAGCACGGCACACACCCAGAGCCACCAATCACGACGCTCAATGACTTGCAGGCGGTCGCGCAGGCTGGAACCGGGATCTGCGGCGGCTACGCCCGGACCGATAAACCCAGCCGTTTCCGTCAAGGAGACTTCCATGGTTTTCTTTCTTAGGGCGCAGCCAGCAGCATCTCGATGGGCTGAAGTTCGGGGGGAGGACACAAAGAAAAAAGCACGAAGGATGCCATCCTGCTTCGACATAAACCATCAACCGATGCTGGTAAGCCTTTTGTCGACAGTAGCTTGCGAATTGCCGTCGTCGAGGAACAAAGAGCGGCTGTCCACGCGTTAGAATCTCGTACAATTCGCGGACAATCGGTCATGACCGCCGACAGTTCGACCCGGTCGCGGTTACCGATCAACCGCCTCGCGGGTCTCTTCCAACATCTGCTGCATCGCTCCGGCAACGGCAGACACTTCGGACTGGAATGTTAAGAAGAGTTCAGCGACCGGTTGCAGTGTGCGTTCCCGTCCCATGCGTTCGAGGTCTTTGGCCTTCTCGGCGGCAGTGGGCAGTCCCAGATAACCCAGTTCTCCCTTGAGACTGTGCGCCGTGGCTTCGATCGCCTCGAGATTGGCGCTCTCGATCGCTCGCCGCATAGCCGTCAATTGCTTAGGACTCTCCTCGAGAAAAATCTGCACCAATTCGCGCAAAAGCGGTTCGTCCCCATCGACCCGCTCCAGCGCCTTGGTGCGGTCCCAAACAGGTGAGGACGCCGGAATCGGAGTTGCGATCGGGAGTACTGGAAGCGGGCGGTCTACGCCAAAGACTTCGGCGATCGTCTCGGCAATTCCATGGCTGGTCACAGGCTTACTGATATAGGCGTCCATACCCGACTGCAAACAGCGTTCCTTATCGCCGTTTACCGCGTGAGCCGTCATGGCGATGATCGGTATGTGGCATCCTGTCTGCTTCTCTCTCCGGCGAACCTCTCGGGTCGCGCTCAGTCCGTCGATTTCGGGCATTTGCACGTCCATGAACACGAGATCAAAAGGGCCGGCGGCTAGGCTTGCCAAGGCTTCTCGACCGTTGATCGCAAGCACCGTCGTGTGCCCCATCCTTTCCAGCATCCGAACGACTACCTTCTGATTTATGGGATTGTCTTCGGCGATCAGAATTCGGAGAGGTTTGGCCGGCTTTTGAGGATCCTGTTTTCGTTCCTCGTCTGGCGCCCCGCCAGCCTCTATTTGCCCAAGAACCCCCACGACGGCTGACAACATTTCCGACTGCTTTATCGGTTTAAGCAGGCAAGCTGCAATGCCTTTCTCGCGGGAGCGCTCGACCTGAATGCGATCACCCGATGTCACCATCATGAGTACCGCAGTAGGCCGGCGCGGATTTCCCATGATTTGTTCCGCTAACTGAAAACCATCGATGCCCGGCATGCGACTGTCAATGATTGCCAGGCGAAAATTAGCGCCGCTGGCCTCGGCTTGGTTGATCGCTTCCATCGCTCGGGCTCCGCTTTCAACTGCGGTTGGGTTCATGCCCCAACGGGAGGTAATTTCCAGCAGAATTTGCCGATTCGTCGAGTTGTCATCCACCAACAAGACCGGAAGGTGCAGAAGCGCGGCTGGTTGACCCGCACTCGTGTGAGGGAGTGGCGAGGCGCCGGTCTTGAATTTAACCGTGAAATGAAATCTGCTCCCCGTTCCTACCTCGCTTTCCAGCCAGGTTCGCCCGCCCATGAGCCGGGCGAGACGCGCCGAGATGGCCAGCCCCAAACCGGTGCCGCCGTAGTTGCGAGTCGTACTGCCATCGGCCTGGGCAAAGGCCTCGAAAACGAGCGAATGTTTCTCCGCAGGGATACCAATCCCGGTGTCGGCGACGGTGAAGTGAAGGCCGACCTCATGATCGGTGTGGGAATCCAACTGAACTCCAACGACGACCTCTCCCTGAGAGGTGAATTTGATGGCATTGCCTACCAGGTTCAGCAGTATCTGGCGCAGTCGTCCGGAATCGCCGACCACCCGCTCGGGTATCGGGGAAGCGACGCGGTATGCGAGTTCGAGGTTCTTCTCATGAGCGCGCAAGGCCAATCCCCGCAGCGTCTCGCTGATCATGTCGTGCAGATGGAACTCCACTGGATCGAGTTCCATCTTGCCCGATTCCACTTTTGAAAAGTCCAGAATATCGTTGATCACTCCGAGCAATGAATCGCCGGAGGATTTCAGCATCGTCAGATATTCCCGCTGTTCATGAGTCAGGTCTGTGTCCAGCACTAGTTCCGTCATGCCGACAATTCCGTTGACCGGGGTTCGGATTTCGTGACTCATATTTGCCAGAAACTCACTTTTGATCCGGCTGGCTTCTTCCGCCTTATATTTCGCGGCAATCATCTGGGTATTGGCATCCAGCAATTCAGCGGTGCGTTCGAGCAACTCGACCGCGAGGCGGTGCCGCTCGGTTACCGCCGATCCCACAATCAGACCCGTAGCCGAGACTACGAACATGAGAAGCCCGTACTTAGGCAATAAGCCCACTGGAGGCGGCGGAGAGAAATGCAGAGCGACGACAATGCCAAAGTTTAGCGCCAGCAAACCCGAGACAATTCTCCGGATTCCCTGCCGCATTGCGATCCAGATAATCGGAACGAATAGGATAAAGGAGACCTGAAAGGGTAGGAATGAGGCTCCGAACAGCATCCACAAAGAAAGTAACAATGCGCAGATTTGACATCCCAATTCCACCAGCGTCCACAAGCTCGACCTCTTGGTAAGAATCCGCTTCCTTGGCGGATCAGCTCGGAGCGGCCCCGGCCACAGTTGTCGACGTACCCAAGGAAACACGTGGATGAGAAGAAAGGGGGCGACGCCCAACAAACCGATCTCGTCTCCGAGGAACCACATCGAAGCGGACGGCCAGAATTCGCTCCAACGGATGGCGTGATCTGCGGCCAGGCAGACAACACCAACTCCCGTGGACAAAACTGCGGCGGCCGTAGTTACCGACAGATAAAGAATGACGTCTCGACGCCGGTGCAGTTTAAGATCAATTTGCAGCGGGCCGCGCAAAGCGTATGCCGCCGCCGCATAGAAGCCAACCGCAGCGGCGCCGATCGTTTCGCTGAACGTTGTGAGGGGTTGGTCGTAGATGAGAACTCCGGCGAGCGCACCGGCAAAAGCAGCCAAGAGCGCATACCACGGGCTGATCCCCAAGATAAGTGCCAGTACCAACCCTGTGGCTGGATACCAGACCACGGCTCCGAGGCGCGCGATTACGATCACTTCGGGCCGGTTCAGCAGGAGAAACACGAGCACGAATGCGATGGAGAGAACCAGGTGGCGAAGGATGGCGCGCGGTTCAGGCATGAGAGGATTCCGACCTAACTATTTTCTTAACGTCGTAAGCTGAATCCCCCCATCGGCTGTGTTTGAGGGCGGGCTCCGGTGCCCTTCCCAGCAGCCAATCACGACACGGTCGCGCCCCGATCGTTTGGCCTCGTAGAGTGCAGAATCGGCGGCCGAGAGCAGCCCGAGCTCGGGCACCTCACCGGACGCCATGGCACCCCCAATACTGACCGTGACACTCACCTCTCCGGCGCGCATCATGACCGGCGCTTCGGCAAAGGCGCGCCGGGCCCTCTCTGCGATCTTCTGTAGATCCTCCAGTGTGCAATTTGAGAGCACAACAAGGAATTCCTCGCCGCCATATCGCCCAACGAAATCATAGATTCGCACGGATCTGTCAATTCGGCGCGCAGCCTCTATGAGGACCGTGTCGCCATTCAGATGTCCGAAGGTGTCGTTGACGCGCTTGAAGTGATCCACGTCGATCATCAGGATTCCGGTCGGGGTGCGAGCGCGCAGTCCGCGTTCAAGCTCGCCTTTCAGCAGATGCAAGGTCGTGCCCCGGCTCCAGAGACCTGTCAGATCGTCGTGTGTCGCCTGAAACCGAAGGGCCTCGCGGGCTTGGATCAATTCGTGTTGCAAAGTAAGAATTCGGATGCCCGCCCGCACCCGCGCCCGCAATTCCCCGATGTCAAAGGGCTTGGTCAAGTAGTCGTCGGCTCCCGCTTCCAGCCCGGACACCACATCCTGTTTCTCGTCTTTCCCCGAGACGAGCAAGATATATCGGTATCGGTCCTGTTGGGTGGCACGAATTCGGCGACACAATTCGATACCATCGACGCCAGGCATGATCCAGTCGAGTATGAGCAGGTCGGCAGTATTCCGACGCTGAAGCAATTCCCATGCCTGAGTCCCGTCCTCCGCGGTAATGACTCGATAGCCCCAACTTTGCAGCCGGCTCTCGAAGAGCCTGCGGAAAATGGGGTCATCCTCCGCCACCAGAACGGTTTCGCGCGCGACACCGGGCGATTCCGGCTGCGGAGCGAAAATCATGTCTTTCTCAATGATGCGGATGGTATTTCTCCCGAGACTCGGCTACCAAGTGAGGCATCAGACGATCGGTATCCTTATTCGGAACAGAGCAACAGTCTTCCGGATTGCAGTGCTGGCGCAAGGACGGCTCGATTGCGCTGAAATGTTCTTGGCCAGATTGCCTCGATCGATCAGGAAAACCCGCCGGTGATTTGCCGGGAAGGTTTTCGCCTCTCAGGGCCTGATTGGCAAGGAGGGATTGCGCCTCAACGGCGTCCTGTAATGCCAAGATGCGCTCCCCAACTTTCACTCGAGCTCGGAGCTCCGCCGGTATGGGAGGCTTGGTTATGTAGTCATCCGCGCCCGCCCGGAGCCCAGAGACGATGTCCGCCTCATTGTTCTTGGCGGTCAAGATAATCAAGTACATCGAACTCAGCGCAGCACAGGCTCTCACCCTTCGGCAGACTTGCGGTCCGCTCAATCCAGGCATCACCCAGTCCAGGATCGCCAACTGGGGGGCATCTGGACTCTGAAGCTTCTCCCATGCCTCATTTCCGTCGTAGGCCACAACGATCTCGTGATTGGGCGACAGAATCTGTTGCAGCAGCTTTTGAAAAAAGACGTCGTCTTCCGCAATCAGCAATCTCATGTTCTACTCCTGATTCTGACTCCCGATTCCCTCGATGTCTCAGCCTTCCAGGAGACTTTCGACGCAGCGAAGTCTGCATATACAACCCCGGCCAGCAAGAGCAAAAGGTCTGTCGACAGATAATCGTCAGCCGCGGCCGCGAGCATGAGGAATCAGACGGAACGGTGCACGAACCTTGCCATCGAGGGTCGCTGGGAGCTTATTCGCGAAGTTGGCAGGTTATACTAGGAGCTTTTACTGCAATAGCTTACAAAGGATACGGCGGCAACCGGAGTACGCGCGCCGGCCCCGAATCGAAGGCTCTGTCTACATGAAGGACTGGTGTCCACTTGCGAGACATCATGCTCCTATAATTTCGCCCCGAATATCACAAGCATTTTCAGTCGGTTCGCTCGGTTTCTAAGCGATGGGTCGGCCACCCGCCGCATATGCCGGAAGCGCTTCCGTCACGCTATCCCCAACCAGCCTCGCCTTTGGCGCACAACTTCGCAACACCCGACCAGTCCCCCTCAAACGGTTACGCTGACTAACACCGGTACCGCGAGCCTGAGCATTTCGGGCATTCAGAGCGGCGCCGACGGTTTGTTACCTCAGCCTTGAGATGGTTCGAGCACGCAGTCCGGGCCGTGCGGCTCCGGAGGCTACCCGTAGGTGGGCGTGGATTCCTGCGGTTTTGGTCCCCCGCCGTTACCCTGCAGGGAAACCCCATCGTCCGATTTGCCTGCTTCTTCGAGGCCGAACTCAGACAGCCTTCGAATCTGCAAGAGTGCCTCTGACAGGGTCGTTGCGACAGCATCGGTACAATGGGAGCCAACCCGTTCTTGAGCTTTCGGAACGCCACCCGAAAATCCCCATAGCCCGACAACAATCGCTAGCTCAGGGAATCTTGCGTGCAGGCGTTTGCACAGCGAACGAGCTTGCCCCACGGCGAAGGGTGGAAGCGCGGAGACGCACGCAATGCGGTATCCCCCCTGCGCCACTTGTTCGAGCATGTGCTCGACGGTTCCAATCGCGAAGGAAGTCGCACCACAACCGGCTTGGCGAAGCAGTTGTGCGAGCATCATCCCGACCAGTTCATCCGCCTCGTCCCTGGCTGGCACGCACACGATGTCGGGGTTCGACAAAGGAGGGTTCGATGTCAGATCGCCGCCTTTGCCGGTCTCGATTTGCCGGACAACCTGTTCCTCTAGATCGTCGATCAACTCTCTGGTGTTTTGGGAGATAAATTCGCTGGTGCGCTCCCCGACAGCGTCGGTATGGCGGTCCTCTTCGGCTAGTCTGAGCGCCGGGATCAGCACTGTTTCATAGAGGCATGCGAGCGACCTATCTTTCAGTTCGGCCTCCACGATATTTCTTGCCTCGTCCGGATCCATCGCCAGGAGACGCTGATAGAAAAGCTCCTCGGGTTTCAGAACCGGGGCATCGCCGAGTAAGACCTCCAGGAAACCAAGCTGCGGAACGTAGCGGCCCACCAGCATCAAGCAGACTGTCAGAGGAGTGGAGAGGATCAAACCGACCGGCCCCCATAGCATGGACCAGAATACAGCTGCCACGAGGATGGCGAGCGACGAAATGCCAGTGTGCGCCCCGTACAGCCACGGCTCGATGAGGTTGGCAATTGTCACTTCAAGAACCACGAACAAGGCAACAATCAGCAATGCACGGTTCCACCCTGGAAAGACAGCCAGCGCCAGCGCTGCCGGGAAAGCAGTTGCGATTAAGGTGCCAATGTAAGGTACCAGGCGTAGGAGTGCCCCCAGAACTCCCCACAGTAGCGCGTGCGGAACCCCGAGGAAGTACAGACCCAGCCCGAACAGAGCTCCGTAGCCAGCGTTAACCAGGAACTGCAGCAGGAGATAGCGGCTCAGGCGATGGCTGGCGTCGTCCAGGGCCTGCGTCATGAGAGTTAATTGACCCTGCCCTCCGAGTCGTATGAGGCGATTCCTCAGGTCCTCCCTCTTGATCAGTATGAAGGCGGTGAAAATGATTACGATCCCAGCCGTCTCCACTGGACCGGCAACCGGGCCGAGAAGGGCGCGCAGATCCTGAATCAGATTCGACGGAGGCGCAGTGACCTGAACTGGAATAGGACGGGACGGATGGGCCGCATTCGGATCGCTCACCGCCTGGCTCGAGACTTGACCGGGAGCCGCGGCTAATTCTTTGTTCAGTTCGCGCACGGTGGCGGTCGCTTGTCCCCATGCTCCGGTGTTCGGCGAGTGGAGCGAGCGAATTGTTTCCTGAAGATTTTCCTTGTAGTCGCGGATGTGGCCCGTAATCTCAAGCAGTTGACCTGTCACCGCCCATCCCACGACCGCGGCGAGGGCGAAGCAAAACGCCAGGACCGTGAGTGTGGAGAACACACGGCCCAAGCGACCTCTCTCCAGCAGGCTGACGAGAGGTGTGAGCAGGAAACTGAAGACCAAGGCCAAAGCTAAAGGAATGAAGATAAGACGACCGAAGTACAACATCGCTATGGTGAGGGCCACCGCGACAAATATCGACGATCTGGAGGACGCCGTTGAACTCGAAGAGCGGATCAATGCTTGACCTCCAGCCCAATCTCGACAGGTTTCCCTCTACTCGTCGGCGGTTCCGTCATGTTTCGAAAGCCCAACCGGCGCCGCTCCTGCTATTTGCCGGAGCACTGTGAGTGTTCGCATCCGCAAGCAATTTCCGTTTTGTCTCGGGCCGACTCACAGTAGGCGCTGCCGTACTTGCTATCCGCGCCCGCTTGGCAACTGCAGCCCTCGTGGGCACATTTGGCTGGCATGCTCTTGTCCATATCCCTCTCCTTATCCCTCTCCTTTCGGTAGCGTCCGGTGCCCTCGGCGGATACAGACTCGGGACCAAACACTCAAAGCGCTCCTCCCACGGTCACGAGCGTGCCTTACCCCGGTCCTGAAGCTTTTCCCCTCCCGCAATCGTTTCGAGCAAGGTTTTCATATCCTCGGCATGTTCTTCCTCTTTTGCCAGGATGCTCTCCATCATTCGGCGGCTGGTCGGATCGTTATCCGCCAGGTATCGGATAATTTCGGAATAGGATTCAACCGCGATCCGTTCCGCGATCAGATCCTCACGAATCATGTCGACGAGGGTCTCCCCCTCGACATATTCCGAGTGGCTGCGCGTCAGCAAGCCCTCCGGATTAAAATTCGGCTCACCATCGAGTTGCGTGATTCTCTCGGCAATCAAATCCGCATGTTCCTGTTCCTCGGCTGCGTGTTCGAGGAATTCCTCTGCCACGGCTTGCGAATGGATACCCTTGGCCATATAATGATGACGCTTATAGCGCAGAACGCAAACAATCTCGGTGGCCAGCGCCTCGTTGAGCACGCGCAGCACAACCTTCCGGTCACCCTTGTAACTATCGGTAACCGATCCGTCTTCAATGTGCTGGCGGGCACGGCGACGAATCTCGGTGATGTCAGACAAGAATAGATTTTTATCTTTCTTCTTGGTTTCCATATTTCCGTTCCTTCCTATCCTTCCGTTCTGACACCCGGAATGTGCAATCGGGGCGCCGGACAACCGTGAAAGAACCCGTTGCCCGGCAACCCCGGCGCACCAATCGCCTGCCGCCACTAGACCGCCCGTGGCAGTCGCATGTCGGCGGAGGTGTCGTCATCCGAACTGGCTTCGCCGGTAGAAGAGATATCCTGAGCTCCGGTGCGCTTTAGAATTTCCTTCGCTCTCTTGGTCCAGTCCGAACGGTCGGAGTGAACCGAGAGCAGGATCCCGCCATCCTTCACTCGGCCTTCGTAGCGCTTGGCCTCATATTCGGGGATTCCCATTCCGATGAGAGCTCCCGTGACTCCGCCAACGGCGCCGCCGACCCCAGCGCCGGCCAGCGCCGCCATGATCGGTCCGGCGGCAATGAACGGTCCCAGGCCCGGAATGGCGATTGCACCAATGCCAAGCAACCAGCCCATGGCACCACCCAGCACCACTCCGGTTCCCGCTCCGGTCGTGGCGCCCTCGGGGGCCTTGGTATTCTTCTGGTGGGCGAAATCTCGGGTTCCGGCATTCTCCGGAAACAGGGCGGAGATGTCTGCGTTGCGAAATCCTGCCGCTCGTAACTCATCGACGCCGATTTCCACGGCGGTATAGGAAGGGTAGATGCCGAACACAGCTGTATTTTTTCCTGCCATAGTGAATTCTCCTTGAGGAAGTAATTTCGAATGAATTTAGCTTTTCGGTTTGACTGTCAACTCGCTGGTAACTTTGCCGTCTCCGGCTATCGCCGTCGCTTTAGCCTCGATCGCACGCTTTTCTTCGTCCGACCGGACGGGCCCTTTTAGGGTTACTTGTCCATTCTGGGTTATCACCTTCACGTTGTGGGCATAGGCGGAAAAGGTCTTATCCGCATTGATAGCCCGTCGAACTTGCTGCGTAATATCGCGATCCGACGGGTTGTCCGATTGCTGATCGGCAGTGGGCGCGTTTGGATCCCGGTCGCGCTGGTTCATTTTGCTGTTGTCGGAGGCAGGCGCATTCTGCCCCGCGGCATCTTGGGCAAGCATCAGAGTCCCGCAGCCCAGCAGCATTATGCTCACCAACAAAAACGTTCGCTTCATCTCATCACACTCCCCGACGCCTTGGATTTCTAGCGGCTGCTCCGAACATAGAGACTTCGCCCCTTCTCCCGACATCGGGTGCGGTATCTAGTTCATTTTCAAAATCCCTGTAGCCCTCGGCTCGCCCGAGTTCGCATCTGGCAAGATACCGGACACGAGCCAGCCGGTTCGCAATTGCGGAGGCTACCTCTGGCAGCTAAAGGGCATCCAAGGGCTGTTTGAAAGGCAAGGAATAAATAAAGGGAGACTTGGATGAGGAAACCAGTATTGAATCTCACAAACCTGCTCGCGACGGCTAGCATTTTATTCGTCGGGTACGTGTTTTTCGCGTCTCTTCCGGATCTGCGCCGCTACATCAGAATAAGCACTATGTAAGCGATCGTCGGCGGGCGATCGCCGGATTTGCTCGCGGACCGTTTCCTTGAGAACGGCGGGCCTAGCAGCGCAGGCAAACTTTGAGCACTATTCCAACCACTTCTGGGTATTTGGAGTCCAAGGTCCATGTCGTCCCCCACCCTCACACGTCCAGCCGGTCCACCTAAAATCACGGGCAGGGTGACGCCGAAATCATCCTCACGGTTTTCCCGGGGCAAAACGGTAGCCATCATCGGTAGCGTGGCGGTTTGTGTGGTGCTTTGTCTTGCGTCCTTGCTCGCGAGTCGCTTTTGGCCGTTCAGCGCGAAGGCGATCGTAGAGGATTTAGCGGAAGCGAGCGACAATACGGTCACTATCCGAAGTTCTCATCAAACCTATTTTCCCGTGCCGGGTTGCGTCCTTGAGGATGTCCAGTTCGACCATGGTCCTAACACGTGGACGCTTATTACCATCGACAAAGTGACCATCCAAGGCAGCTATCTTGGAATCCTCACGCGCCATGTCCCACGCGTCACGGTGGAGGGCGGGCATGTGTACGTTCCGCCTTTTGGCAGCAACGTGCCTTTTAAGACTCAGCACTCCAAGTTGGTCGTCGAGGAGATTATTGCCACGGGAGCCGTGGTCGAGTTCTCCCCGGATGACCCGCAGAAGAAATCCCTGCGGTTCGAAGTGGCTGACGCCGTTCTTCGGGATGTGCGTTGGGGCAGTCCGATCAAATACGAATTGAAGGTGCATAATCCCAAACCCCCCGGTGAAATCGTGACCCGCGGCCAATTCGGCGCATGGACTACCGGGAATCCCGGGGAAACTCCCATGTCAGGTGAGTACACATTTGACCATGCAGACTTGGGCGTCTACGGCGGTATTGCCGGAACCCTCTCCTCCAGTGGCAAATACAGCGGGGTCCTTAAGCACATCGATATCGCGGGAACGACCGATGTTCCCGACTTCGAGGTAAAGTCCGGCGGGCACAAAGTGAAACTGGCGACCAGATTCGCGGCCTATGTCGACGCAATTCACGGTGATACTTTCTTGAAACGGGTGGACGCACAGTTTGGCAGAACCAATCTCGTGGTGGAAGGCAGCGTCGCGGGCGCGAATGGGACCAAAGGCAAGGCTGCACGGCTCGACATGACGTCGCGGCATGGTCGAATCGAAGATGTGCTTGGCTTATTTGTCAAGGCGCCGCGATCACCCATGTCGGGAGAGGTCGCGCTCAGGGCCAAAGCGGAAATCCCCCCGGGGAAGGAATCTTTCTTACGAAAGGTGAAGTTGGAGGGTACCTTTGGCGTCGAGGATGGCAGCTTCTCAAAGGCCGAAACGCAAAAAAATGTGAACGAATTGAGCGCCGGCGCAAGGGGTGAAAAGATGGACGATGCCGAAACGGCGCTTACGGACCTGGAGGGGCGAGTCGCTCTCGCAGGGGGCATCGCTACGTTCTCCGACCTTTCATTTGGTGTCCCGGGGGTCAAGGCGCGCATGTACGGTGCCTACAACCTTCTGAACGAAAAGATCGATCTGCATGGCAGGATGCGGGTAGATACCAAGATTTCGAAGACCGAAACTGGTATGAAGTCGTTCCTGCTCAAGGCCTTGGATCCATTCTTCAAGAAGAAGAAGAAAGGCGAGGTCGTGCCCATCCATATAACCGGAACCTACGGGCACCCCCAGTTTGGGCTGGATCTTACCAGTCAAAAAGGTC
>Ga0073928_10004727_pt1 | contig 19800 bp, 21 predicted proteins | sample PaiPotPPA55metaG_FD_76969 | JGI IMG/M metagenome (GOLD analysis project Ga0073928, IMG submission 76969) | Iron sulfur acid spring bacterial and archeal communities from Banff, Canada, to study Microbial Dark Matter (Phase II) - Paint Pots PPA... ...
GATCACCCGCCCCTGCGAGTCGAGGAGGGGGCCGCCCGAGTTGCCGGGGTTGATGGCGGCGTCGGTCTGGAGCATGCCGAACAGCACCGCCCCGGTCTGCTCCGGGACCTGCCGGTTCTTGCCACTGATGATCCCGTTGGTGACGGTCAGGCCACCCTGAAGCGCGAGCGCGTTCCCGATCGCCACCACCGAGTCGCCGATCTGCGCCCCGTCGGAGTTTCCGAGCTGCGCGGCCGGCAGCCCGGTGCCGTCGACCTTGACGACCGCCAGGTCCGTCGAAGGGTCGCGACCCACCAGCCGCGCGTCGACGGTGCGGCCGTTCGTGAACTGGACCTGGATGCGGTTCGCGCCCTCCACCACGTGGTTGTTCGTCGCGACGTAGCCGTTGGGCGAGATGACGAACCCGGTCCCGGCGGCGCCGTTGCTGCTGGTCGGGCCGCCGTTGACCGTGATGGCGACGACCGACGGCTCGGCCTGGTTGACGATCGTCGCGATGTCGTTGCCGGCCAGCTGCGTCGACGGTCGCGCCAGCTGCGTCGCCGGCGGCTGGCTGATCACCTTCGTCACCGTCGACCCGCCCGAGTCGTCGACCGCGGCCACGATGCCGCCGGCCGCGACCGCGCCCACCAGCGCGCCGACGACCGCGCCGAGCAGGAGCGGGCGCAGCGGCCCCGCGGCCGGCCGGTCGTGGGGCGGCGGCCCATCCCCGGCCCCGGGGCCGGGCCCCGGTCCGGCCGGGGCGGGACGGGAGGCAGAGCCGGTCGGGCCGCCCGGGCTAGGTTCCTCGATCATGACGGTGTCCTCCCGGCTCGAGCCCTGCGCCGGGCCGCCGTCCCCGGCCCCGCCGACCCGGATCTTGGGTTCGGCGCCGCCAGCGGCCAAACTATGGGCGGCGAAGCTGGGAACCGACCCGGAACCGGCCCCGTTGCACTGACATGGACGATCTTCCCCGGCCTGATCACCAGACCCCATCTTGGATGTTGCGCGCTCGCTGCCGGGAGGCAGCCCCGGGCGCGTTCTTCCCTTCTGACGGCGTCGGCGTCGAGCGGGCCCGTCGGGTCTGCGCCGACTGCGGCGTGCGGACCGAGTGCCTCGAGTACGCGCTCGAGTTCCGCATCGACCACGGCGTGTGGGGCGGCTGCTCGGAGCGCGAGCGTCGGCGCATCCTGCGCCAGCGTCGCCTCGCCACTCGCTGACCCCGCGCTACCCCGCCGGCTCGTCGCCCACCGCGACTCGGAGCGCGACCAGCGTCACGATCGGCGCCACCAGCGCCCAGAGTCCCCACGCGGTGTCGAGCGCGGAGCCGAGCACCGCGCCGACGACGTACGCGCCGAGCAGCACCGCATGGACCCGCGCCCGGCGCGGGGCCTCCGGGTCCCGGCCCCGGGCCGAGGCCACCACCTCCTCGGCGAGCGACACCGTCATGCCGGTGATGAACGTCGTGTTCACCATGACGCCGGCCGCGTGCCGCAGCGACGCCGTCTGCAGCCCCATCGCCGACACCGCGGTCACGGCCAGGCCGTAGTACGCGGCCGAGCGGGGTGTCAGTGACCCGGCGTCGCGCAGCACCGTGCCGAGGGTGAGGAAGAGCGTCACCAGCAGGGCCTCGGTGACGAGCAGCGGTCCAAGGGCGCGTCGGCCCGTCGTCTTGCACGATTCGGTCCACGCCGCGCCGAGCGCGACGGCGGCGAAGAACACGACCACCGGCACCGCGTAGGTGAGCGCGGTGGCGATCTCGCCCCGTCCCAGCTCGACGCCGAGCCGGGCCGTGTTGCCGCTCAGGTGGGCGGTGAAGAGCCCGAACAGGGTGAGGAAGCCGACCGCGTCGACGAAGCCGCCGATCCCCGCCAGCACGAACGCCACCTTCGGCTGCGCCGCCACCACCGGGCGTGCCACGCCGGCACGCTACGCGCCGGCGGTCGACTCAGTCCCAGCCGAAGGGACCGAGCACGAAACGCGCGATGTCGTCGCCGACGCTGCTGCCGGCGCCGCCGCCCACCACATCCTGCACCGCGAGCCGGGCCTGGTCGGGCGGGGCGTCCGACACGCAGGTGATCACGACCCCGTGCAGGCCCCACACCACCGCGCTGGTGGTCGGCGTCGGGTAGGCGCGCGTCTCGACGCCGCGCACCCGCTGCTCGTCGCCGGCCGGGAGGGCGTCCCAGTCGACCGTGCCGGGCTGCTCGAACAGCGAGAGCGTGAAGAGCCCGTCGCTGTAGTACAGCTGGACCGACCCGTCGGGCTGCCGGTACGTGCCGAGCAGCTGGTAGCCGCGCCCGATGGTCTCCGGCGCGGGGTCGCCGCTGGGCACCGCGGTCAGCGGTCGGGGCTCGTCGTGGGCGGCGTGCCGGGGCGGCGGGGTCGGCAGCGCGGATCCGACCGGGGCGATGGCCTCGAAGCCGACCTCGCGCAGCAGCTCGCCGTTGGCGGCGAGCACGTCGCGGCGGAGCAAGGTGCCGGTCGTGCGGTCGAGATAGAAGCGGGCCCGGGTCGCGCCGGTGGCGGGATCAGCCGCGTCGACCTCCATCGTGGGTTGACCGGCGACCGCGGGCCCGGGCGCGGCCCTCAGGTCCCAGTGCGCGTGCGGGGGTGGCGGGATCTTGGCGCGGACGTCGGGGCCGAGGACGAGCGACCAGCCGCCGGGCTCACCGACCCAGCGCTGCCCGTCGCGGGAGAGCACCCGGCTCTGACCGGCGCCCAGGTCGATGACGCCGTCCTCGACCTGGGCGTAGGTCTCAGTGTGGCGGAGCCGGCCGTGGTCACGCCAGGTCACGGCGAGCGCACCGGCGAACGACGCGTGCTCGGACGCGGTGCGGGCCGAGGTGAGCAGGTCCTCGGCGTCGTTCGAGGGTTGGGCCGGCGCGGCACGGCCGAGCCCGACCGCGGCGGCCGCGACGGCGAGAGCCGCGACGCCGAGGGGCCACCCCGTCGTTCTCATCGGCCCATCCCCTGGGTGAGGGTGGCCCCGGCGAGGGCGCTGACCGGGTCGCCGACGACCGACGCGCGCGCCTGCTGCTGGGTGCTGAAGGTGGCGACCTTGGGGGTGACCCGCTGCTGGTTCGGCACGACGAGCGCCGCCACGAGGGCCGCGACCGCGGCGGCGCCCGCGACCGCCCCGATCCACGGCCCCGGCTGGCGGCGGATCGACCGGCGGAAGGCGGCGACGCGACCCGGCGCCCCGCTCCGGGCCGGCTCGTCGGCGCCGACCCGCCCGAGCAGGCGATCCCACGCCTCGGGGCTCAGGTCGAGCGGCGGCAGGGCCCGCACCGCGTCCCGGGCCGCCGTGACCTCGGCCAGGGCCTCGCGCCACGCCGCCGAGGCCGAGAGCTGATCCTCGACCGCGGCGCGGGTGTCGGCGTCGAGCTCGCCGTCGACGTAGGCCGACAGCAGGTCGTCGGGCAGATCGGCCGGCGTCACGCCGCCCCCTCCCCGGTGAGCGCGCTGCGGAGCAGCCGCCGGCCCCGGTGGATCCGCGACCGCACGGTCCCGACCGGGACGCCGAGCGTCGCCGCGATCTGCTCGTAGGACTGGTCGGCGACGTCGCAGAGCACGACCGGCACCCGGAAGTCCTCGGGGATGGAGGCCAGCGCCTGCTGCACCTCGGCCGACAGCTCCTCGCTGGCCTCGTCGGCGCCGGGCGTGGCGGGCAGGACGCGCTCCGGGTCCTCGGGAAGCGCGTCCGCGGGTCGCCGGCGTCTCCGCCGCACCTCGTCGAGGAACACGTTGGTCACGATCCGGGCCAGCCAGCCTTCTAAGGACCCAGGCTCGTAGCGCTCGAGTCCCCGGCGGACCCGGACTAGCGCCTCCTGCACGAGGTCCTGGGCATCGTCTGCGTTGCCGGCCAGGCGGTACGCCACGCTGTACAGGAAGCGTCCGTGGTCACGAGCGACCTCTTCCCACGTGGGGACGCCGTCGGCCATCAGCAAGAACGACCGGAGCGGGCGGTTGGGTTCCCCGGGCCGCCGCCGCGGACGTCAGCGGGGCGGCGGCCGCCCAGGGTCTCGGGGCTCGCGCCGGCGGGCCCGGCCGGCCGAGGCGAGGAGCACGACCACGAGGCCGAGCACGGCCAGCAGCACCCATGGCCCGAGCGACACGTCGGGGCGACCTCCGGAACCGGGCCCGTCACTCTACGAGGACCCCGCGGTGGGCTCGATGAGCGCCGCGGCCAGCAGCTCGACGTCGTCGAGGGATCCGACGTGGAAGGGGACCGCGCCGGCGCCGACGATGATCGTCTCGACGCCCAGCTCCTCCCATCGCTCCCGCTGCTCGCGGACCTGCTCCACCGTCCCGACGAGGCGTCCGACCCGCCACTCGTCGAGGGTGACGCCGTCGAGGACGCCGGCCGGCGTCGAGTCGCGCAGCCGCTCGAAGCGACGCGCCAGGTCGCGCTCGTCCTCCCCCGCCAGGGCGTAGAGCCCGAGGGATCGCCACACCTGCTCGGGGTCCCGGTCCGCCTCGTCGCACGCCGCGTGCACCACGTTGAGGCGCTCCTCGTAGTCGTCGGGGGTCCAGCCCCAGCACGTGTTCCACCCGTCCGCGGCCGCGACCGCGGTTCGGATCACCCGGTCGCCCTTCCCGCCGATGAACACCGGCGGCCGAGGCACCTGCAGCGCCGGCGGGTCGAGGACCGCGTGCCGGACCTCGTAGTGCGCGCCCCGAAAGGTCAGCGGCTCCCCGCCGAGGAGGCCGGCGACGATCTCGGTGGCCTCCCGGAGCCGGGCGATGCGGACCCCCGGCGGCGGCATCTCCTCGCCGAGGGCCTCGTACTCGGGCCCGTACCAGCCCGCGCCGAGCCCGACGTCGAGGCGGCCGCCGGTGATCCGGTCGAGGGTGGCGAGCGCCTTGGCCGCCACGGTCGGCGGGCGCAGCGCCTCGCAGAGCACGAGCGTCCCGAGGCGGGGCCGCGACACGACGCCGGCGAGCGCGGCGAGCGTCGAGATGGGCTCGAAGACCCCGTACCGATTGGGGCCGCCCCCGTACTTGGCGAGGTCGAAGAAGAGGTGGTCCGACAGCCAGAGCGAGTCGTAGCCGAGCGCCTCGGCCCGCCGGGCGTGGTCGGCCACGGTCGACATCCGAAGCGGCGACTCGCCCGGGACCGAGTAGTCGTACTGGGGCAGCGCCAAGCCGATGCGCACCGCTGGAACCCTATTGATTGGGGTGGCCAGGGATCGGGCCGCGCCGCCCGCGTCGTCCCGGTCGTCGCGTCCCTACCTTGGTCGTGTGCTGGAGTGCGTCCCGAACGTGGCCGAGGGCCGCGACCGCGCCAGGCTCGACGCGCTGGCCGCCGCGTGCGGCCCGTCGCTGCTCGACGGGCACCGCGACCCCGACCATCACCGGTCGGTGTTCACGCTCGCCGGTCCGGGCGACGATGACGCCCTCGCCGCGGCCCGGGCCCTCGCCGGCGCGGCCGCGGCCCAGCTCGATCTCCGCCGGCACGCCGGGGTCCACCCCCGCTTCGGGGTCCTCGACGTGGTGCCCTTCGTCGCCCTCGGAGAGCCGGCCGCGGGTGCCGCCGAGCCCGCCCGGGCCTTCGCGGCCTGGCTCGCCGCCGAGCTCGGCGTCCCCTCCTTCCTCTACGGCGCCGCCGACCCGGGCCGGCGGTCGCTCCCGGAGGTGCGCCGGGCCGCGACGGCGGGCGTCGCCCCCGACGTCGGGCCCGACCGGGCCGATCCGCGGCTGGGCGTCGCCGCGGTGGGCGCCCGGGCCCCGCTGGTGGCGGTCAACTGCTGGCTCGGGCGGCCCGACCTGGCCCTGGGCCGGGCCATCGCGACCGGCGTCCGGGAGCGGGATGGGGGGCTGCCGGGAATCCGGGCCTTGGCCTTCGAGCTCCCGAGCCGGCGGGCGGTCCAGGTGTCGCTGAACGTCACCGACCTCGAGGCCACCGGCGTCGAGGCCGCCTGCACGGCGGTGCGGACCGCGGCCGAGGCGGCCGGGACCACCGTCGAGCAGGTGGAGTGGGTCGGACTGGTCCCCGAAGCGGAGCTGGAGCGATGCGATCCGGGCTTCCGTGACTGGAGCGGGCTCGACCGCTCCCGCACCATCGAGGCCCGGCTGGCCGGCGTCGCCGGCCGGTGATCAGGCCGAAGCCAGGCGTCGGCGCTCGAGCGCCCGCTGGCGGCGGACCCGACGGCGCTCCCGCTCCGACAGGCCACCCCAGATCCCGAACTTCTCGCCGTGATCCAGGGCGTACTCGAGGCACTCGGGCCGCACCTCGCAGCTGCGGCACACCCCCTTGGCCTCCCGGGTTGAGGCCCCCCGCTCGGGGAAGAACAGATCCGGGTCGACCCCGAGGCAATTGGCCCGCTCCTGCCAACGCCGACCGTCGCCGTCCGGAAGCCCCCGCACCAACTCGATGAACTCGTGAACCTGCACCGGCATCCCCTCGAAATCACATCGATGGAATTCCATTGGTGGTACTCTGAAGGCGACTGGGCGGCGAACGCAAGCGGAATTTTCGTTGTCCAGAGTCTTTTGTCCGCTTCGCCCGGGTTTGCGAACAGGGAATCTCGGGGATTTCGGTCATGAGCCGGCTCGAAGCGGTCCTGGGCGACATCACGCGGGAGTCGGTCGACGCCATCGTCAACGCCGCCAACCCGGCCCTCGGGCGGGGTGGCGGCGTCTGCGGGGCGATCTTCGCGGCCGCCGGGCCCGGCCTCGACGAGGCCTGTGCCGCCCTCGGGGGCTGCGGCACCGGCGACGCCAAGGCGACGCCCGGCTTCGCGCTGCCGGCCCGCTGGATCATCCACACGGTCGGGCCGGTCTGGCAGGGCGGCGACCAGGGCGAGCCCGACCAGCTCGCGGCCGCCTACCGGCGCTGCCTCGAGGTCGCCGACGAGCTCGGGGCCCGCTCAATCGCCTTGCCGGCCATCAGCACCGGGATCTACGGGTACCCGCTCGAGGGCGCGACCGACATCGCGGTGGCGACGATGAGCCGGACCCCGAGCGCGGTGGAGCAGGTGCGGTTCGTGTGCTTCGACGACCGCACCCTCGCCGCCTACCAGCAGCGGCTGGGCTAGGTCGTCAGCTGGCGCGCCGCTGGTGCCGACGCTGCTCGAGGAAGTCGACCAGCACGTAGTCGCCGAGCGTGTCGGGCGTCGTGAAGAAGGCGCGGCCCCGGTTCAGCTGCATCATGCGCTCGACGAAGCTGCGGAGGTAGTACGTCTCGTCGAGCATGAAGGTGTTGATCCGGATCCCCTCCCGGGTGCAGCGCATCACCTCTTTCAGGGTCTCCTCGATCGTCACCGGTGACGGCGGGTATTGGAAGTAGGCCTCGCCGCCTTCGATGTGGGCGGTCGGCTCGCCGTCGGTGACCATGATCACCTGCTTGGTGCCGCTCTGGCGGCTCAGCATCCGGCGGGCCAGCAGCAGCGCGTGCTGCATGTTCGTGCCCCACTCGAAGTCCCAGCTCATCTCGGGCAGCCGCTCGGGCGCGACCTCGCGCGCCACGCGGCCGAAGCTCACCAGCCCCATGTAGTCGCGCGGGAACTGGCTCGTGATGAGCGCGTGCAGCGCCATCGCGACCTTCTTGGCGGAGAGGAAGTTGTCGCGCATCGGCATGCTGAGCGACACGTCGAGGAGCAGCACGGTGGCGCTGCGGGTCGTGTGCTCGGTCCGCTCGACCTCGAAGTCGGCGGGCGCCAGCCGCACCGGCGTGCCCGCGCCCTGGCGCCAGATGGCGTTCTTGACCGTCTGCTCCACGTTGAGCCGGAACGGGTCGCCCCACTCGTAGGGCTTGTGCTCATAGGCGGGGTCCTGGCCGGCCCCGCTCCGCTCGACCTCGTGCTTGCCGGCCCGGTCCTTCATCAGCTTGCGGAACAGGTCACCGAGCGCCTTCTGGCCGATGGCGCGGATCCCGCGCGGCGTGAGCTCGAGCCGACCCTCCCGCTGCTCGATGAGGCCGGCCTCCTCGAGCATCCGGGCCAGCTCGGCCAGCCGCTCGAGCGACCGGGCCGCGTCGTCGCCGAGCAGCTCGCGGGCCCGGTCGATGTCGACCTCGGCCAGCTCGCCGGGCTGGGTGGCCTGGCGGAGCAGGTGCTCGAGGTCGTCCATGTCCCCGAGGGCGTCGAGCAGGCCCGGCATCTGCCCGAGCGACATCGGGTCGTCGCCCCGGAACGGCATCGAGCGCTCCCACGGCAGGTTCGGGAACGCGCCCTGTAGGTTCCGGGCCAGCTGGTCCACCTGCCAGCGCAGGTCCATGTCCTCGAGCAGCGATTCGGCGAGGGCCTGGAGCTGGGCCCGCTGCTCGGGGCTCATCGAGTTCATGAGCTGCTGCATCTGGGCCATCGACTGGGCCATCTGCTCGAGCAGCTCGTCGAGGGTCTGCGGGTTCCCGGGGAAGAAGTCGCCGTAGCGCGACATGAACCCCTCGAAGTCGGGCTCCTCGCCGCGCTCGCGCTGCTCGAGCATCTGGTTCAGCTCGGCGAGCATGTCCTTCATCCGCTGCATGCGCTCCGGGGACAGGTTCTGCATGCCCTCGGACATCTGGTTGAAGTAGCTCTGCATGAGCTGCTCGCGGAGCTTCTCCATGAGCTCCTCGAACCGCTGCCGCGCGCCGTCGTCCATCCAGTCGTTGGCCTGGAGGTCCTGCACCTTGCCGGCCAGGTCGGGCGGGAGCCGGTCGAGCTGCTCTCGCCGCTGCTGGGCCGCCTCGTCGACGATCTCCTGGCGGCGCGGGTCGCCGGACTGGCGGGCCTCGTCGACCCGGCGCTCGATCCCCTCCCGCTCCTGCTCGATGATCTCCCGGAGCTGGTCGGCGATGTCCTCGTAGACGCCGCCGAGGTCGTAGCGGTCGAGCATCTCGCGGCGCTGCTCGCGGAGCCGCTGCAGCATCTCGCGCAGCCCCATGAGCTGCTCGTCGTTGCGGTCGCGCATGCCCTGCTGCATGAGCCGGCGCAGCGACGCGTGCAGGTCCCCGTGGTAGAGGAGGTCGTCGGTCATCTCGTCGAGCAGCGCGTCGGCGTCGAGGTCGAAGCCGCGCTGCGTGCCGTCCCAGCGTGAGTAGCGGAACCCGCGCTCCTCGCGGCTCCGACGACGAAGGTGGCGCAGCACGGCGCCACCGTACCCGCGTCCCCCTAGCCCCCGGCGCGGCCCGCACCACCGACCGGCGTCACAATGGCGCCGTGCGCACCTGGATCCTCGCCGCGGCGCTGGCGGCGCTGGTCGCCGGCTCGGCCTGCAGCGGCAGCAGCCACTCGAGCGCGGCGCCGCGGGCGTTCTGTGACGCCGCGAGCCGCTACGAGGACGAGCTCCAGGCGGAGCAGACGAAGGGCGTGCGCGACGACGCCAAGCAGCTCCCGCTCGTCGAGCGGCTGGCGGCGACCGCGCCGGCGTCGATCCGCCGGGACGCCCAGACGTTCCTCGATGCCATGCGACGCGTCGCCCAGGATCCGCACCTGCGCGACAACCCGGCGGTGAAGCAGGCGGTCGACAACGTGAACCGGTTCGCGTCGAACCGCTGCGGGTTCTTCAACCAGCAGCCGAGCGGGATCTGAGCTAACCCCGCCCGCGGTAGGTGGCGCGCGTCCCGACCGCGTCCTTGTTGAGGCGCTTCGAGAGGTGCAGCCCTTCGAGGACGAACTCGAGGGCCGACGCCACCGCGGCCGGCGTCTCCTGGACCTCGAGGTCGGCCAGGGTGTCGCGCAGCCCCGGCAGCTTGGGCAGCAGGTTGGCGTACTCGGCGGACGGGACGTCCGAGCCGGTATGGACGACGAGCCCGGTCTCGAACTCGGAGACGACGGCGGTGAGCTTCTCGGGCCGGCAACGGGCCCGGAACGTCTCGAGGGTCGCGGACTTCACGATGCGGTCGAGGACCTGCTCCTCGCGCCCGTCCTCGACCGTCTCGAACTCGAGCTTGCCGGCCGTGCTCGACACCAGCGCCTCGAGGTCGCTGACGCGCGGGACGACCTCGTGCTCGCCGCTCCGAAGCGCCCGCCGGGTCGCGTTGGCGACCAGCGTCTCGTAGTTCGTGATCGACAGCCGGACCGAGACCCCGGACCGCTGGTTCACGTGCGGCGACCGGCGGGCCTGCTGGCTGATCTCGGCGACGATCTCGGTCATGAAGTCGGGGACCGTCACCTCGAGGTCGTCGGCCTGGAGGGGCCGGGCCTCCTGGTCCACGACGTCCATCTCGACCTCGACGTCGAGCGGGTAGTGGGTGCGGATCTGGGCGCCGAAGCGGTCCTTCAGCGGGGTGATGATCCGGCCTCGGTTCGTGTAGTCCTCCGGGTTGGCCGACGCCACCAGCATCAGGTCGAGGGGCAGCCGGATCTTGTAGCCCCGGATCTGGACGTCCCGCTCCTCGAGCACGTTGAGCAGGCCGACCTGGATCCGCTCCGCGAGGTCGGGGAGCTCGTTGATCGAGAAGATCCCCCGGTTCGTGCGGGGCACGAGCCCGTAGTGGATCGTCATCTCGTCGGAGAGGTAGCGACCCTCGGCCACCTTGATCGGGTCGACCTCGCCGATCAGGTCCGCGATCGAGGTGTCCGGCGTGGCCAGCTTCTCGCCGTAGCGCCGCTCCCGGTGCACCCACTCGATCGGGGTCTCGTCGCCCCGCTCGGCGACGAGCACGCGCGCGTGGTGCGAGACCGGGTGGTACGGGTCGTCGTTGATCTCGCTCCCGGCGACGATCGGCATCCACTCGTCCAGCAGGCCCGCCAGCGCGCGGATCATGCGGGTCTTCGCCTGCCCCCGCTCGCCGAGGAAGATCACGTCGTGGGCGGCGAGCAGCGCGTTGGCCAGCTGCGGGAGGACGGTGTCGTCGTAGCCGACCACACCGTCGACGATTGGCTCGCCCGCCGCGATCCGCCGCATCGCGTTGTCCCGCACCTCGAGCTTCACGGGCCGCGACTGCCAGTCGCTCGCTCGCAGCTCACCGAGGGTGCCGGGACGGGTCATGCAGGCCTCCGAAGGGCGGGGAACGCGCGGCAGCGTACCAAGCAGGTTCGCCGCCCCGATCGGCGCCGAGGCGCGGTTCGGCGCGCAGCCCGGTTGGTGTTCACACAAGGACCCGGGGCTAGCGTCGATGGTGGCGGGGGAGGAGCAGATGACCAGGCTCGACGAGACCCTCTCGACCGAGGATCAGCGAGAGGACGCCGACGCCGCCGACCGGCTGCTGCGCTCCACCGGCCCGCCGGTGCCCCCGACCAAGCGTGCGGTCCCGTTCCCGCTCCAGTTCTGGCGCTCCGGGATCGGGAAGAAGTGGGCGATGGCGGTGAGCGGCATCGTGCTGCTCGGCTACGTGTTCGCCCACATGGTCGGCAACCTCAAGGTGTTCCTGGGCCGCCACCAGATCAACACCTACGGCGCGTGGCTCCGGACCCTCGGCGAGCCCGCCTTCCCGCGGACGGTCGTGCTCTGGGGGCTGCGCACGGCGGTGATCGCGGCGTTCTTCATCCACATCGTCGCCGCCTACCAGCTGACGAGGATGAACCGCCGGGCCCGCCCGGTGCGCTACCAGTCGAAGCGGGACTACGTGGCCGCCAACTACGCCTCCCGCACCATGCGGTGGACGGGCGTGATCATCGGCCTGTTCGTGATCTTCCACCTCATGGACCTGACGTGGGGCACCGCCAACCCCCACTTCGTGCGGGGCGACCCGTACGACAACCTCTTCTACAGCTTCGACCAGGTCCCGGTCGCGGTCGCGTACATCGTCGCCAACATCGCGCTCGGCATCCACATCTTTCACGGCGCCTGGTCGATGTTCCAGAGCCTGGGGTGGAACAACCCCCGCTACAACCGGTGGCGGCGCTGGTTCGCGTCGGCGTTCGCGGGCGTCATCATCGTCGGCAACGTGAGCATGCCGTTGCTGATCACGACCGGGGCGGTGACCCGATGACCGATCCCCTCCTCGAGGCCAAGATCCCCCCCGGGCCGATCGCCGGCAAGTGGGACGAGCACAAGTTCGCGGTGAAGCTCGTCAACCCGGCCAACCGCCGCAAGTTCAAGATCGTCGTCGTCGGCAGCGGCCTCGCCGGCGCGTCGGCGGCCGCGACCCTGGGCGAGCTCGGGTACGAGGTGACGATGATCACCTTCCACGACTCGCCGCGCCGGGCCCACAGCATCGCCGCCCAGGGCGGCATCAACGCGGCGAAGAACTACCGCAACGACGGCGACAGCATCTACCGCCTCTTCTACGACACGGTGAAGGGCGGCGACTACCGCTCGCGCGAGGCGAACGTCTACCGGCTCGCCCAGCTGAGCGTGAACATCATCGACCAGTGCGTCGCCCAGGGCGTGCCGTTCGCGCGCGAGTACGGCGGGCTGCTCGACAACCGGTCGTTCGGCGGCGCCCAGGTCTCCCGCACCTTCTACGCCCGGGGCCAGACCGGCCAGCAGCTGCTGCTCGGCGCCTACCAGGCCCTCATGCGCCAGGTGCACCTCGGCAACGTGCGCCTCTACCCCCGCACCGAGATGCTCGACCTCGTGGTCCACGAGGGGCGCGCGGTCGGGGTCGTGACCCGCGACCTCATCACCGGCGACGTCACCTCCCACGCCGGGCACGCGGTCGTGCTCGCCACCGGGGGCTACGGCAACGTCTTCTACCTCTCCACGAACGCCAAGAACTCGAACGTGACCGCGATCTGGCGGGCCCACCGGCGGGGGGCGCTCATGGCCAACCCGTGCTACACCCAGATCCACCCGACCTGCATCCCGGCCAGCGACGACTTCCAGTCCAAGCTCACGCTCATGAGCGAGTCGCTGCGCAACGACGGCCGCATCTGGGTACCGCAGCGGCCGGGCGACGAGCGGCCCGCCGACCAGATCCCCGAGAACGACCGCGACTACTTCCTCGAGCGGCGCTACCCCGCCTTCGGCAACCTCGTGCCCCGCGACGTCGCCTCGCGGGCCGCCAAGCGCGAGGTGGACGCCGAGCACGGTGTCGGCCCGCTGCGCAACGGCGTGTACCTCGACTTCTCGGAGCCGATCAGCCGCCTCGGGCGCGACGTGATCGAGGAGCGCTACGGGAACCTGTTCCAGATGTACGAGCGCATCACCGGCGAGGACCCGTACGTCGTCCCCATGCGCATCTATCCCGCCGTCCACTACACGATGGGCGGACTCTGGGTGGACTACAACCTCATGTCCACCATCCCGGGCCTCTACGTGCTCGGCGAGGCGAACTTCTCCGACCACGGCGCCAATCGGCTCGGGGCGAGCGCGCTCATGCAGGGCCTCGCCGACGGCTACTACGTGCTGCCGGCGACCATCAGCGACTACCTCGCGCCGCTGCTCGGCACCGACCCCTGCCCCACCGACCACCAGGTCTTCGCCGACGCCGAGGCCGAGGTCGGCGAGCGGGTCCGGGCCCTGCTCTCGGCCAAGGGCACCCACTCGGTCGACCACTTCCACCGCGAGCTCGGCAAGATCCTGTGGGAGGACTGCGGCATGGAGCGCAGCGAGGCCAGCCTCGAGAAGGCGCTCGCCGAGATCCCGGCCCTCCGCGAGGAGTTCCACAAGAACGTGCGGGTCCTCGGGGACGGCGAGTCGCTGAACCAGTCGCTCGAGAAGGCGGGGCGGGTGGCCGACTTCCTCGAGTTCGGGGAGCTCATGTGCCGCGACGCCCTCCACCGCGAGGAGAGCTGCGGCGGCCACTTCCGGGTCGAGCACCAGACCGAGGACGGCGAGGCGCTGCGCGACGACGAGCACTTCGCGTACGTCGCGGCGTGGGAGTACACGGGCGACGACGCCAACCCCCGCCTCCACCAGGAGCCGCTCGAGTTCGAGGCCGCGCACCTCGCGCAGCGGTCCTACAAGTAGGGCGGGAGGACATGCACGTCACCCTCGAGGTCTGGCGCCAGCCCGGCCCCGACACGGCCGGCCGCTTCGTCACGTATCCGGTGGACGACGTGAGCCCCGACATGTCGTTCCTCGAGCTGTTCGACGTGCTGAACGAGCAGCTCATCAAGGCCGGCGACGAGCCCATCGCCTTCGACCACGACTGCCGCGAGGGGATCTGCGGCTCCTGCTCCATGATGATCAACGGCCGGGCCCACGGGCCCGAGCGCGGCACCGCCACCTGCCAGCTGCACATGCGCAAGTTCTCCGACGGCGCGCACATCACCGTCGAGCCGTGGCGGGCGGCCGCCTTCCCGGTCATCAAGGACCTGTGCGTCGACCGGGCCGCCTTCGACCGCATCATCGAGGCCGGCGGGTACATCACGGCGCCGACGGGGGGCGCCCGCGACGCCAACGAGATCCTGGTGCCGAAGTCGGCCGCCGACGCCGCGATGGACGCCGCCGCGTGCATCGGCTGCGGTGCGTGCGTGGCGGCGTGCCCGAACGGCGCCGCCCAGCTGTTCACGTCGGCCAAGATCCAGCACCTCAACCTGCTCCCCCAGGGCCAGCCGGAGCGCTGGGAGCGGGTCATCAACATGGTCGACGAGATGGAGCGGTGGTTCGGCTCGTGCACGAATCACGGCGAGTGCGAGGCGGCCTGTCCGAAGGACATCTCGCTCGACTTCATCGCGCTCATGAACCGGGACTACGTCAAGGCCCAGTTCAAGCAGCGTCGCCTCGCCGGGCAGCGCCGGTAGCCCGGGTCCGTCACCACTCCCACTCCGGTGGCCAGAGCCGGCCGCCCGCTTCGATGAGCAGCGCAAAGTCGTGGACGCGCGGGCGGGCCTCCTCGACCGTTGCGTACGTCTCGTGCACGAGGTCCCGGTAGCCCCGGTACGGGGACTGGCGAACGCGGACCGCCCACGGCAGCGGGCCGCGCCGGCGCTCACGGGTCCATGCCCACAGGGGCGCGTACCGAGCGCCCCACCAGCGGTACAGGGGCACGCCCTCCTGGTTGAGCAGGATGTCGAACGCCCGACCGTCCGGCATCCGGACCGTCGTGCGCTCGGTCGCATAGCGCTTCGCCAGCCGTACCTGCAGGACGGTCAAGGCGAGTCCGACGACATAGAGGCCGACGAGGACCGGAACGTTCGGCACGGTCCGACGTGCGATCGGGTTCGGCGCCGCTCGTCGCGCTCAGAGAACGCTGTCGAGGGCCTGGCGCAGGTCGGCGACGAGGTCCTCGGCGGTCTCGAGCCCGACTGAGAGCCGCACCAGCGCCGGGTCCACCGCCAGCGGCGAGTCGGTCACCGAGGCGTGCGTCATGCGGGCGGGGTGCTCGATGAGGCTCTCGACGGCGCCGAGCGACTCGGCCAGCGTGAAGAGGCGGGTCTTGGCCACCAGCGCCAGCGCGGCGGCTTCCCCGCCGGCGGCGAAGAAGCTGACCATGCCGCCAAAGTCGCGCATCTGACGCGCGGCCGCGGCGTGCCCGGGATGATCGGGGAAGCCGGGGTAGAGGACGCGGGAGACCGCCGGGTGCTCGCGGAGCGCGGTCGCGACCGCACGCGCGTTGGCGCAGTGCCGGTCCATCCGCACGGCAAGGGTCTTGGCGCCCCGGAGCACGAGATAGCAGTCGAACGGCGAGGGGACGGCGCCGACCGCGTTCTGCAGGAACGCCAGCTGCTCGGCGCCCTCGTCGCTCTGCACCGCCACGAACCCGCCGACGACGTCGGAGTGTCCGCCGAGGTACTTCGTCGTCGAGTGGACGACGACGTCGGCGCCGCAGGCGAGGGGCTGCTGGAGGTACGGCGTCGCGAACGTGTTGTCGACGACCACGATTGCGCCGCGCCTGTGCGCCGCCTCGGCTACGGCGGCGATGTCGACGCAGGCGAGCATCGGGTTCGTCGGCGTCTCGATCCAGACCAGCTTCGTGTTGTCCCGCCAGACCGTCTCGAGCGACGGCACCGACGTGAGGTCGGCGGTGGTCCACGTCAGGCTGCTGTGCTCGGCCAGCACCGATGCGACGAGCCGGTAGGTGCCGCCGTAGGCGTCGGTCGGCAACACGATGTGGTCGCCGGGGCGGGTCCAGGCCCGCAGCACCGCATCCTCGGCTGCCATCCCGCTCGCGAAGGCGAGGCCGTGGGCCGCGCCCTCCAGCGAGGCCAGGCACACCTCGAGCGCGCGCCGGGTCGGGTTGGCCGTCCGCCCGTACTCGTAGCCGCCGTGGTCGCCGACGCCGGGCTGCGCGAACGTGCTCGCCAGCGTGATCGGCGGCACGACCGCGCCGGTGACCGGGTCGGGCTCTTGGCCCGCGTGCACGGCCCGGGTCTCGAAGCCGTCCGCCACGCCTACCCCGGCGCCCGCGAGGCGAGGAACTGCAGCACGTCCTGGCGGGTCAGGACCCCGATCGGGTGCCCGCCCTCGAGGACGAGGACCGACGGAGCGGTGTCGAGGCGCTCGACGACGTCGCTGCACGTCTCGCCGATCCCCATCATCGGCATCGCCGGCTCCATGACCTGCGCCACCGGCCGGTCGAGCACCGACGGGTCGCGGAACGCCTTGTCCATGAGCTCGAGCTCGCTGAGGGTGCCCGAGACCTCCTTGGCCGCCAGCGGCAGCTCCTTGGTCACGCTCACCACCAGCTGGCTGACCCCGAGCTCGCGCATCATTGCGAAGCCGCGTCTCGCCGGCTCGTCGGGGGTGATGAGCACCAGATCGGGGATGGACGCGTCGCCGCCGGCCCGCTTGGCGGCGAGGACGTCACCGGCGGTCGGCCCCTCGTCGACGAGGAACCCGAAGCTCGTCATCCACTCGTCGTTGAAGATCTTCGACAGGTACCCGCGGCCGGAGTCGGGGAGCAGCACGACGACCAGGTCGTCGGGCCCGAGCTCGGCGCCAACGACCAGCGCCGCGTGCACCGCGGTCCCGCACGAGCCACCCACGAGCAGCCCCTCCTCCTGCGTCACCCGCCGCGCCGCCGCGAACGACTCGGCGTCGGTCACCATCACCGTCCGGTCGACGAGCGACGGGTCGTAGGTCGGAGGCCAGAAGTCCTCGCCGACGCCCTCCACCAGATACGGCCGCCCGGATCCGCCCGAGAACACCGAGCCCTCCGGATCGGCGGCGATGATCTGCACGTCGGGGTTCTCGCCCTTCAGGTAGCGCGCCACGCCGGTGATCGTGCCGCCGGTGCCGACACCGGCGACGAAGTGCGTGATGCGGCCCGCGGTCTGGCGCCAGATCTCGGGGCCGGTCGACCGCTCGTGCTCGGCCGGGTTGGCCTGGTTGTAGTACTGGTTCGGTCGGAACGCGTTCGGCGTCTCTCGGGTCAGCCGGTCCGCCACCGAGTAATAGGAGTCGGGGTGCTCGGGCGGCACCGCGGTGGGGCACACCACGACGGTCGCCCCGTACGAGCGCAGCAGGGCCACCTTCTCGTCCGACATCTTGTCGGACATCACGAAGATGCACCGGTAGCCGCGCTGGGCGGCCACGATCGCCAGCCCGACGCCGGTGTTGCCCGAGGTGGGCTCGACGATCGTGCCGCCGGGGCGCAGCAGCCCCTGGCGCTCGGCGTCGTCGATCATCGCCCGGGCCGGGCGGTCCTTCACGCTGCCACCCGGGTTCAGCAGCTCGAGCTTCGCGACCAGGTCGCAGGCCAGGTCCCGCCCGACTCGGCGGAGCCGCACCAGTGGCGTGTTGCCGACCAGGTCGAGCAGCGAGTCGGCGATCATCGGCTCGGCCGGGACGGGGTCGGGCGAGGCGGGCGCGACCGACACCGCGCGAGAGTACTGCCGGGTCTCAGCCGGGCCGACGGGCGCGCGCGACGACGCCGGGGGTGACGCGGTGCAGGAGCACAACTTCTCGGTCGACCTCGATGCGCCGCGCGAGGAGGTCTGGGAGATGTTCTGGTACCGGGCGCCCGACCGCCCCCAGCCGCGCGACGTGAAGACGCGCATCGAGATCCTCCACCCCGGCGACGAGGTCGGCGAGGGACTGGTCCGGCACTGCTACTTCCCGGTCCCGCGCTTCCTGCTCTCCGGCGGCGTCGGGCAGTCCTGGGAGTGGCTCACCCAGGTGAAGCCGGTCGAGTCGTGGCGCTACGACGCCATCGGCAAGCCGCTGTGGTCCCGGGCCACCGGGCACACCCGACTCGAGGACCTCGGCGGTGGGCGCACCCGCGTGCACTTCCGCGAGACCTACGAGACGTTCAACCCGTGGATGCGCCGCATCGGCCTCGAGCGGTACGTGCACCGCCGCCTCTCCCGCGACAACGACACCATCCTCGCCGCGCTCGAGGGCGGCCTGGCCTGGCACCGCCGCCGGCGCCAGGCGAGCGCCGACCCATCCGCGTCGGAGGCGCGCGCTTAGCCCTCGCCCCGGTCGGCGCCCAGATCGGCGCCCATGCCCCGTGCCGTGGCGCTGAAGAACTTGAGCACCGCGTCCATGAGGTCGGGGGCGTTCTCCTCGGGATCGACGAGCCGGTGCAGGTCCAGACCCGCGAACAGGGCGAGCGTGATCGCGGCGAAGGTCCGGGGCGGGATGTCGGCCTGGACCCCGGCCAGCTCCTGCTGCCTCGCCACCAGCCGCTCCACCGCGTCGCGCGTCCGGCGCATCTCGGCGGCGAGCAGCTCGCGGGCGGCCGGGTTGCGGATCGCGTAGAGCATGAACTCGAGATAGAGCACGCCCCAGCTGGGGTCGTACTCGGTGACCGTGAGGATGTCGAGGATCTCGCCCATGTGGGCATCGGGGGGCTGGGTGTCGTCGAGCACCCGCTCGACCGCGACGAGGTTGGCGGTCATGCGCTGCTCGAGGACGGCGACGAAGAGGTCTTCTTTGTTCTTGAAGTTCGAGTAGACGGCGCCCTTCGTGAACCCGGCTGCGGCCGCCACCTCGTCGAGCGAGGCGCCGTGGTACCCGCGGGCGGCAAACACCGTCGCGGCGGCGTCGATGAGGTGCTGGCGGGTCTGCTCCCGGCGCCGCTCGGGCGTGAGGGGCGCAGCAGGGGCGGGGGGCGGCGTGGGGGGCCGAGGGGGCGCCGGCGGCGCCGGCGGCAGCGGCGGGTCAGCCATCGAGCCCCCTTGACATACGGAGCGGTATTCCGCATACTTGCCGGTATGCAGCGTACTCAGCGGTACCTAGACCCTTCGACCCTAGCGGGAACCGACCCCGCAGCGGGCCTGGGCTGGCTCCAGCGCCAGGACGCCTGGGACCGACGGCTCGAGGCCCTCGAGGCCGACCGCGCCGACGACGCCGAGGCGACGGGCGCCCGCGACGAGCGGCAGCCCGAGCTCGCCCGGTGACGGGTTCACCGGGGCCGACCCGCGTCGCTCCCACCCCGCGCTGAGCCGAGGTCATCGTGCTCACGGTGCGGGGGTTGCGGAAGGCGTACGGGCCAACGGTCGCCCTCGCCGGCGTCGACCTCGAGGTCGAGCCGGGCACCATCCTCGGGCTGCTCGGCCCCAACGGCGCCGGCAAGACGACGCTGGTGTCGATCGTCTCGGGGCTCCGCCGTCCCGACGGGGGGACGGTGACGGTCGGCGGCATCGACATGGTCCGCGACCCGGGCCGCGCCCAGCGCCACCTCGGACTGGCGCCGCAGGAGACCGGCGTCTACCTCCCGTTGTCGGTGCGCGACAACCTGCGGTTCTTCGCGGGTCTGGCCGGACTCCGCCGACGTGACCTGCGCCGCAGCGTCGACGCGGTGGCCGACGCGCTCGGCCTGGCGCACCTCATGGACCGCCGAGCATCCGAGCTGTCGGGCGGTGAGCGCCGTCGGGTCCACACTGCGATCGCGCTCGTGCACCGACCGCCGCTGGTGCTGCTCGACGAACCGACGACCGGCGCGGACGTGCGCACCCGCTCCGAGATCCTGGCGCTCGTGCGCAGCCTGGCCGATGAGGAAGGCTCGGCCGTCGTGTACTCGACGCACTACCTCCATGAGGTCGAGGAGCTCGACGCTGCGGTGGCGATCATCGACCGCGGTCGCATCGTGGCCGAGGGCCGCGTCGCCCAGCTCGTTGGCAC
>Ga0073928_10004729_pt1 | contig 19790 bp, 15 predicted proteins | sample PaiPotPPA55metaG_FD_76969 | JGI IMG/M metagenome (GOLD analysis project Ga0073928, IMG submission 76969) | Iron sulfur acid spring bacterial and archeal communities from Banff, Canada, to study Microbial Dark Matter (Phase II) - Paint Pots PPA... ...
AAGCTGCTCGTCGACCTCGGCGCCGAGGTCACCAAGATCGAACCTCCGTCCGGGGACCCGATGCGCGGCTGGGGACCATTTCCCGGTGACATTCCCGACCCCAACCGGTCCGGCATGTTCGAATATCTCAACGCCGGAAAGCATGGGGCAACAGTCGATCTCGATGGCGATGTGTCGGCCGCGCGCGCTCTGATCGGGCAGGCGCACCTAATCGTCGACGGAATGCCGCCGGGGACGCTGGACCGGATGGGCCTCGACGTGGCGGGATTGGCCGCGCTGAGTCCGGGACTTATCGTCGTTCGCATCTCGGATTTCGGTCAGCGCGGGCCGCTGCGCGGTCGCGACGCGACCCCGCTGACCGTGCAGGCGGCTTCGGGCTGGGTCAACAATCGGGACCCCGACAGGCCGCCGGTGCAGGCCGGCGCCAGGATTTCTGAGTACGTCGCCGGTGCTTACGCCGCGCTCGGTGCGCTCACCGCGCTAAGAGCTCAGCCAGCTGAGGAAAGTCGCGTGACCGAGGTGGACGTCTCGGTACTCGAATCGCTGCTGTCGACGCTTCCGTACCCGATGCTGATGGCTGAGAAGATGCGCGGCCTCGGGTTGCCTGCCAACACCAGGTCAGCGCCGATGATGGGCATCGTCGCTGCCGCGGACGGATGGATCGGGATCAACTGCCTCACGGGGCAGCACTGGCTCGATGTGTGCGCGATGCTCGGGCTGCCGGAATCCGGCGAGCACCAGATCGAAATCATGCAGGGCGGCCCCGAGCGGGCAGAGTTCTTCGAGATGGCCCAGCCGTGGCTTTCGGAGCGGACCGTGGCCGAGATCGTCGAGTTGAGCCAGTCGATGCGGATTCCGGCCACTCCCGTCAACGACGGGTCAACCGTGATGGATAACCCGCAGCTCCGTGATCGCGGGTTTTTCGTGGACGCCGGCGGCGACGGCTGGTCGTTCCGGCGACCCGGACCACCATTCCGCCTTTCGAAGACGCCCGTCTTGCCGGTGCGGCCTGCGCCCCGTGCCGGTGAGTCGGCCGTTCCTGCTGCGACAGTGATTGATTCGGCCAACCGGCCACCCGCATCCGCCCGTCTGGACATGCCGTTTGAGGGCGTGAACGTCCTCGACCTCTCCACATTCTGGGCGGGCGCTTACCTCACCTGCTACCTCGGCGCTTTCGGTGCTGAGATTGTCAAGGTCGAATCGGTGCAACGACCCGACGGGTTCCGCTATTCGGGGGCATGGGCCCACGAGGGCGACCGTTGGTATGAGCGCAGTGCAATGTGGCAGGCCACCAACTTGAACAAACGTGACATCACCCTGGATCTCATGTCCGATCGGGGTCGCGAGCTGGTCCGCCGACTTGTCCACCAGGCAGATGTCGTGGTCGAGAACTTCTCACCGCGGGTGATCGAGCAGTTCGGGCTGGATTACGCGTCACTGGTCACACTCAAGCCCGACGTGATCCTTGTGCGCATGCCCGGGTTCGGCCTGCAGGGTCCGTGGCGTGACTACGTCGGGTGGGCGCTGAACTTCGAGCAGACGTCTGGCATGTCGGCTGTCACCGGCTATGCCGAGGGTCCGCCCTGCAATCTGCAGGGACCCGCCGACCCCATCGTCGGCGTGCATGCCGGCATCGCGCTGCTCGCCGCGCTCGATCACCGGCGCCGCACCGGCGAGGGCCAGCTCGTCGAGGTCGCCCAGATCGAAGTCGCGGCGTGCATCACCGCAGAACCGGTGATCGAGTACTCGATGAACGCGGTTGTTCAGCCTCGCGAGGGTAATCGCCGTCGCGGTCATGTGCAGGGTGTCTATCCGACCGGTGAGGACAATGGGTGGGTGGCGCTGTGCGTGCGCGACGACGCCGACTGGGTGCACATCGTCGAGGCGATGGGGCGACCCGAGCTGCTTCACGATTCGCGATTCGCGTCGGCGGAAAAGCGCTGCCTCGCGCACGACCAGTTCGATGTGGAGGTTGCCGATTGGACGCGGACCCAGACGGCGGCGGAAATCATCAATGCCCTGAGCGCACGGCACGTTCCGGCTGAGCAGGTGGTGACGCCCGACCGGATGTATGACATGGCTCAACTCGACGCGCGCGGATACTACGAAGAGGTCGAGCACCCGGTGTCCGGGCCGCACCGCTATCCGGGTTGGCCGTTCAGGATGACACCCGGCCCCAGCCGCCACCACCGGTTCGCGCCGCCGACGCTTGGGCAGCACAACGAGGAGATCCTGCGCGGACTTGGCGTAACCGATGACGAACTCGACGAACTGCGCGCACGACATGTCATCGGTGAAACGGTGCTCAACGCATAGGCGCCAGACGGCGAACGTGGTCTCCATACACTGATTCGGCGCCGACAATCACGCGCTGGGCTTATGGTCCGAGGTATCCGGAGCGCAAGGAGGGCTGATGGCCAGGCTGAGGTTCGGGTACTTCATCGCACCGTTTCACCGCGCGGGTACCAACCCGACGCTGGCGTTGCAGCGCGACCTCGAATTCGCCGAGCATCTCGACGCACTGGGATTCGACGAGGTGTGGTACGGCGAGCACCACTCCGCGGGCAGCGAGATCATCAGCTCCCCCGAGATCTTCATCGCCGCGGCCGCTGAACGGGCGAAGCGAATCCGCTTCGGCACCGGCGTCATCTCGCTCGCGTACCACAACCCGCTGTGGGTTGCCGACCGGTTGATGCTGCTCGATCACCTCACCCACGGCCGCATCATCGGCGGGATGGGGCCGGGCTCGCTGCCCAGCGATTCCGCGATGATCGGCCTGACCCCGACCGATACCCGCGAACTGCTCGAAACCAACCTCGACATCGTCGTACGACTGCTGGCAGGGGAGACCGTGACGGCGAAAACCCCAACGCATGAACTGTTCGACGCGCAGTTGCAACTCGCGCCGTACTCCGACGGAGGGATTCCGCTGGCCGTGGCGGCGGTCGCCTCACCGACGGGGGCACGGCTGGCGGGCAAGCACGGCACCGGCCTTCTCTCGATCGGGGCCACGCTGGTCGTGGAAGGCTTCGACGCGCTCGCCTATCACTGGGGCATTGTCGAAGAGCGGGCGGCCGCATTCGGCACGCAGGTCGACCGCAACGACTGGACCCTGGTCGGTCCGTTCCACATCGCCGAGACCGACGAACAGGCCCGCGCCGATGTGAGATTCGGTATCGAGCCCTGGTTCCGGTACTTCCAGAAGGTCGCTGCGTTCCCGCAGATGACCATGCCCGGGGGTCAGGTCGACGAGATGATCAACATCATCAACGACGCGGGCGCCGGTGTGATCGGCACGCCGGAGCGGGCGCGTGCCCAGGTCCAGCGGTTGTGGGATCAGTCCGGTGGGTTCGGCTGCATGCTGCAGATGGGTCATGAGTGGGCGAATCCGGCTGCGACGAAACGGTCCGCCGAGCTGTTCGCCGCCGAGGTGATGCCCCACTTCCAGGGACAGGCGCAGCCGACGCTGGATGCCGCGATGCGCGCGAGCGAGGTGCGGGACGACCTCGCGCAGACGCAACTTCAGGCGATCGACCACATGACGAAGAAGTACCAGGACGAACTCGACGCGAAGTGACGGTCACCCCGGTGCCACCTGCGCTGGCTCCGTTGCGACATCAGCTGCCTGTTCTGTGTGCCGGCGGGTCGCCAGCACGCAACCCGCCAGGATGAGAGTCAAGGCGGCGACGTTCCAGGGCGTCAACGGCTCGTGCAAAACGATCACACCGGCCGCCAATGCCACCGCCGGGTTGATATAGGTGAACACCAGCGCACGCGCGGCACCCAGCTCGCGGATGAGCGCGAAGAACACGATGAACGCCAGCGCGGTACAGATCACCGCCAGTCCGCCCAACGCCAAAAGCACTTGGGGTGACGGCATCTCGGCGGGCCACGTCGCCGCCGCGGGACCCGCGTACACCAATGCGGCGAACCCGAGGCACACCGCGGTCATCGGAAGCGCCGGGACGTCGGCCAGGTACCGCGCCGCGATCAGCGGCGCGATCGCGTAGCACGTCGCGACCATCAGTACTTCGATGATCGGCCAGGTGCTCCCGCCGATGTGCGGGCCTGCCAGCACCCCGACCCCACACATGCCGATTCCCAGCCCGATGATGCGTTTGTAACCCAGTCGCTCACCGCCGGTAAAGCGGTCGAGGACCGCGGCGATGATGGGCGCTGCAGCGATGAGCAGACCGGTCATGGAACTGGTCAGATGGCGCTCGGCGTCCGAGAGCAGCCACCACGCCGCGATGATCTCGAAGAACGCAAACCCCAGCAGCGCCTTCCAGTGGTCGCGGATGATCGTCAGGGTCTGCCGGGAGAAGGCCAGCGGCAGCAGCACCGCCGCGCCGACCGCGGTGCGGGCGAGGACGAGCACCGGAACCGACACGCCTTCGACGGCGACCTTGATCATCAGATAGGGGATGCCCCAGATGATGCTCATCGAGAGGAACAGGATCCATCCGCGCGAGCTCACATACATACCCTACGAAATGGGAGCAAGCGGAATTCCCTGGTGAACGCCGCAACAAACGATGCAAACAGAACCGGCTACGGTTTAGTCAGCTCCGCGTAGCGCGCAACGTGGAAATCCGTCGACCCGAATTCGAACTGCAAAGCCGTGAGCCGCTTGAAGTAGTGGCCGATCGCCAGCTCCTCGGTCATGCCCATTCCGCCGTGCAGCTGCACCGCCTGCTGACCGATGAATCGGGCCGCCCTGCCCGCCGTCGCCTTCGCCGCCGATACGGCCCGCGCGCGGGCGGCCGGCTCCGCCTCGAGGTTGAGCACAGCGAGATATACCGCGGCCACGGCCTGCTCGAGTTCCAGGTACATATCGACCATCCGGTGCTGCAGCACCTGGAAGCTGCCGATCGGCTGCCCGAACTGCCGGCGCTGTTTGCAGTATTCAACGGTGTCGGCCAACACCTTTCGCATACAGCCCACCGCTTCCGAACAGACCGCCGCCGCGCCCTCGTCGCGGGCCTTGGCGAGCGACGGCCACGCATCACCCTGCTCACCCATTAGCGCACTCGCGGGTAACCGCAGCCCGTCGAACACAAGGTCGGCTGCCCGCCGGTCGTCTACCGTCCGGTAACTGTGGGTCTCGATTCCTGTTGAAGCCGAGCCGGTCTCGACGAGAAACAGCGAGAGCCCGCCCGACGTCCGCGCCGTGACCAGCAGGTGTGTGGCCAGGGGCGCGCTCATCGCGACGATCTTCGAACCACGCAGCACCCACGCATCGCCGTCACGGTCGGCGACCGTTGACACGTCCTGCCAATGCTCGCCGGACGTCGGCTCCGCCGCGGCCAGCGCCACAATCGCGGTACCGGCTGCCACCTGTTCCAGCAGTGCCGTCGCCGCCTGGCCCCCCGCCCGTTGCAGCAGGCCACCGGCCACCACGACGGTGTCGACGTACGGTTCCACCACCAACGCATGTCCGAGGGCCTCGGCGATCACCATGACTTCGACTGGGCCACCGCCGATTCCACCCACGTCTTCGGGCAGCGCGGCACCCAGGATGCCAAGCTCGTCGGCGAATCCACGCCAGATATCGGGTTGCCAACCGGCCCCGGTCTTGGCGGCGGCGCGACTCTTCTCGAGGTCGTAACGCGTCGACAGGAACCTGCCGAGCCCGTCGCGCAGCAGTTCCTGTTCCTTGCTCAGATTGAAGTCCATCTACAGCCCCAAAGCCGCCTTGGCGAGAATGTTCCGCTGAATCTCGTTGCTGCCGGCGTAGATCGAGCCGGCCCTGTCGTTGAAGTAGCGTAATGGTGCGACCGCCTGCCACGCGTCGCCGCTGACGTAGCCGTCCGGCGGCGGCTCGAAGTCGGACACCGGCCCTCCCGGCCACGTCGCGTGCGGTTGATAGACCCGTCCGCGCGGACCGGCGGCCTCCATCGCCAATTCGGTGAGCGACTGACTCAGCTCGGTTGCCAGCACCTTGAGCATCGATGACGCCGCCCCTGGGTTCTTGCCCTCCGCCACGGCGGCCAGCACCCGGTACTCGAGAATCTCCAGCACTTCGGTGCGGATGCGGGCGTCGGCCAGCTTGTGCGCGAACGCCGGGTCGTCGCTCAGCCGCCCGCCGCCGGGTGCAGGCTGGTCGGCGGACACGGCGGCGATCTCTTCGGCCATCACCTGCAGCGCCGGGGAGGCCGCGCCGCCGCCACGTTCGAACTCCAACAGATACTTCGCGACGGTCCAGCCGTCATCGATCTGGCCGAGCACATTGGACTTCGGCACCCGGACCTCGTCGAAGAACACCTGGTTCTGGATCTTCTCGCCCGACGTCATCACCAGCGGGCGGATCTGAATCCCCGGCGACGTCATCTCGATCAACACGAACGTGATGCCCTGCTGCTTCTTCGCCGTCCGCGATGTGCGCACCAGGCCGAACATCCAGTTCGCCTCGCCGGCATGCGTGGTCCATATCTTGCTGCCGGTACACACCAAGTCGTCGCCGTCGTCGACCGCCGTCATCGACAGCGCCGCCAGGTCCGAGCCCGCCTCGGGTTCGGAGTAGCCCTGACAGAAGAACACCTCACCGGTCAGGATCCGCGGCAGGTAGAACTGCTTCTGCGCGTCCGTCCCGAACTTGATGATCGCGTGGGCCACCATCCGGATGCCCATCGGCGAGAGCGACGGAGCCCCGGCGAGGGTTGACTCGCGGCTGAAGATGTAGTGCTGGGTCAGGCTCCAGTCGCAGCCGCCGTACTCGACCGGCCAGGCCGGCGCCGCCCAGCCGCGTTCGTGCAGGACCCGCTGCCATTCCATGCTGGCTTCGTGATCGGCATACACGCTCGTCATGAGGCGTCCGGCCTGCCGAAGCTCGGGGTTCAGCTTTTCCTGCAGGAAGGTGCGCACTTCATCGCGGAACGCCGAGTCGGTCGCCGACCACGTCAGGTCCATCAGTCCCCCATGTCTGCCGGAGCGCAATGCAGACAGGGTAAACCTAGTTAGTTAAGTGGGCGACGGCAGGGCGCTACCTCTTGGGATTCCCTGTGACGAGGCGGGGGACAACCGCAATAATCGGGAGCGTGGAGCGGCGACGAGACGGTCACGACAGCCAATCCCCGATGGCCCTCCTCGAGGAGTTGCCCGCACTGGTGGTGCTGGAACGTTTTCCGGTGCCCGTGCTGGCCATCGCGGAGGATGGCACCATCCTGTTCGCCAACGAGGCATTCGCCGACATGCTCGGCCATTCAGCCGAAGCGATCAAGTCGTCGAAGTTCCGGCAGATTTTCCACACCCTTCCCGCCGATGAATCTGCCGTCTCGGTGGTGCGCGCCCACGCGGATCTGGTCGTCGAGCTCGTGCATCAGGACGGCTCCATTGTTCGCGCCCGGATGAGCAAGTCCGCCCTACTGCGCGGAGACGACCCGGTGGCGTTGGCGACGTTTCAGGACCTGACCGAACGATTGTGGGTCGACGAGGTGTAGTTACTCGGCCAGCGACGCAGGGGAGTGCCGCAGCGATTCGCGCGCCAGAAACTCGTCGAAGTAGGCCAGCGACTCCCTGCTCACAATCGCCGGCAGCAGCACCTTCCACATCCGTGTTACGCGCTGCAACACGTCGGCTCCAGCTGAGGTGGCATTCGCCAGCAGTTCCGCCCCCAGCATCGAGCCGAGGATCGTCTCACCGACCGCCTGCGGGTCGAGTTCGCCGCGAAGGTCGCCTTCGTCGATCGCTTGACGGGTGCGCTCCGTCATCTCGGCCAACCAGCCGCCGTACGTGCGTGCGGCCGCCTCGTTGAACTCACCGAAGGCGCGCAACAGTTGTGTTCCGCTACGGGCGATCTGGTCGGTGCTCTGCAGGTCTGTGACTACGAATACTCCGTGGATGATGCTCTCCAGCGCCGGCGCTGAGGAGTCGGTGATGCTCCGAAACGCCCGGACCAGGTGAGCAGTGCCCTCTTCGATGATCGCCGTCGCGAGCGATTCCTTTGAGTCGAAGTGGTAATAGAGGGCGCCCTTCGTCATCTGCGCGCGCTCGATGATGTCGCCCAATCCGGTAGCCGGATAGCCGATTTCGTTGAACAACTCGACGGCGGACGTGATGATCTTCCTACGGGTGGCCTCGGATCGCGCTTGGCGCACCATTGCCCGAGCACCTCCGCAAGTCCCTTCGGCCTACCCAGGGTGGCGATGGCCTGAAGGGCATCCTAATTCATCCGCTCAAAACGGTGCCGCGTTCTTCAGCGCAACGGCTGTGCGCCGCTTGATGAACTGGTTGAGGTAATCGATCCGGTCGTGCTTGACGAAACCCGGCAGCACAAGCGCCCACATCTTCTCCAGGTCGCGTAGAAACCGGTCGGGCTCAGCCACATTGCTCGTCTGCCGCAGACCGAGGTACATCGACACCAGCAGGCTCCCAATGCCCTCAGGGTCGCGGTCGGAGATAATGTCGCCGTCTTTGACGGCCTTGCCGGCGATTGCGGCGAAGGCCGTCACCCACTGCCCGAGGATATCTGCCTGTAATCCGTCGGTGCGGCCAATGGAGGCAAGCAGATTCAAGCCGGCCCGAGCCGTCTCGTCGCCCATGTCCTCGAGAGCGATGAAAAAGGAGATATCGATCATGGTCTCCAGGCCCGAGAGCTTTCGCGCCAGCAGCTGGTCGACCGAGGCCCGTGCCACCGCAGCGCGGTACTCGATGATCGCCGACGCCAGCGCGTACTTGGACCGGAAGTGGAAGTACATCGCGCCCTTGGTGACTTCTGCGTCGGCAAGGATATCGTCGAGGCTGACCAAGCTGTACGACTTGCGTGCGAACTGGCGCGAAGCCGCGCGGAGAATCTGCAGCCGCGTGGTGTCCGCTCGTTTGTCGAGTTGTTCGGTCACTTCCGGACCTCGGAATCTGGACAGTGGCGCCGGTGGTCGGGTAATCGTGGTTTCCGTAAATTAATCAACTACCCGATTCTTTCACCTGCCGCCCATAAGAGGCAGATGCAAAGAGCAGACGCGCCGGGTCTGCAGCGCAAACTCGTCAACGGCCCTCCCTGATGCGCGTCACGTGCCGCCCTGGGGCAAAGGAGTTGGCCAATACTCTAAGTCATTTTTTGGCCTGCATATCAGTCAAAAAGTATGTAAAGTACCGGATGTGATGACTCTCGGTCGGGCCGACGCCGGGTGGCCGCCGACGGCTGATTCCGAGGTCAGCGGGCCCGCATGGGGACGGATTCCACTATCGCCCAGCAATTCCCAGTGGTATTTTCGTGCCGTTGCCATGGTCCGCGTTGGCAAACGCCCTCGAACCCCGGCGCGGGCTGTGGCAACGTCCCGTCGGAGGCCGGTTGCAATCGCCAGATCGGTCAAACTTTTCCGCCAAAACTCTGTCCAAAACGCACGCGGTTCCCACATAGCGCCGTCGGCGGCTTCCCGCGCCCTGCGGCGGCGAAGTCCGCGTAGTCGGTGTCGATGCCGGGCCATTTAGCAATACCGAGGTAATTAACGGTGATGTGGGACGAAGAAGTCGACGTGGTGAGCACCTGTGCGGGAATCGCCGGCCTGGCGCACGCCGTCGCCGTCGTGGACATGGGCGGTGATGTTTTCGTCGCCAGTTCACGCGGGGACACCGAACCAAGCGGGACATCGGTCGCGGTCCGGTCGCGTGTCGACCGGCTACACTGGCTCGAGGTGGATGTTCCGGATCCGGAGACCAACGAGTACTTTGCTGCCCTGTCATCCGACCTTGGTCCGCTGACCCGGTCTGCAGGCGATGTCGACCTACCGATCAGGGTGGTGGAGCACGCGGAAGCGGTCGACCCGCGCGGTACCGTTGCTCCGTTCGTCGGCGCCCATCTCAGGGATTGGGCCGCACGCTGCCTGGTGTCACCGTACGGATACCTCTACACGCGCCTGTCTGATTGGCAGTCGGCCACGCTGCGCACCATCGACGGCGAGTCGCTTGAAGTCGCCGAAATCGGCTCGATCACACCCGATCCCGCCAATGTCGGTGGCTCGGTGTTGGACTGGCTCAGCGCGCAGGCGCGAGACCGGGGTGTCGAGGTTCACCAGGCCACTTCGCTGCAGCGCATCGTGTTCGAGGACGGCGATGTGGTGGGTGCCGAGTTCGCGACACCGGATGGCCCGTTGGCCGTTCGCGCCCGCCACGGTGTGACCGTCGCCAGCGGCGGGCCACAGGTGTCCATCGCTGCGGGGCAGCCGTTGCCCGCCGACGATGCCACGCTGCGCGTGTGCCTGGTCGGCCGGACCGCCAGCCGCTTCGGTCGCGTCGAGTTGCTGACCTCCGAACCGCTCGCCATGGGGCCCGCTTCCACCTGCCGCCCGGTCAACCGTCACTTGCATGCGCACCTGCGTGACACGCACACTCACCTACAGGCGTGGCGCTGCGGAAAAGTCAACCGGTATCCGTCCCCTGGCCAGTAGTGCCTCCATCGCGTCGCCGACGACGGGGCGCGACAACAGGAATCCCTGCGCGCGGTAACACCCGTGGCGCAGCAATGTCAGTGCGGCGGTCTCGGTCTCAACTCCCTCGGCGACCAGTTCTAAGCCGAACGCCTCCGCTAGCGCGATGATCGCCTTGACGATCGCGAGATCGCCGGGATTGGAGCCGAGGTCGCGGACGAACCCCTTGTCGATCTTGAGTGTGTCGACGGGAAGCGACTTCAGGTGCGACAGCACGCTATAGCCGGTGCCGAAGTCATCGATAGCAACCTGTACGCCGACCTGTTTGAGCCCGGCGAGCGTGATTCGGGTGGTCTCGATGTCTTGAACCACAACGCTTTCGGTGATCTCCAAACAAACCGACCCGCCGTCGAGACCGAACTCGGAGATGATGCCGGCGACCGATCCGACGAAGCCGTCGGTGACCAACTGAACCGGCGAGACGTTGATACGCAGCACCGCGTCGCGTCCCACGCCGCGGGAGCGCCACCGCGCGAACTCTGCGCACGCCGATCGCATCACCCAGCGCCCCAATTCCCCTGCGAGATTTATCGATTCGGCCACACCGATGAACGAGTCGGGCGAGAGCAGTCCGCGAGTGGGATGCTGCCAGCGCACCAGCGCCTCGGCGGCCAGGATCTCACCTGTGCGCATGTCGACCTCGGGCAGGTAATGCAACAGCAGTGAGCCGTTTTCGATCACACTCTGCAGATGAAGCTCGATGTCGTTGCGAAACTCACTTTCCAGCGACATGTCGTCGGAGAACACCGCGACCTTGTTGCCGCCGGAGCTCTTGGCGGTGAGCACCGCCTGATCCGCACGGCGGAGAAGGTCTGATGTGGTGTCGCGACCCGGAACACCGAGTGCCACACCGATGCTCACCGTGCGGGTTAGCATCTCACCGTCGATGGCCACCCGTTCGCACAGCGTCGATTGCAGGCGATAGGCCAGCGCCTCCGCGGTTCCGGGGTCCATCGGCGTCGCCGGCACGACGACGAACTCGTCGCCACCGAGCCGGGCGATCAGGTTCGGGCCGCCTGCGCCTTCGCGCAGTCGTTCGGCGAGCACGCGGATGAACCAGTCGCCGGCGGTATGTCCGAGATAGTCGTTGATGGCCTTGAGCCGGTCCAGGTCGAAGAACAATGCCGACACGGGTCCCGGCTGGCCTGCCGCGAGTCTGGTGTCGAGGTGTGCCAGCAGTGCGCGGCGATTGTGCAGTCCGGTCAGGTCGTCATGTTCGGCGAGGTGGCGCAGCTGTTCCTCGGCGAGCACACGCGCCTGCACCTGAGCGAACAGCGAAGCGATCGCCTTGAGCGCATTGAGTTCCTTGGGCGACCAGTCGCGGTCGCCGAACTTAACGAAGCCGAGCACGCCCGTGGTGACGTCGCCGGACAACAGCGGCACACACGCCATCGACGTCGCCGGGATCTGCCTGCCTTCGTTGATCGTGTGTTGGTAGTCGTCGGTGGCCGGTTCGGGACGGAAAACGACGGGTTCCTTCTGATGCTCAGCGAGCGCGAAAACCGGGTCAGCGTCGGCGAAGTAGACGACGCCGAGCGGGTCCGGGTCCGGGATGCCGGGACGCACCGGCCACTCGGCAACCAGTATCGAGGCGTGAATGCGGTGATCGTTATGGCGCAGGAAGCTGACGTCGACATCGAAGTACTCGACGAGGTCGGCCAGTACCCGTTGACTCACCTCGACCGAGGTAGCCGCGTTGACCCCCATCAGTTGGGTAGCGACTGACGTGACGACCAGCTCCAGGCTGCTTGGCACCTGATCCTCCGTATCGGCGTCAGCCGAGTGGCGACGAAACTCGGTGTAGCCCGCGCCGACGGCTAGGTACCGATGGTCGCGGTGCGCGACAAAACCTGAGTACCAACACCTGTGACTCACCTGCTTCGGTGTCGGCCAGCTTGCGGAAATTGTATTGCAGATCGCCGAGGTCCTCGGCGAAAGCAGCCGAGAGCTCGCGGAGATCCTCATCGTCGTGCGCATACAGAAACGCCGGCGAAACCGGTTGGACAGCAAGTCCATGCTGTTGTGCTCTGATCCACACCGATTCGGCAGCCGATCCACCACGTGCATAGTCGGTCAAACGCTGGCCGAACACGGATATCACGCCGACGGCGGCGCTCGCTGTCACCCGCTCGTAGGTGTCGTCGCCAAGGGCGGTTCCGGCGTCCCACGCCGCCAGGTTCGCCATCACTTCCGATCGCCGCAAAATGTCGAGCATCACCAAATCGGCTGGATCGAGTTCCAGGCTCCTGATGTCGATACCCGACTCCGGGGAGGGGTCGCCGGGCGAGCGAAGCTCCGCGAACATCTCCGCGTGCAGCCGTGGCGTCAGATAGCGGATGCGGTCGGCCGCGGCCAGAATCGCTGCGGCCCTGTCAACCTCCGGCTGACCGCTGTAAACCTGAAGCCGGGCGCCCTCGCTTCGGGCGGCCGAACCGAGCAGCTCAAGGGTCTGGGCGGGAATCGGGACACGATCACCGCGCCGCCGGTTCGTCTCTCTGCTCAGCATCGCCTCGTACAGCGGGGTGAGTTCTGGGTCATCGCCAGCCGATAGACGCACCATCGCGCCAAGGGGGGATGCCTCATCGCCTGGCTGAAAGTCCACCTCGCCGACCAATCCGTGCGCTGCGGCGGCGACCCTGGCGTTGAAGGCTGCCGCTCCCAGCGCTACCGCACTTGCCCGGTATGCGACGTCCATCGACGTGGTGTGCTCGGGGGCCAGCCGAATGCTCACCGAACCATCCCGTGCTTCGATGTGCCATGGCTGGGCATTCCCACCGGAGGGCGCGCGGACAGCTGCGGCGGCAACGATTTCAGAGGTTCCGGCCGGTTTGGTCTGTTCGGTCGGCTCGTCTTTCGGTCGATGAGCTGGCGCTACCACAACCGGCTCGTCAAGGTCGTCTAGCACGGCCGCGGTGTCGATTCGCACCCTGCCTGACGGCAATTGCTCGCCCAGTCCAATGCGCCGTACCGCTTCGGCAACGACAGCCGCGTTGAGGGCAACCTCTGACGAGAGCTGTGGCCAGGTCGACAAGGTATTGCCGACTTCGACCAGGGATGCCGCCATCCGCGGGGACAAATGTGCCGCATCGATCATTCGAAGGGCGAACGGCAGTTTGTCCTTGTTGCTCAGATTGATGAGTTGGGAGCTATCAACATCGCGAAGCAGACCGTGCATGATCGGGCGGGAAGGCTCGATGTCGAACCTCTCCACGTCCAGTAGGCCCCGATCGCTGGTCGCCATCAGTACCGGCAGGCGTCGTGTCCTCGCGACCTCGCGGATGAGCACTTTCGCGTCGAGCGAGTCACACTCCTCGATGACGATGTCGAGGCCGTCCAGGAAGCCGCCAACCGACTGGGCAGTGATGCCAGTCGGCACGACCGCCACCGGCAGGTACGGGTCGAGCTCGGCGATCCTCCTTGCGCACACCACGGCCTTGTTCACACCCAGATCGAAGACCGACGCGGGCACTCGATTCAGGTTGGACAGTTCCAAGTCATCGAAGTCGGTCAGCCGCAACTCACCGCACAAGCCTTGTGCGGCAAGGGTGTAGGCAATGGCATGCCCCACGCTGAGCCCGACGACGCCGATGCGGAGCCGACCGAGGCGGTCAAGCTCGGCTGCAGTGATGAGGTGTCTGTTTCGGTCAAGGCGCAGCAGTCGGAATGCGCGCGGACCCAGAACAGAGACCACCGTCCTGCGCCATGGGTAGTACACCCACCGGGTCGGCTCGGCGGTCACAGCAGGCTGCGGATGCGGTCGAAGCCGCTGCAGTCCGGCTTGCTGTTGGCGCACATTGTCGATGAACTCGATGCGCGCGTCGGCTCGCAGTTCTTGGAGGACATCGTAATCGAGGGGATCGTCGGTGTTGAGGACTATTCCATTGCACCGCTCTGCATCATGGATGCCTGATGTCATCGCGTAGGTCCGGCAGACACCACGTCATCGAGTCCTAGCGCGAGCTCTTTCTGCTCGGCAAAGAACATTGAAAGCTGCTTCGGATCAGCATGATTGGCGAATGTGCAGCGATCCCACCACGCTAGCTTGGTCTGGTAGCGGTGGTCCGGATAGGGAGTGGCGGGAATTTTTGCCGCCAGCAATCCACCCGACGAGAGCCAGCGCTTAAGCACATACGAAGCCGCGGTAGCCACGATGAACTGAATATCGAGCAGGTTCATCGCGTGAAGGGGTGTTCGTGAGATGGCGCTCGTGAGTTGCTGGCTACGCTCGGGATCGTCGGTCACCCAAGCGGTTTTCATTTCGACGACGCCGAACGGCAGTCGATCGGTGATCATTTTCCGCACAGCGTCCAGACCGGGCTGCCCACTCCATTCGAGAAGTGCGTGGCTTTCATCGGCGGACTGATAGGGGCCTCGCGCACGCAGACCGCCGACGACTCTCCCCGCGTCGTTTACGCACGCTGCGAAAAGGATCGTGTCGGCAGCATTGCGGAGCGCATCGATGTCGAGCGCTTTTTCGACTCCGTGCTTGCGGTAGCTATCGCATGCGCCGCGAACATAGTCCATCCACAGATCCCGCTCGATTGTCGGTCGCGCGAATACGATGCTGCACTCGCTGTCGGGATCCCAGCAGCTGGGACTCCTCTCCAGGCTGACTGCGTTGCGGCGCGCGGCCTCAGTCTGGGGAACGGTCATGGGGGTCCCTTCGTCGGGCAGCCTGCCAACAACGGCGTCGAGGCTGGCTGTCACTGATCAGTATCTCGCCACGGGTTACCGGGATTCCAGCTAGCAATACAATCTTTTCCCGCAAACCGATGCCTGCCCTCAAATATCGCACTGCAGAGCTGGCCGTCGACGGCTTTGTGGCAATCGCATGTCGGCGAATTGTTACTGGTGATCATATATTTATCGACTCTGCGGCGAAGTTGACCTCCAATGTCATTGACTGAGTTGACGACGGCGTAAGGATTTCCGGGACCCTTTCGCTGTGCGTTGAATGAGCCAGTGCAATTCGGGTGTTGCCGGTGTCCGAGTGCGGCCTGGTCGGCGGCCGCCGTATTACTCCGCGATGCCGCTGCGCCCATGCGTGAGGGGTCCTGACCGGCGCAGAATGTGTGGATTTTGCGGCCCGAGGCAGCCCGGGATGACACCCGGAAGCAGGTGGGAGTAGTACCCGTCCTTTTTCGGCGCTATTCCTGCACGTGCCGGCGACCAAGGATATTCGGGTCGGGCCAGCGCGGCGCCAACTCAACGTGTTGCGCGGAAACGTGGATCTGGTGGTGTTGGCCCGGTACATGCAGATCCTCACGCCGCAATTCCTTGCCGTCGCGGGGTGTCCGCTGATCAACATTCATCATTCGTTTCTGCCCGCCTTCATCGGCGTGGCGCCGTATCGGAGGGCAAAGGAACGCGGGGTAAAACTCGTCGGTGCGACGGCCCAGTTGCGTGACCGAGGACCTCGACGACGGCCCGATCATCGAACAGGACGTGGTGCGGGTGGCATCATCCGATATGGCAACCAGACGGTCGTCTTCTGCAGCGGGTAAGGAGAGAAGTGGTGAAGAAGTTCAGCGGGCTGGACGAGTTCGTCGCGGCGGAGGGTGCGGAGCTGGGTCCCACAGATTGGCTGGAGATCACACAGGAGCGCGTCAATCTGTTCGCCGACGCCACCGATGACCACCAGTGGATCCACGTCGATCCGGAACGGGCGGCGAATGGCCCGTTTGGTGGGACGATCGCACACGGCCTGCTCACGCTGTCGTTGCTCCCGCACTTCACTCAGCAGATGTATACCGTCGAGAACATCGCAATGGCCATCAACTACGGCTACAACAAGGTGCGCTTCATCACCCCGGTGAAGGTCGGCGCCAAGATCCGGGCGCGTGCGGAGATCGCCAAGGTCGATCAACTGGATGGCGCGGTGCAAGCGACGTTGACGACCACTGTCGAAATCGAGGCTTCCGACAAGCCGGCCGCCGTGGCCGAGTCGATCGTGCGTTTCATCGGCTGACTCAGTACTGCGTCATCCCCTGGTCGATCGAGATCGCGGCTGCTGTAACGTTTTTCGACTCATCGCTGGCCAGCCAGCACACCCCGTCGGCGATGTCCTCTGGCTCAGCCGCCCACGTGGGCAGAAAAGGTGTGATCATCTGGGCGAGCTGTGGATAGGTCTCGATTGCGCGGCCCAGCGAGCTGATCATGTCGCCACTTCCCATGAGTGTGTTGACCGCCCCCGGGTGCACGCTGTTGACGCGGATCGAGTGCCTGCCCAATTCGGCGGCGAACGCGCGGGCCATGCCGGTGACGGCGTGCTTGCTTGCCGTGTAGTGGATCATGAACGGCTGCATCTTGATGCCCGCTGCGGAGCTGATCAGGATGATCGACCCGCCGCGGCCGCCGTCGATGATCTTCTGCGCCCCAGCCATGACGGTGTTCCACGTGCCGGTCACGTTGATGTCCATGACGTCGCGGAAGTCTTCGGGAGTGATGGCGTCCCACGTCTGGGGAGCGGAGACACCGGCGTTGGCGACGATGATGTCGAGGCGACCCAACTCGGCCGTGCCGTTGTTGACGGCCTGCCGGAGTCCATCGACATCGCGGGTGTCGACGACGGACGCCACGATGCGGCGACCGGTGGCCTCGACGAGCTGCACGGTTTCGGCGAGATCGTCGGGAGTCGCGGCATCGTAGGGAACGCACGCCGGAAGCTTGCCCGCGATGTCGATGGCGATGATGTCGGCGCCCTCGTTGGCCATCCGCACCGCATGCGCACGGCCCTGACCCCGCGCGGCCCCGGTGATGAAAGCCACCTTGCCGGTGAGCCGTCCGCTCATTTCTGTGCCGCCTTCACAAGATTCGATCCGATGATCAGCCGCTGGATCTCGCTGGTGCCCTCGTAGAGCCGCAGCAGCCGCACGTCGCGGTAGATCCGCTCGACCGGCACCTCGCGCATGTAGCCGCTGCCGCCGTGCACCTGGACGGCGAGATCGGCCACCTTGCCCGCCATTTCGGTGCAGTACAGCTTGGCCGCCGACGGCGCGATCCTGCGGTCCTCACCGCTGAGCCAGAGCCGGGCGGTGTCGCGGACCAGCGCCCGCCCTGCCAGCACGCCGGTCTGCTGATCGGCGATCATCGCTTGCACCAGTTGGAAATTCCCGATCGGGGTGCCGCCCTGCGTCGCGGTGGCGGCGTACGCGACGGATTCGTCAAGGGCGCGCTGCGCGATTCCGACTGCCAGCGCGGCGATGTGCACGCGGCCGCGCGCCAGCGAGATCATGGCGGCACGGTAGCCAACATCCTCGGTGCCGCCGATCAGTGCACCGTGCGGGACGCGGACATCGCTGAAACTGACGTCAGCGGTCCACGCGCCCTCCTGGCCCATCTTGGCGTCCTTCACGCCGACCTCGACTCCGGCCGTGTCGGCGGGTACCAGGAAGACCGCGATGCCTGCGCCGTTCTCGTCGGCGGGCCGGGTGCGGGCGAAGACGATGAACAGATCGGCGACAGGCGCATTGGTGATGAAGCGCTTCTGCCCGTTGATGATCCAAGCCGCGCCTTCTTGGGAGCCGTCGCGAACGGCTTTCGTGCGCAGTCCGGACGGATTGGATCCCGCGCCCGGTTCGGTCAGCGCAAACGAGGCAACGACCTCGCCGGTAGCCATCGGCTCCAGCCAGCGGGCCTTCTGCTCGTCGGTGCCGAAGCCGACGAGTACTTGTCCCGCGATGCCATTGTTGGTGCCGAACATCGACCGTAGTGCCAAAGACGTGTAGCCCAGCTCCATCGCCAGCTCGACGTCTTGGGCGAGGTTCAGCCCGAGCCCGCCCCACTCCTGTGGGATCGCGTAGCCGAACAGACCCATCTTCTCGGCCTGCTCGCGCAGATCGTCTGGCACCCGGTCCTGGGCCAGGATCTCCTGCTCACGGGGGACCACCGCGGTGCGAACGAAGTGCCGTGTCTGGGCCAGGATCTCCTGGAAGTCGTCGTCGCTGACTTCGGTGCTCATCGCGCTCCTCTGCGGCGAGTGGGCCATTGGACTCGAGAAATCATATATGAAATATGATGTGGAATTGACCGGGCCCTGGCTGGGGCCTGACCAGCGAAGAGGGGTGATCAGGTGTCGTTGTTGACCGGCCAGACGGCCGTCATCACGGGCGGTGCGCAGGGCCTGGGGTTCGCCATCGCGGAGCGGTTCATCGCCGAGGGCGCCCGGGTGGTGCTGGGCGACCTGGATCTCGGCGCCACCGAGGCGGCGGCCAAACAACTCGGAGGGGAAGACGCCGCCCTTGCGGTGCGGTGCGACGTCACGTCGGGCGACGAGGTCGGCGCCCTGGTGGGCGCTGCCGTCGAGCGGTTCGGCGGCCTGGACATCATGGTCAACAACGCCGGGATCACCCGCGACGCGACGATGCGCAAGATGACCGAGGAGCAGTTCGATCAGGTCATCGCCGTGCATTTGAAGGGCACTTGGAACGGCATCCGCAAGGCGGCGGCGATCATGCGTGAGAACAAGCGCGGCGCGATCGTGAACATGTCGTCGCTGTCGGGCAAGGTAGGTCTCGTCGGGCAGACGAACTATTCGGCGGCCAAGGCCGGCATCGTCGGCATGACCAAGGCCGCGGCTAAGGAGCTGGCCCATCTCGGTGTGCGGGTCAACGCCATCGCCCCTGGCCTGATCCGCTCGGCGATGACAGAGGCCATGCCCCAACACATTTGGGACCAGAAGGTCGCGGAGGTGCCGATGGGCAGGGCCGGCGAGCCGTCTGAGGTGGCGAACGTGGCGTTGTTCCTGGCGTCCGATCTGTCGTCGTACATGACCGGCACGGTCATGGAGGTCACCGGCGGGAGGTTCATGTGAAGCGTGACGTGGTGATCTGCGAACCGGTTCGGACTCCGATCGGCCGTTACGGCGGCATGTTCAAGTCGCTGACCGCCCTCGATCTGGGCGTCGCCGCGCTGAAGGGTCTGTTGGAGCGAACCGGAATCGAGCCCGGCGCAGTACAAGACGTCATCCTCGGCCACTGCTATCCCAGCAGCGAGGCGCCTGCAATCGGGCGCGTGGTGGCCCTGGACGCTGGGCTGCCGGTGACCGTGCCCGGCATGCAGGTCGACCGTCGTTGCGGGTCGGGTTTGCAGGCCGTGATCCAGGCCTGCCTACAAGTTGCCAACGGCGACAACGATGTCGTGGTCGCGGGCGGGGCCGAGAGCATGAGCAATGTCACGTTCTACTCGACCGACATGCGCTGGGGCGGCGCCAAGGGCGGAGTCAAGGTCCACGACAGTCTCGCGCGCGGCCGCAGCACCGCGGGCGGCCATCACTATCCTGTACCGGGCGGCATGCTGGAGACAGCGGAAAACCTGCGCCGGCAGTACGGAATCCCGCGCCAGGAGCAGGACCAACTTGCGGTGACC
>Ga0073928_10004730_pt1 | contig 19779 bp, 20 predicted proteins | sample PaiPotPPA55metaG_FD_76969 | JGI IMG/M metagenome (GOLD analysis project Ga0073928, IMG submission 76969) | Iron sulfur acid spring bacterial and archeal communities from Banff, Canada, to study Microbial Dark Matter (Phase II) - Paint Pots PPA... ...
ACAACACGATCAAGGGGTTACCTGTAGGTGACGTCGTCTGCTATGGAGGCGGCATAGCGTCTCCATATACAGACGGCTACTCGACTGATACTCTCTACTCCACGTCGATCACACAAGGTCTCGCCGATGTGCATAAGGCAGGAACCGGAACGAAAGTTGCGCTGACCTGGGAGACAAACAATCACCGCTTGAGAGTCATCACCTCGCAAGCATGGTACGATTATTCGTTGCCGGGGAGTTCAAGCGGCGCCGGCAACGGTGACGCGCGCGCCGAATTTGACTTCGACGTTCAGTATTTCTTCAACTCAGTGATCGGCAAGGGACCGTACAAAGGGCTTTCGATCCGCCAGCGGTACGCAGATCGTACCCAACAGTTTTCACCCTACGAGTTCAAGTACAGCCGGACGCAACTCGAGTATACTATCTGACGACCCCGAAAGCGCCGCTTATTGGACCGGGATTCGTCTCCGCTGCATCGGACAATGATCCCACAACCGTCGCAACCCTGGCAGTTATCGGCGCAACGACTGGTTACTCGCTAGCATGGCTCGTTGTGCTGTTGCTTCCCATGCTGTCGGTTGTTCAGGCAATCGCGGGCTCTATTGGTGGGGTGACCCGCACGAGCGTACAAGGCGCAATACGACGCCGCTACGGTATGTTCTGGGCATGCGTCGCACTTGTGCCCGTCGTTGCAATTAATATCTTCACTCTGATTGCCGACGTTCAAGCAGGCGCTTTTGCGTTTACCCTTTTGACGGGCGTTGCGTACCAATACTTTGTGCTGCCGTTTGCCGGCGTCGTCGGGTGGCTGCTCGTTTCACAGCGATACGTGCGCATCGAGCGCGTCCTGGCGGTTCTGCCATTCATCTTCTTGGCCTATGGAGCCAGCGCCGTTCTCGCCAGAGCCGATTGGGGGCTCGTTGCACGAGCCATCGTGCTCCCGCAGTTCCATTTCAATGCGGCCTTTGTCGGTGCAGCGCTCGCGTTGCTTGGCACCACTCTGACCGCTTACGTCTACATGTGGGAGTCCATCGAGGTAGCAGAACGCGCGCCAGGCCTCGCGCAGCTGGGAACCGTTAAAAAAAAGGCAACACTCGGCATGGCGTTCGAAACGTTAACATTCCTATTTATTCTTGTTGCGACGGGTGCGACGCTTGGGAAGCACCACATCACCGTGTTCACGGCGGCCGACGCTGCGCTCGCCTTGAAGCCGCTCGCTGGGTCATGGGCATCGACGCTTTTCGCCTTTGGCCTTTTGGGATCCGCGCTCGTAGCCGTTCCTGTCATCGCTGGAACAACAGGCTATGTGGCTGCGCATACGTTTGGCTGGCCGGGCACGTTGAACTCAACGTTTCGAGACGCGAGCGCATTCTATGTAGTCATCCTGTCAGCACTCGCTCTTTCGGCAGCGATCTGTTTTGCGGGATTTTCGCTGATCCCGCTCTTGTACGGGGCGTCGCTGGCAGCAGGTCTCGCGACGCCTGTAACTCTTTTTCTTACAGTTCGCCTCGCGCGTGACAACATAACCATGGGTAGCCACCGTATCGGCCCTTGGCTTGCGGGAGCTGGTTGGACGGTGACGGCGATCATGTCGATAGCGTCCGTTTTGTATCTCATATTCCTTTCACGACCGTAAGGCGACGACACCACCGGCCTGGACTAGGGCTGGGTTTGCGCCAGATAGTGCCCTTGTTGCGTGTTTAATCCTCGTCCCGTTTGCCGATACAGGTTATAGCGCCGATTGAGGGCGACTTATCCATGGAAGCTTACTACGAGCGAACGGAGGTATCATGACGTGCCCAAATACAAGTGCGGAAGATGCCCTTTCAGTAGCGACGATCTGCAGCAGTTCGGTGCTCACCCCTGTGTAGGCGACAACCCCATGGTGGCAGCACTCAGTGGCGTCATCAGCTTGCCGGACTTCAGAATAGACCTTGGAAAAGTCGTTCTGGAAAAAATTGAGGAGCACAAGGTTAAGAGTGCAGTCGACAGGCTTGAAGATGCTCTCCGGCAGGGAGACTTGTGACCTATTGAGCGAGAAATCGGAGTTCTTCGTACTTAGGAGTTCGCAGTTACCACTTTTAGGGGGCATGAAGGAATAAAACGGCTTTGACGAATCGTTAACACTTGTCGCATCAGCGCGGAGTGTGAACGAGCCCATGAGTGAAGCCGCTGTGCCCGTCGCGCAGCCGTCAACCGTCCGTCACGGCGTTTCCGTTTCTCAAATATTCTGGGCATTCTTGCTGATTGGTGCGACCAGTTTCGGCGGGGGCGTCGTTGCGTATCTGCGCAACAGTCTTGTCTCAAAGAACAAGTGGATGGACGATGCCGAGTTCCTTGAATTGATGTCGATCAGCAACACTCTTCCCGGACTCAACGCGACGAACATGTCGATCCTTGTAGGCGACCGCCTGCGTGGCACGACTGGGGCGATCGTTGCTCTCTTTGGTATGTGCCTTCCGGGACTCATCTTCATGACGGTGGCCGGCATTATGTATGGCCACAACGGCGATCGACCACTCGTCGTGGCAATGCTGCGCGGCGTTGCTGCAGCCGCAGTCGGGCTCATCGCCGCGACCTGGTTTCAAATCGGCAAGAAGTCCGTCAAAGGATTCTACGACGCGTTCTTCATTCTCGCGGCCGTGCTGATGGTGAATCACTTCAAAGTGTCAGTGCCGGTCGTCTTACTCTCGGTCGGTGCCGTTGCCATCTTCACCTACCGGCCGCACGTAGCAGAACAAAGGGAGCAATTGAGCGAGTGGATCAGATCCCTGCGATAGTACGCGTCTTCGCGTACCTGTCGCTACTCACTATAGGCGGCGGCATGGCGGCCTACCCGGAGATGAAGCACCTGGTCATCGACGTGCACGGCTGGCTCACGGAGCCACAGCTCGTCCATATCTACAGCGTGGGTCAGATGGCGCCAGGTCCCAACATGATGATGGTTGCGGCTATCGGCGTAAAGGTTGCTGGCATAGCTGGCGCACTCGTGGCTGCTGCCGCGTTTTTCATCCCGACCGGCCTCTTGACGTTCGCGGTCGGCCGCGCGTGGAACAAACTCAAAGCATGGCCGTGGCGAGACTCAATCCAGAAGGGCCTCGCACCCGTCGCGATTGGGCTTGCAGTTGCGGGCACGATCTCGTTTGGAAAGGGCTCGATCACTGGCTGGGTCACCGCGGCGATCGGCATCGCAGTGTTCGCCGCTACATTGCGTACCAAAGTAAACCCGGCCCTTCTCATTTTAGCTGGTGCAGTCGTCGGAGGGATTGCATTTTATCCCAGATAGATAGCGCATGTCTGCACGTGGGGGCACTATGAAAGCTCCTTTCACGTTTTCCAAAGAGCGCCTCGCCCTTTTTTCCGACGCAGTGTTCGCAATTGCGATCACCTTGTTAGTCTTGAAATTCGTCGTACCGCCTCTGCCGGCGGCACCATCCGAGTCACAACAGGTTACGGCGCTGCTCGCGATGTGGCCGCAATTCCTCGTCTATTTCATCGGGTTTGCAACCATCGGAATTGTCTGGCTCAACCATCATGCTCAGTTCCGCTACGTCCACAAAATTACACACGGAATGGTGCTCGCCAACCTGCTCTTGCTCGCGTTCGTAGCGCTCATACCGCTGCCAACCGAAGCGCTCGAAAAAGTCGGTATCACTCGGGTGGCGGTTGTTTTCTATGGCATAACGCTGACCGCCATCATCATTTCGTACGCAATCCTCTATCTCCAGATTCTTGCGGCCCACCCTGAGGCACCGATGCGCTTGCCGGTGATAGGTCTGATCGGGTATCCATTAGCGACCGTACTCGGATACGTTGTTCCCATCGGGGGAATTATCGCATTTGCGATACTCGCAGGTTACGCGATGTTGCCACGCACTGTGCAGGTTATGGCAGTGCGGCCGGCAGGCGCGGCTACTGAGGTGTCGGACGCTCGATGATGAAAAGCCTGTTACTCGTTATGGGTCTTGTTGAGACAGCGACGGGTCTGGGGCTGCTCGCCTCTCCGCCCTTGGTCGCGTCCCTGTTGCTGGGTGCAAAGCTCGAAGGCGCGGTCGCGTCGGTTGTCGCCCGGGTCTGTGGAACGGCTTTACTCTCGCTGGGAATCGCTTGTTTTCTCGCGCGCGAAGGGCCGCACATCAGCGCAGCGACCGGGCTCATCATCGCTATGCTCGTTTACAATATTCTTGTTACAGGACTGCTAGCTTACAGCGTGTTCGGCTTAGGATTAATGGGGATTGCGTTGTGGCCCGCGATTGCTGCTCATGCGGCGCTCGCGATCGGGTGCTTTGCAGGCGTCTTTTACGGGGATCGCACTCCCGACCATAGTTAAACTCTAAAGGCTATTCCTAGGTACGAGTTCGCAACTACCACTTTTGCATTTTATAGAGGAATGCAAATGGTTTGACGAAGTTTGTAGATTGCGCCCCACCAATCGGCCGCTGACGCGTAACGTTCGTGGAAAGGAAAAGTGGGCACGGAGCTCTTTACTTTTTGCGAGTTTTAGGAGACATGCATATGGCACAATCAAAACCCAATATCCTTATCCTTTGGGGCGACGACATCGGCATCTGGAATATTAGCCGCTTCAGCAACGGCATGATGGGATATCGAACCCCGAACATCGATCGCGTGGCGAACGAAGGCGCCCTCTTCACAGACTACTACTCTCAGCAGAGCTGCACCGCGGGTCGCGCCTGTTTCATTACCGGCCAGAACCCGATCCGCACTGGCCTCACCAAGGTCGGTATGCCCGGCGCCAGTATCGGCCTGCAGAAGGAAGACCCGACTATCGCTGAGATGCTGAAGCCGCTGGGCTATGCAACTGGCCAGTTCGGCAAGAACCATCTCGGCGACCGCGACGAGTATTTGCCGACCGTGCACGGTTTTGACGAATTCTTCGGCAACCTCTATCACTTGAACGCCGAGGAAGAACCCGAATTGCCCGACTATCCCAAAGACCCAGCGTTCAAGAAACAATTCGGCCCTCGGGGAGTGCTCCATTGCAAGGCCGACGGCAAAGGCGGTCAGACGATCGTCGACACTGGTCCTCTATCGAAGAAGCGAATGGAGACAATCGACGAGGAGATCACCGATAAAGCTCTCGCGTGGATGGAGACGCAGGCCAAAGCAGACAAGCCATTCTTCCTTTGGTACAATGCCACGGCCATGCACTTCAGAACCCACGTCGCTGCAAAGAATCTGGGCAAGAGCGGCCAGGATCCTTACAGCGACCGCATGGTGGTGCACGACGAGCAGATCGGCATGATGCTCGACAAGCTTGACGAGTTAGGGATCGCCGACAACACCATCGTCATGTACTCCACCGACAATGGCCCGGAGAACGATACCTGGCCGGACGGGGCCAACACGCCCTTCCGTGGGCAGAAGGACTCTAACTGGGAAGGTGGGTGGCGTGTGCCGTCATTCATCCGCTGGCCGGGCAAGATCAAGGCGGGATCAGTTTTCAACGGCATCGTCTCGCACATCGACATGTTCCCGACCTTGCTTGCAATCGCCGGCAATCCGGACATCACCGAGCAACTTCTCAAGGGCACAACGGTGGGAGGCAAAGCCTACCATGTCCATCTCGATGGCTACAATATGGTTCCCTATTTCACGGGGCAGGCGAAAGAAAGCCCAAGAAGCGCGCTCATGTACTTCAGCGACGACGGCGACGCCATCGCAGTGCGGATCGGCGACTGGAAGCTCCATTTGGCAGTGCAACGCGCCAATACGTTGCGACAGTGGGCGGAGCCGTTCGTGAAGCTACGGCTGCCGTATATCATGAGCTTGCGTCGTGATCCGTTGGAGCGAGCCGAGTTCAACTCGAATACCTACTTGGACTGGATGGTCGATCATGTGCCCCAGCTGTACCAGATGCAGGCATTTGTGGCGCAGCAGATCGACAGCTTCATCAAGTTCCCGCCACGTCAAAAACCAGCCTCGTTCAACCTCGACGCGGTCTTGGAGCATGTGAAAACGCCGCACGCTTAAGAGGGTCGCGTTCCAACTCGGCAAAACGCGAAGGGGCCACGCCCCTTCGCGTTTAGTCTGATTGCGCGGTTGAATGAACACGGCATGGAAGACTTGGTGCGTAACTTTTACGAACGTCATCCCTACCCGCCGCCCGTCGACGACCTTGATGCTTACCGAAAGGTCTGGGACGATGAGCGCCGGCGCGTCGAATCGCATCTGCTCTGGCCGTCAGAGCCCTACCGGGATGACAGGAGCATACTGGTCGCCGGTTGCGGCACCACCCAGGCTGCTCACTACGCAGTACGCTGGCCCCACGCCCAGGTAGTTGGAATCGACGTCAGCGAAAAGAGCATTGCTTTCACGCGAGGTTTGAAGAGCAAGTACGCACTCGACAACCTCGAAGTGCGCCAGCTCGCTGTGGAGCGCGTCGCCGAACTCGGGCAAACCTTCGATCACGCAGTCTGCACCGGAGTGCTGCACCACTTGCCCGACCCAGATGCAGGTTTGCGGGCCTTACGCGATGTGCTCGAGCCGACAGGCGCCATCAACATCATGGTGTATGCGCCCTACGGGCGCGCGGGTGTCTATATGATCCAGAGTTATTGTCGGCTCCTCGGCGTTGGCCGCACGGACACCGAGATCCGCGACCTCGCCGCGAGCCTCAAGGCGCTCCCGCAGGACCATCCCCTTACGCCTCTGCTGCGCAAATCACCTGACTTCGCGACCTCGGCAGGGTTTGCCGATGCGCTGCTCCATCCGCAGGACCGATCGTACTCGGTACCGCAGCTGATGAACTTTCTCGGCCGCGCCGACATGGCGTTCGGGCGGTGGGTGCGCCAGGCGCCTTACCTGCCCATGTGTGGCGCGCTGGCGGCGACGCCTCACAACGCCAAGCTGCTAGGGTTGACGACCGAAGCGCAATATGCCGCCGTCGAACTGTTCCGCGGCACCATGGTTCGTCACAGCGCCGTCGCCTACAGGAAGGACCGGCCCGAGAAGGCCGCCTCAGTCGATTTCGACGGCGATGCCTGGCTCGGGTATGTGCCCATTCGCTTGTATGACACGCTCGTAGTGCGCGATCGGTTGCCGTCCGGAGCAGCGGCGGTCCTCATTAACCGCAACCACACGTACACCGACCTTTACCTACCTATCGACGCGCATCAGGAACGCCTGCTGGAAGCGATCGATGGAGAACGCACCATCGCGGAAATCTGCCGTGACCCCGGCGATCGGAGTCTCGCGCGCGCCTTTTTCCAACAACTCTGGCATTGGGATCAGGTCGTGTTTAATACTTCGAAAAAGCGTTGACCTTACAGGTGCGTAGGTGCTACTAGATTGCCGCGAGTTTTAGTGACTCATCGTCCACTGCGTTCCATCTTTGAACTTGACCTTGATGGCGGCGCACGCTTGCACGTGTTTACCGGCATACGTCACGTCGTTATACAGGGCGAAGTGATGCTTGATGAGCGTCCCCTGTTCAAAGTCTCCGCTGTCGGTGACCCTGCGCAAGAAATTACTTTCGGCATTACGGTAGCCAACGGCGAATGTAACGTTAGTGGCAACCTTCGAACTCACGTTTCTGTAGTCGATCTGCGTGCCGCTCGCAGTCTTGCTCATGATTTTGGGCTGTGTTACGAAGCACTGCTCGACCTTGATGGGATTCGAATCGGCGCGAGCAGCTGTAGTATGTAGCGCCGCGCTGGCCACAAGTGCTAGGGACAACAAGGAAATTGAGTATCTCCAATTCATTGTGCTCTTCCCCCACGGATGCAAAATGCATACCGCGCCTTTCAAGTTCTTAGATCGCCGCGATCCTCCTCCGGCGGTGCATCTCACCTTATCGTCCCCTCTTAACCGGCCAAATGAGCGCCCACTGGAACCGGATCTGCCCATACGGCGAAAAATTGGGGCGCACGATGTTGCCGTAGTAGGCCAGTTGAAAGCTCATCGGCAGCTTGAACCAGGTGTTTGTTTGGACAACAGCCAGACCAATTGGCACGGTCCATTTTTGATTCCCTGGCGCATTCCAGTTGGATGTGATCGACGGCGCCTCAGACAGCGCCCAGCCGTGTTTGAAGTTGTAGTTAATGAATGGCTGAACCAAGAAGCTGTTGATCGTCTGCGCCGGAGGCGCGCTGGGCCCAGCGATTCGCCATTGCTGCGCCACCAGCGCGCCCATCACCCACGGGCCCGGCATAACGAGGCCCACAGCGTTGATGCCGCCGCCAACCTGGTTGGATCCAAAATTCTTTGTGACGGCCGGAAATTGAAAGAGTGGTCCCACGCCCCAAATGAGCGAGTTGGGTGCAACCTTGGGCGCGAAATAACTTTGAAGTTGGATGCTCCCGATACCTAACTGTGAGCCGCAGCCGAATTGCGATCCGAATTGTGGTGGACAAAAAGCCGGCGGCAGCGATGATGGTTGATTGATGATCGGCACGATCGCGCGCTCGATGAGGTTCATTTTGGGACTCAACATAACGGGGATCACGGGCTGGATGTTGAGGTTGTACAGCGGCAGAAGATTCGGTCCCGCAGAGTAGTTAAAGTTGTTCTGAAATGGCACCGATGCAATGTTGCCGACCGGGTTTTGCGCCTCTTTCGCAAGCGCTTGCAGCTGAGCTTCCGTGGGTTGTGAAGCTGCACTAGCTGGGGTAGCCGCTGTCGATCCCGCAGTCCCCGGGTTGTCGTCCGCACGCGCGGCAAACGCCGTGGCCACGACGAGCGCAAGAGCAACGGCGCCCACGAGGGACGCAAATTCGCGAGGTCTTGTTAACACTATCAGACTCCTGACTGAGCGCGAGCACGCAATATTTGTGTGAGATTGTCTATCAATTTGATTCGCCAGAAGGTTTCGTTCCTTCGTCGAAAGTCAAGTGGTAGTTGCGAACTCGTACCTGCGAAGAGTGAGTGCAGGGTCTTCGCGGAGGGGGCGCGAGCTGCGCAGCGAAACGCGACCTAATTGGCTTGCATGCCAAATGAACATAAAAGGAGATGGGTGTGAAAGGTTTCGCGGCTTCCCTATTTTTACTGATTGCCATCGCAGCACTCTCAAGTGCCGCAGCGCTCGCGAGCGCGCCGAACCTTACTGGCAAGTGGACAATCGAGCAGAGCGGGTTAAATGGTACATCATCGAGCGTCGTAACGCTGACTCAGAAAGGCAATGCCGTCGTCGGCTCCAATCCCAAAAATGGGAATGGGTTCACCGGAACGTTCGTTTCCGACTCGAAGCTGAACGGAACATGGAAAGGTCCGGAGGGTGCGGGGTGGCTCACAGTGTACGCCAGCCCCAATGGTCACAGCTTTAACGGCACATGGGGCTACAATGGGAAAAAGGCCAATGGAAGTTTTGTCGGCAACAAAGTCGAGCCGCCGGCGCCAATCACCGCCGCGGGAAGCTGGATCGTGGTCGGTGTGGGTACTGACGTTGCCTTCGCTGGTAAAATGCACTGCACACAATCCGGTCCAACGGTCATCTGCGTGGTCGGAAACGCCACCATCAGCGGCAAGTACCGGACGAAGGACAAGGTCAGAGCAACCTGGAGTGGCCCAAACGGGAGCGGTTGGTTTTCGTTCTGGTTTAACGACGACAACCAAAGCTTCAACGGGCTCTGGGGAATGGGCGCAGATACGACGCCGCCAATGGGCCGCGTTGTTGCCCAGCGCGCGCCAAGTTCGCATTAACAGGCAAACCCGTCAGTCATAGCTAGGAGACTCTATGCGTATTCGATATGTTTGGGCACCATTAGTGTGTGCGGCAATGCTTGGGTGGGTCGCAGCAGTGCCCGCTGCGGCGGATAATCCACCGGCCGCGAACGGAGCAATGTCCGCTGCAGCACCTGTCGTTCACGGATCGCAGTTGATCAAAGTTCAGGATTGCAATCCGAAGTTGAACGTCTCGCAAAGCGGCGGCTTTGTAGGTTACGCTCCCGGTTGGGGATATAGAGGCGCGTATTATGGAGACCCTTATGGCGCCAGGTATTACCAGCCGGCCGTGACAACCACAGATCCGCAACTGGGCATTCACTACACGAATATCTCCACTAGGCCAATGACGGCCATTGAGTTTGGCCTCGTTGCGAACGGACATCTCGTTGCCGAAGTGAGGGACGTCGGCACGTTCTCACCCGGGGCGGAGATTAAGCACAAGTTCGGCATTAGTCCAAATGTATTTCCGCTTCAGACGGGTTTGCCGCAGTGTGTTCCATTGCGCATCACGTTTGCTGACGGAACCAAATGGAGAAACCCGCGCCTTCCGCCAAAAAATCAGGGCATCGGCACGCATCCCTAGTCCAGAGGTTCCGGATCGGGTTGCAACTCGAATGCGAGGGCGAATCATCTGCCCTCGCATTGCATATGCATAGTTACCGCTTCAGATTGCAAACGCTCCTTGGTTGGCCAATCACGCTGTGCGTCTACGTGGCCTGGTTCATTCTCCTGACGGCCTCGAGGGCGGTCGCGGACACGGGGCGCGCGGCTCCGTCACCACCCCCCGAGACGACTGAGCTAAATGTTGGCGACCCATCTCCGGATTTCAACGCTCCTGTAAATCCGCGTCTTTGGGTTTCGCTCGAAGATGAGGTATCGCCATCGTACTCGGGGCTTTCGGGGTCGAGCAATCAGCTCAACTTTCGTGCTCAAGTACCTCTGGGCCAGTATATCCGGCATCCGCTCCTCTGGTCACGACGGCTTCAAATGATTCGGCTCAAGCTGCCTGTTGTCACATCAGCGCCCTCAACCGCCGTGAAAGGGAATGGCGACACCACACTCCTTGGCCTTCAATACTTGGGGGTGAAAGAGCGACAATGGTTGGTCGGGCCGGCCTTCAGGCTTCCCACTGCGTCCGTCAACGATCTCGGTTCTGGAAAGTGGTCGGTGGGCCCAGCTGCCGGCTATACTTACGTACATGGAACGACGTCAATTGGACTCTTCACTCAAAGCTTCTTTTCCTTTGCCGGTCCACGGTCTCGCCAATCAGTCGCTCAAACGCAGCTCCAGCCGGGACTTTTCTTTTCATTGCCGCGCGGCTGGATCGCTGGGACGTCTCAAATGCAGTTCACATATAATTGGCAGCGAGGCCAATGGACGGCCCTCCCGCTTGGACTTCGCATCGCCAGAAATATCGAAACGGAAAAGCGCAATCTCTCGGCCGGCTTTGAAGCGGAAAAAAACCTCATCCATGTGGAGGGTACACCGGGCTGGACGTTGCGCTTGAACTTCAGGTACCAGTTCTCAAAGTCCTGAATATGACGAGCGCGAGTTTCGAGGATACAGCCAGGCGTCAGCGCTGGAATAGCCAGGAAAGTGTGAGGCCGCCGAAGATGAGCACGACCATCGTGAGGATCCAGATGGCGCGTTTCTGCGGGCGATAGGTGCCGCGTTCGATTTGATTGCTGATGTCCGTATAATGGATGGCGCCCCAAAGCATGCAACCCATCCCTAAGAAAATCATGATGATGCCGGCATTTTCGGCAGTGCCAAGCAGCGCAGGCTGCTGCTTGAGAAGCAGAACATTTTTTTCCAAAAGAAAAAGACTAAACCGGTTAATCGTTATGCCAAAACTCACGAGCGCAATAGCGGTGCGCATGTACGCGAGATATGTCCGCTCGTTTGCAAGGTGGTCTGTCAGGTGAGTTTGAGGAGGGGGCGCGACGTTCGGCGTATCCTTCACATGCCTTGACCGTTTTAACTCGCCTGCAGAAGGCTAACCTTGCCGGTTTCCAAGGTGTAGTAGGCGCCGACGATGTTAAGTGCCCCGGACTTTGTCAGGTCGGAAAGCACTGGACTCTGCTGTAACCCGCTCACGACCCGCCGCACATTTTCCTTCGTCGCGTTGACCACCCAGTCGCCCGGCTTTGATCTGACCGCCTCGGCGGCCGGCCTGATGATCGTCGCAAGATTCCCGATGTCACCCGGAAATGTTTCACCCTTGATCGCCTCGATGGCGGCTTTCACTGCTCCACAGGATGAATGGCCCATAACGATAATGAGCGGAGTCTTCAGCACACCGGAGGCGTACTCAAGGCTCGCGCGTTCGGTCGTCGTCGCAACGTTGCCCGCGACCCGAACGACGAAAATGTCACCAAGGCCCTGATTAAAGATAATCTCAGGTGCCGTCCGTGAGTCGGCACATGAGAGGATCGACGCAAACGGGGTTTGCCCGGCACCAAGCGCAGCGCGCTCGGTAACCGTCTGGCTCTTTCGCGCCATTAAGCCGACAAAGAGGGCGTTTCCGTCCATGAGCGTCTTGAGCGCATCGTCCGAAGACATCGGTGCGTTCGCGTTGGCTGCAAACGCCGGGACCGGACAGGCCGCGATTGCGGCGAGACCTGCAATGAATGCTCGACGCGAAAAAAAACACGAATTCGATCGCATGATCATGCGGCACCTATCTGACTGAATAATTGTTGGAATCGAGGCACGCAGTATACGCGCGGCGCACCGTATCCATATTTTTTTGGTGCTGCGCCTGTGCCTGGGCCTCAGCCTTCTTTTGAGCGGCCGCATTGGCATAATGCTCTTGACGATGTCCGCTCACACCACCCGCAGCAGCGCCAATGGCGGCTCCGGTTCCGGCATTGCCGCCGGTGATGGCACCGATGGCTGCTCCTGCCGCAGCGCCGCGCGCAGCTCCTCGAAGGGCAGTGCCTTGGTGCGTTGCTGCGGGTGCCGGTGTTGGAGCATGTCCTGTAGGATAAATGCCTGTCTTTTGCTCGGCCGAAGCGTAGCACTTAGCCTCGTCCGCTGCCTGCTTGTCTGCGTTTTGATTATTCTTCGGATATACGTAGACGCCGAGCACCGCGTTCGGCGCGCTTTGGCCGGAAGCTGCAACGACTGGCGCCGCAGCAAGGATGCACAGCGCAACCACATACACTGCAGGTATGAGCTGAATGGACCGGTTCATAGACTTCCTCTCATTATCAACAGCTAATTCGAACGGGCCGCGTGACCGCAATACGATTCTTCGAGATTGGTTTTCGCTGCCCTTGGGTAGGGTCGCCAGAAAGCTAGACGTCGTCAGATCCGTTCTTCGCAGGTATTAGTTCGCAACTACCACATTGGTCGTTATGAAGGATTACAACTGCTTTAGCGAATCAGGTACGGTCTGTGCCGCGTGATAAATTTGGATCGCGTTTGATGAACGCGTGGGCTCTTCGGACGCTTCGCGCGCTTGTAAGCGTAAGCTTCGGGTTTGGACTTTTTTGGCCGGGTTCAGTGGCCGGAGCCGCAACCGAGCCTCGAACGCCGCCAGCGACCACGGTCTTTCGCCTGAGCGCCGACAACGTCGCATTTTATTACGATCGTTTCTCGATCAAAGCCGACGGCAATGTCCGCGTCGATCTTGGCAATGGCACTATGGTCACCGGCCAAACACTTGTAATGGATTTTCGCAGCAATCGCATGCTTGTCGCGGGCGGTGTCCATCTCACCTTGCGCACAGCGACGCACGACGGTGCGGCGTTTGCCGATTTCTTCGACGATAATCGGTCGTACTTCATCTCACTGGCGACCAAGCCCGAACGCTGGACGTTCGCCGACGCCAACTTTACCAACCCCGATGCGAACGCCGCTCAGCCGCCCGACGCCTTCAATCTTCCCGACTTTAGCATGAACGTGCCCGTAATACTCGCTAGGCGCGTCACGATCGGCACGCGCTCTTTCATGCGCTTCGCTGCGTGTCGAGTTGCACCGGTCGGCGGGGTGCGGGCCTATATCCCATTCCCAGGCCTGTACGTCAATTTCAGTAACGATCCCAATCTCGCACAGACGACACTCGCTGCCGCAAATGCCGGCGCCAAAATCAAACTCACGGGAAGTGCCAATGCGACAACCGCCCTAGCACTCAACTATGCTACAACGACGAAGTTCGGCGTGGGTTTCGAGCAAAATTTTATCTCGCAGAAGGGTTGGGCCGATTTCTCTGCTTTCCCGCTCAATGGTTCATCAAGGTTCTTCAGCGCGGTCGTCTCGGATGCGCCTTCTAATAACTTGGGATTCCAAGCGTCGAGTGTGCTCAACACGTACCCAAGCGGTTCGGGCTTGCCCACATCCACGTCGCAGTTCAGCTACGTGCAGCTCACCCAATCGCTGACCGACGCATATGTGCAGCTCAACTACCGATTCGCCAACTCAAATCTGTTCGCCGTGCCGCGCGATACGACGTCGTACCCCGGGGTGATACATCTCTTCGCACCCGCTCATCCGTCGGCCGTACAACTCGGAGTCAACACCTCGAACTTCCAACTCGGTCGCGCGCTTGAGGGCAATGGGCGCTTTGGTTATGGTTTTAACCACAACTCGTTTGGACTCCAACAGTTCGGCGGCGTAACATACACAACAATTTGGACGCCCTATGCCGGTCTCTCGCTCTTCACACCACCGCTTCGGTTGGGCGAGCGCAACAATCTAGGTGCTCCGTATTTTGTTCTTAACGCGAGCGGTGACCGGCAGTGGAATTCGCTTCCGCACTACCTCGATGAAATGACGACGGCGGCCAGCCTTACGAAGCCGTTCCACGTCGGCTCGGTCTTCCTCGAGTACAGCATCGAGAACGTGAAGGACGTCTACGGCGCAGCTCAGCGCGAAGCGTACCCCGTTATCGTGGTGCCCCAAGCGCCTGGGTACGCAGCGTTTCAAGGCTTTGCCACCTTTCGCACTCTGACCCTCGGCACGGTCTACTCACCGAACCCATTCTTCGCGCTCTCGGTCTCGATGCAGAAGAATACGGATTTCCCCGCACCTGTGCCAGAACTGTTCACGCCGACGCAATCGAACGTCCTCGGCGTAAACCCGGTCCCGAACTATCTGGGACAGGCGCCATATGCTCTCCCCATTAACCTGCGCATTCGGGTCAACCCGAGCCTGTCACTCAACGCGCAAACCGCATACTATTTCAATTTTGCCGGCCAAACCTGGAATGGATTCCAGCTGCAGTTCTTGCCATGAGGATAATTGAGATCGTGCTGTGCGCAGCCTTCCTTACCGCTTTGGTGTCCGCCGATGTCCAAGCCGCAAGCGCGATTAATGGCGAGATCCTTGACTTTCAAAAAGGATACGTCATCTTGACGACAGGCGAAAGTTATCTGGTCGCTGCCGACGTGCAGATCAGCGACGCGAAGTCTGGACAAAGCACAAAGCTGAAGCCAGCGCCAGGCATCTTTGCACAGCTGACCTTCGGACCTGGCGGATCAGTAACCGGCATCGCGCTCTCACGAACACCATTTCCGGCAGAAGCCGGCTCTCCACAACCTTCATCCCCCGGTCCAGGGTCGCTCAGTGGCACCGGTCCGCAGTCTCGTCAGCTCGAATTTGCAACGGTGTCGTTCACCGTCCTCGTGCCCTCGACCACGCTGCCTATGGATCAGATCTACCTGACCACGAGCGAGATAAGCTGGAGCCCAAATGCGGTGCATATGAATCGCGTCGATGCGCGTCACTTCAATGTGATCATCCAAGTGCCAGTCAAGGCGACATTTTTGTACCTCTACACCCGGGGAAGTCCGCAATCGATCGAACGCGGCGGGAACGGTTTGCAGCGCAGGGCGCGCAGCCTCATGCTCGAGACCAACGCTCCACAGCGTGAACAGGACGTCATCGATCACTGGGGCGACGAAACCGGTACAAGTCTCTTACCACCGCCACAGACCTTCCCGACGCCGTACAATCCGGCACCATTTCCAAATCTTCCGCCATCGCCACACCTTAAAAGCTCTAACAAAGGATGATATCATGTTGAGAAAGCGCGCAATCTTATTCGCTGCTATGTTGTATCTCTGTGTTCTGGCGTTTGCCTCGGCGACAGCTCGTGCTGACACAAATTGGCCGATGAAGACGAACGTTAATGGCTACACGGTTATGGGATATCAACCGCAAGCAACCGATTGGCAGAGTTACAAAAAGCTTATCGCTATCATGGCGGTCTCGATCGTAGCGCCCGGTCAGACCACGCCAGTCTACGGCGTGCTCAACCTAACAGCAGACACGACAGCAGATCTCGCGGCTGGTACTGTGCTTGTCTCGAACATCTCGGTCACCTCCACAAACTTTCCGACCTTGAGTGCCGATCAACAGCAGCGGCTCAGCGCGTTTGTGAAAATCCGTTCGACAGAGCTTGGCAATCGAGTGATCCCCTTGGACACCATCTTGCTCAGTTTGAAGTCGACCCAAAATGCGTCGCAACCTGTCAACATCAATACGACGCCGCCGGCGATCTACTATAGCGCTAAACCGGCCATCCTTGTCGCCTTCGATGGCGACCCACTCTTCGGACCGATCAAGGGTATGAGCGGTGACCTCAAGTTTGCAGTCAACACGAACTGGAACGTGTTCCAATCGGGAGGCACGTACTATCTGCTCGACGACACCTACTGGCTCCAAGCGTCGTCGGTAAAGGGGCCTTGGCGCGCGGCGGGAGCGTTGCCCGCTGTGTTCGGGCAATTGCCCGACGAAGAAAACTGGAAAGAAGTCCGCGCGCGACTTGGCGCGCCTCAGGTGGGCGCGTCGCAGGTTCCGATCGTCTGGATCGAAACCGGACAAGGGGAGGCGATCGTCACCGAAGGCGCTCCGAAACTTGTTACGATCTCCGGCACATCGTTATCGTACGTCGACAATACAGACGCCGCCCTTTTCTACAACCGCTCCAATAAGCACTACTACTATCTGTCGTCCGGACGGTGGTTTGCGACCGGCGGTCTGTCTTCGGGAACCTGGACGTTCGCGAACAAGAATCTCCCCGCGGATTTTGCCAAGATCCCATCAGATGGACCGCGCGGCTGGATTCTCGCATCGGTTCCCGGCTCACCACAGGCACAGGCCGCGATCGCTGCGGCGGCGGTACCCCGAGTTGCGCATGTCTCGCGGACGTCCGCAACGCTCAACGTCACCTACGGCGGCGACGCACAGTTCAAACCGATCACGAACACGACGCTGCAGTACGCTGTCAATGCGTCGACCGACGTGCTAAAGTTGGGCGATCAATACTACGCCTGCGACAATGCGGTGTGGTTCATCGCCAGCTCGCCGACCGGACCCTGGGCGGTCGCGCAAAGCGTGCCCCCGGATGTCTACACCATTCCGTCTGACCAACCGCTCTATAACGATACGTATGTGAATATCGATACGTACGATCAGAACTATGTGACGTTCGGTTACACTGCTGGATACATGCTGAGCTATCCATGGTATGGCGGGCTTTATTACGGTACGGGTTGGTGGCGCGCGCCGTGGGTAGGATTTTACGGCGGCTACCCAGCCTATTACCCGTGGTATCCCCGGACATATGTCGGCGGCACATACTATAATCCGGCGACCGGCGGATATGCGCGCGGATATGGCGTCTACGGCCCATACGGTGGTGCGAGGGTTGCCGACGGGTACAACGCGAGCACGGGGAACTATTTCCGAGGTGGAGCGGTGTATGGACCGTATGGCGGTATCGGCCATGCAACAGTCTACAACCCGTCAACCGGCAACTACTATCATGGTTCAGCGGCATGGGGACCTAACGGCGTCGCCTATCGCGGATCGAGCGGTAATGTCGGTTACAGGCCTTACGGTAGCGGCTACGGCGGCGCGGCTGTTAGCCCGTACAAGTCCTGGGGCAACGCCGCGACAATGCAAAGTATGACTGCCGCGCAATTCAAACCAGGCGCTGGCGGCAACGTCTATGCGGGTAAGGACGGGAACGTCTATCGGCCGAGCACAGCGGGGAGTTGGCAGCAGTACAACAACCGCGCCGGCGGTTGGACGAACACGAGCATACCGGCAGCGACGACGGGTGCCGGGTGGAACAATGCGGCGTCGCGACCGAACTTCAACTCAACGGCGAGCCAGCTTAACCGCGATAGTTTCGCTCGAACGGGGGGTTATGGTGGCGTGCGCGGTGGCGGAGGCATCCGGGGGCGTTGACGCTTTGCTCCAGGTGTGCGTTATGAAAAAGTCCATAAACGTACAAGGTATAAATAGCCGCGGAGGTATCACTCATGATTGTCGTACTAGCAATCGCGCTTCAGTTTGTCACCATCCGGGCTCACTTGATCCAGCACGTGATCATTGTTATCCAAGAAAACCGGAGCGTCGATAACCTCTTTAACGGATTTCCGGGCGCAGATACGGTGGGATTCGGCAAGCGCCACGACGGGTCAGTTGTACGACTTCATCCGGTAAGCCTCAATGATCCGGTTGACGTCGACCACGCACGTCAAACGTTTCTCAATTCGTACGATGGCGGGAAGATGGATGGTTTTGACACCATCGGCACGCTCCCAAAAAAAACAAATGGCGATTATCCCTACGCGTTCGTGCCTCGTAGCGAAACGAAACCTTACTGGGGTTTGGCCCGCACGTTTACTTTCGCCGACGAGATGTTCGAGTCGGTTGGCGGCCCCAGTTTTCCCGCTCATCAATATTTGATCGCCGGCCAATCGGGCACAGCCGTTGACAATCCCACCCGAACGGCACGCAATGTATTTTGGTGGGGATGTGATTCGCCCAAGGATGCAACGGTTGCGCTCCTTGGATCGACAGGGGCGGATGGCCGCAAAGTGTTTCCTTGCTTCGACTATACGACACTCGCCGATATGCTCGACCAGCATGAAATCTCTTGGCGCTCGTATGCACCAGTATCGGATGATTTGGGTTCCATCTGGTCGGCGTTCGATGCCATTAAGCACATTCGCTACGGCGGCGATTGGAAAAGAAATGTAACGACGCCGCAAACCCGCGTCCTCACGGATATCGCCGCGGGCGCCCTTCCCGCAGTCTCATGGGTCACCCCTGACTTTCGGAGTTCCGATCACTCACAATATGGGATTGGCGGCCGGTCGATCATGACACGCACCGACCTGGGTCCGCAATGGATAGCATCAATCGCAAACGCGCTCGGGCGCAGCAACCTTTGGAGGACGACCGCACTCATCGTGGTCTGGGATGATTGGGGAGGGTGGTACGACCATGTAGCACCGCCCCAGCTCGATGCGATGGGGCTAGGGTTCCGCGTGCCAATGATCGTTATCTCGCCTTATGCTAGGCGCGGGTACGTATCGCATCATCGTCATGAATTCGGCAGCATTCTCAAGTTCACCGAAGAGGCGTTTGGATTACCGGTGATCGGAACAAATGATCGTCGCTCGGATGATCTATCGGACTGCTTCGATTTCTCTCAGACGCCGGCGGCCTACGTCGCTGTCCGAGTATTTGTGTCAGACTCTGACCTTATCGCGATGCCTCCATCGAACCTCCCGCCCGACTCATATTGATAAAAGGAATAACATCTGAACAAAAGCCTCTCCATTTAATGCCTAAGAAAACGTATCGCCCGCTCTTTTGGCTCATTGTGATGCTGGCGTCAATTGCCGTCGCAACGATCGTACTACGCACGCTTGTATCGGAAGCGCATGCATACACGGATCCGAGCGCCCATTTGGATTTGAGCGTGCTCCTGCGCCTGCCGATTCCGGTGACCAATAAGATTGATAATGGTTGGAGCGTACTCGTCGTCGTCTGGACGATGCTTTCAATTCTGACGTACTGCGGCTATCGATATTCCCGTGCGGTCGGCGTTGAATCAACTGGGATGATCGTCGTCGGATTTCTTATCGTCGGTGCGGCGCTCCTATTTTTCCCAATCCTCTTATCCGGAGACGCCTATGCCTACGTCATTTACGGCCGGCTCTTCGGATTGCACGGGGTCAACCCGTACTATCTGCCTTTGCCGCTCAAGACCAACTTTGATCCAATCATTGACCAATGCTTGACGATCTACGGCAACCCGCCTCCGGGCGATAATTATGGTCCGCTCTGGAC